>Ga0071330_1065818_pt1 | contig 28011 bp, 25 predicted proteins | sample GBScel77sediment_FD_63802 | JGI IMG/M metagenome (GOLD analysis project Ga0071330, IMG submission 63802) | Hot spring sediment microbial communities from Great Boiling Spring, Nevada - Cellulolytic enrichment Sediment 77C v2 (version 2) | ecosystem: Environmental > Aquatic > Thermal springs >...
AAGGAGGTCCTGTCCCTTTCCCGGTGGATCTCTTCATCCCTGGCTTCAAGGACTACCCTCAGTCTACCCACACCGTTCATGGTCTCCCAGAGCTTCTCCTCAAACTCCTGGAAATCCATCCCCTTCTCCAGAAAGTGGAGGGAGAATTCCAGAATCCTCTGGAACCCTTTGAGGATTTGCTGTACCATATCCATGGGACCTCACCTCCAGGGTGTTTTTGGTGGTTTTACACCAACAAGACTTCTACCATACTCTGGATGGTGAGGTTTGTTCTTTTGGGTTGGAACACCTACGATAAATTTACACTAACGAAGGAGTTTCACTTTTCCCTTCTGTCAGCTTCACCAGGGTTTCCTCGTGAATGCGCAGCGCTTCCTCATCCCAGAGGACAAAGCGGATGAGCCGGACTGACTTGAGCTGTGGGGCCATTTCGATGACTGTTCTGAGTGCCACCTCCGCCGCCTCCCGCATGGGGTATCCGAAAACCCCGGTCGAGATGGCTGGGAAAGCAATGGAGGTTATGCCATGTTCTTCGGCGAGCCTCAAGGCATTCCGGTAGCAGGAGGCAAGGAGCTCTGCCGAGGGCTCGTCAATACCATACCTTGGCCCAAGACAGTGAATGACGTAGCGGTTCGGGAGCCTGTGGCCACCGGTGATGACCGCCTGCCCGGGCTTTATGGGGGCAAGGGGACGGCACTCTTCATAGAGCCCCGGCCCTGCTGCTCGATGAATCGCTCCAGCCACTCCGCCACCGGGACGGAGTTCAGCATTAGCGGCGTTCACTATGGCATCAATGCCTTCCTGTTTTGTGATATCCCCCCGCACGCACTCAATTTTTACTCCACCCACCATCCGCTCCACAGTCTCCACCTCCAGAAGGACAAAACTCTGTTTTTCCTGGACAAACCCCTGGGAATCCCGCTGCAATCCCGTATAATAGTGTACCAGGAAAGGGGGAAGAACATGAAGAAAACATACCGGATTGGTGTTATTCCTGGAGATGGAACAGGACCCGAAGTCGTTCGGGAAGGACTCAAGGTCCTTGAAGCGGTGGCAAAAAAGGTCGGCTTTTCGTACGAGACCATCGTGTACCCTTTTGGGGGCGAGCACTACAAGAAGACCGGCGAAACCCTACCTGACTCCGCCCTCGAGGAGTTCAAAAAGCTCGACGCCCTGTACCTTGGTGCCATAGGGCATCCCGACGTGAAGCCCGGAATTCTTGAGCAGGGCATTCTCCTCCGAATCCGCTTTGGCCTTGACCAGTACATCAACCTCCGCCCGGTAAAACTCTACCCGGGGGTGTGGACCCCAATCAAAGACAAGGGACCCGAGGACATCGACTTTGTGGTGGTCCGGGAGAATACCGAAGGGCTCTACGTCGGCGCGGGAGGATTCTTGCGGAAAGGAACACCCGATGAGGTGGCCATCCAGGTCTCCATCAACACCCGGAAAGGCGTGGAGCGATGTATCCGCTTTGCCTTCGAGTACGCAAGGAAGCGGAACAAGAAAAAGAAAGTGACCCTGTGCGGGAAAACCAACGTCCTCACCTACGCCTTCGACCTGTGGGAGCGGGTCTTCTACGAGGTTGCCCGGGAGTACCCCGACATCCAGACCGATTACGCCCATGTTGATGCCACCACCATGTGGATGGTGAAAAACCCCGAGTGGTTCGACGTTATCGTCACGGATAACATGTTCGGAGACATCATTACCGACCTTGGGGCCATGATCCAGGGGGGTATGGGCATCGCCGCGGGCGGGAACATCAACCCCCAGGGGGTTTCCATGTTTGAGCCCATCGGAGGTTCGGCACCCAAGTACACGGGGATGAACGTCATCAATCCGCTGGCGGCAATACTTGCCATGCAGATGCTCCTTGAGACCATCGGCGAAGAAGAAGCCGCACAGTGCGTGGAAAATGCAGTCATCAAGGCTCTCCAAAGCGGGAAAATCAAGAGCATGAGTGCCGGGAAAATGGGTCTCACAACCCAGGAGGTCGGGGATCTCGTCGCCTCCCTGGTGTGAGGCAATCACTCAAGAGGTGTTCCGCCTTCTTGCGTGGGTGGACGCACTGTAGAGGGTTGGGGCTCAAGGGGAGTCCCGCCCTCTTCAACCGGCGAGCCTCCAGATACCCCAGGTTGTGGCGCCACCACTCCCTGCCCTGCCCGAAGGGCCGGCCGTGGTTTGTTGGCAGCAATGAAGCTCTCAAGTTCCACTTCCACAAGGGTGAAATTCTCATGCCGCCCCAGCGCCTCTCCCAGAACCTGGACAATATCCTTTGCCTCAATTCCCTCTTTCCTTGCCCGCTCAAGGAGCCGGGAAATGGTCCGGATTTCCCGGGCTTCGAGATTCCGCTCGAGCACCTGCTGCAGCACCTCATTCGCCTTCTCCGGGGGAACACCAACCTCAAGAAGAGCAGCTACCGCGTCCACGAAACGCCCTGCTACCTTGGGGTTTCCTCCAACCCGGACGAGAACTTCCTTCAGAATCTGGGGCGACACGGAGAGCTCCAGAGAGAGCACCAGGTCCTCGAGGATGCTTTCCCTTCCAGAAACTCCTGTCTCCTCAAGGAGGGACCGGGCTTTCTCCAGGGCTTCCTTTCGCCTGTTCAGCGCCTCAATGAGGTCCTCCGGAGGGACATTCTTGACGAGGCCCTCCCGGAGCTTCTTGAGAAGGAGTTTCTGAGACGCATCCTGGGTGTCAGCAAAGATTGAGGCAACCTGCTCCCTAAGATACGCCTTGTCCTCCGGGGGATAAGAGGAGCGCTCGATGAGGCGGAAAACCGCCTCAGAAGCCCAGGAAACAGAAACTACAAAAAGGCAAAGGGAAAGCAGCAGGAAAAGAATTGTCCGCTTCACTCGGTATCGCCGTCGACCACAAGTACAGAATTGACACTACCAAACCCGTCGGCTACGGCCCGCAAGGAGAGAGGGTCAGGAACCCATTTCCCATCGACCAGGAAACCGTATTCGTACTTCCCCGGGCGAAGACGTAAGGTGAGGGCGAAACAGTTCTCGTCAATCCGCTCCATGGGAATGGATTCCCAGTCCGAGAAATCGCCAGCAACGGCCACGGTTTTGGGGTTCCGGACAGTGCTGCAGAACACCAGCCGTACCGTCCGGTACCCGAAAAGCTCAAGGCGAGGGGTGAGAGGAAGGTTGGTGGTGAGCATAAGGACGAAAAGCACTGCCGCCCCAAATACCACAACCCATCGCTTGTAACGTCGATACGACGGTCGCTCCCGCTCTGCAATGCGAGCCATCACAGAGGGCGCAAGGGACCGCCCTGGTTCAACCTTTGGCAAGCGCTGCAAGTACTGCTCGAGTCTTTCCTCCACATTCCCCACCCACCTATAGATACGAGGGGGAGAGACACGAAGTTTCAAGAAAATTCCTCTCCCAGGAGTTCCCGGAGTTTCGCCTTGGCCCGGTGGAGGTAGGTCTTCACCGTCCCCACAGGAACGTCGAGAATCCGGGCGATTTCTTCATAAGAGAGCTCCTCAACGTAGCGGAGGACAATAACTTCCCGGAACTTCAAAGGGAGCTGCCCCACAGCCTGCGAAACCCGTTCAAGGAGCTCCTCTTTGAGCACCCCTTCCTCGGGATCCTTCCCTTCAGGAAGAAAATCCCCAAACTCATCCTCCTCCTCTTCCCCCACGGGAGTATTCAGGGAAAAAAAGGAGCGGATTTTCTGTCGTCGGAAATAATCCAGACACACATTCCGGGCAATGCGGTACATCCAGGTGGAGAATTCGAAAGAGTCCTTGTATGTCTTCAGGGCGAAGAAGGCCTTCACAAAGGCCTCCTGGGTGAGGTCCTCGGCGTCCTGCTTTTGCCGCACAAGGCCATACACGTAGTTGAAAATGGGTTTCTCATAGCGAGCCACAAGAACAGCAAAGAGGTCCTTGTTGCCGTTCAGCACTTCCTGAATGATTTCTCTATCACTCTGCTCCCACATTGTGGTTCAGAGAACGTACTTCCGCAACCAGTCGATCCGAAACTGAACGTTCTGGATGAGCGAGGACCCATCGGCCCACTTGGCTCCGGGGTACCGGCGAATGATGTCCAGGTAGGTATTATACGCTTCGAGGTACCGACCAAGTTTCTCAAGACACAAACCCTTGTGGAACAGCGCAGCCGGCGCGATGAGAATACCGTTGTACCACTTCCCTTCCGGGTACAGCCGCACACAGTCCTCGAAAGCCTGGAGAGCCTCGGCGAAGCGACTGGCCTTATAGAGCGATGCCCCGGCGAAGTACTGGGCATCGTCTGAGAGGTCGGTAGCGGGGTACTGGGCCACGTACTCCAGGAATCTCGCCGCTGCCCGGTTGTAGAACTCCATCCGGTAGAGGCAGTGCGCCGAAGAGTAGAGCGCCTTCTGGGCCACTTCCCCGCCAAATGTCATCGCCCTTTCATACGAGGCCAGGGCATCCCGGAAAGCCCCAAGGATGTAGTAGCAGTCACCCATTTCGTACAAGGCCTGTCCGACGAACTCGCTCTCAGGATAGTGTTCAACGAGCTTCCGGTACTCCCCAATGGCCTGGCTGAAATCCCGAAGTCCTTCGCTATAGCACCTGGCAAGAAGGTACTGGGCGTCATCGGCAAAGGGATCCTGAGGCGCATCCGCCACCATGGATCCCAGGACAGTTACGGCCTTCCGGTACTCCCCAAGGTAGAAGAACGACGCTCCCTGGAGGAAGAGGATGGAAGGTGTCAGCGGACTCTGGGGATACGACAGCAAAAAGTCCTCAGACCCCCGAACCACCCGTTCATAAAAGCCTAACTCGTAGAGGGTGAAAAGGTACTCCTTGAGGTTGTCCTCGTTGCGTTCGGCAAGCACCACTCTTCCCTCAGCATTGATGCTCCTTGTCTCCCCATCAGCAACATCCGCCACAACCACTGTTCCGGTGTACGAGGCATGGGAAAAGAAGATGTACTGTTTTCCTGTCGGGAGATCCTCAAGGAGAAATCGCCCATCGTTCCCAGTGAGGACACTCTTCCCCCCTCCTTCAACGAGCACTCCGCTCACCGGTCCCTGCGCATCCCACACCTCCCCCGTGAGATTCCCCCGTCCTCCGCTCCGCAGACACCCTACCACGAGAACCAGACTCAGCGCTGCAAGCGCAAAAAGGAGAGCTCTCCGCCCCATCGTTATCCCTTCCTCTCAACTTTCCTCAAAAGTTTCTTAACCTCTCTGAGCCGTCCGAAATCTTCCGGAGCGTGCTCCAGAACAAAGCGGAGCTCCTCCTCCGCTTCCCTGTACCTCTTTTCAGACTCAAGAACCACTGCCAGCCAGTACCGGACCTCAAGATTCAGAGGTTCTCGAAGGAGTATCCCCCGAAGTATCTCCTCCGCCCTTTTCCCCTCCCCCATTTTATACAATACGTAACCAAGGTGGAGAAGGTAGAAAGAGTTTTCCGGAGCATGTTCCAGAGCCCTGGTGAGGCATGTTCGGGCTTTCTCCCACTCCCGAAAGTATCCGGTACTGCTCCGGAGTTCAAAAACATACCCCAGGCGGAACCAGTTCATATGGTCTTCAGGATGAGCTTCAAGATGGGCAGAAAACACCGGAATGGCCCGTTCGGAAAGCTCAAAAGCCTGGCGGTACCTCCCTTCCTCAACCAGGAGCAGCCCTGCCTCCCAGAAGGCGTCAAGAACCCGTTCGCCCTCTGCGATACACTCCTCAAAAAGGCGCAGGGCCTTCTCGGCGTCTCCGCTTGCCTTCGCCGCCATGGCTTCCTCAAAGAGGCCGAGGGCCCAGACCTCTGATACCAGAAAAAGACTCGAAAGCAAAAGGAAAAACACCCCCAGGAATCGCCTCATCGCCAGTCCACCATCCCGTAGAGGACAATCCCAAGGCCCCCAAAGAGGAAGTTCGGCATCCAGGCTGAAAGCCAGGGGATGAGAACATCTCCCCGACCCAGAGAACGGAAAATCGAGAGGAGCATGTAGTAGACGAAAGCGAGAATCACAGTCACAATGACCCCCAGGGCCTTGGTGTCCTTTGTTTTCTGAACCCCCAGGGGCATCCCCATGAGCATGAAAACGACCGCTGAGAAGGGGAGGGAGAACTTAAAATGGTAGGCCACCTCGAGTTTCTGCGTTTCGCTCCCCGCCTGCCTGAGGATGGCGATTTGTTTGCGCAACTCCCGGGAGGACATCTCTTCAGGGCTGCGCTGCTTCTCAAAGAACTCCCGGAGTTCCTCCTTCATATCGATGCGCATTTCCGCAAACTCCACCTCTTCCTCCAGGTACCCATCTTCCCCGTAGCGATGGAGCACCCCGTTCTCCAGAATCCACTGGTCCTCCACCCAGCGAGCCTTCTCGCTCAGAATGACATCGGGAAACTTTCGACCCTTCCCGAGCTCGTAAATGATGACGCTTTTCATCTCCCAGGTAGTAGCATCAAGCTCGTTCACATAAAAGTAACGGTTTTCGGCATCGCGAAAGAAGACATTCTGCTGGATTTTCGGGGGGGCTTTCTTGTACACGTAGTAGCGAATGAGCGTCTGGGCTCTGTGGTTTGTCTCTGGCACGATGAAATCGTTGAGGAGAAAAGACCCCAAGGCCACAAGGAGGGAAAACCCAACGTAAGGAAGGAGGAATCGCCGGATGCTCACGCCGCTTGCTTCAATAGCTACAAGCTCGCTGTCCCGGCACAACCGGCCCATGTTGAGCTCGGCTGCAAGGAGCCCTGAAATGGGGAACGTCATGACCATCTGTGCCGGGATGTAGAGGAGAAGGATTTCAAGGGTGATAAGGAAGGGAACCTTCTGGTTCACGAAAAAGTCCATGAGCTCGAAAAGGGTCTGCACAAGCATCACAATTGTCACCGCCCCAACCCAGGTGAACATCCCAAGGGCGGTTTCTCTCACCACATAGCGATCAAGGATTTTCACAAACAACCTGCGTCACCTGTCTCTGCTATTGTAGCAATCCAGGCTACCGCCGCACAAGGAGCAAAACACCGCCAATGATGAGGAGAACAGGCAGGAACGCCTGACGAACCCAGGGAGTCCAGGGACCCCAGAGGGGAATAACGTACTGGGAAAGCCACAACGCGCCGATGATGACGAGAAACCAGGCAAGCATATGGCGACTGGGCTCTTTGTGGCTTTCCCCTGGCGAAGGTGAAGAACCCTCGTGAAGCAACCTTTCGTCTTCTCCTCTGGGTTCCTCGGGAATGAGAATCCAGGCGATGATGTAGGCCAGAATTGCCCCTCCCCCCACAAGAATGAGGAGCACGGCCACAATCCGCACCAGGGAAGGGTCAAGCCCAAAGTACTCCGCAATACCCCCACACACACCTCCAAGAATCCGGTCCTTTCGGGAACGGTACAGTCGCTTTTCCATGGTCACTCTCCCTATCAGGATGGTACAAGAATACCCCAAGGGGGGAATTTTTGCAAACCGGCTTGCATGGGGAGAAACTTTTGCTATAATACTTAGCGAAACTGTTTCAAAAGAATTTCAAAAAAGGATGGATCACCATGCCCAGAGTCAGTATCTACACCATCGCCAAGAAAGTCGGTGTTTCTCCGGCAACGGTCTCAAGGGCCCTGAACCATCCTGAGCAGGTCTCCCCGGAAACACGGACAAGGATCCTCCGGGCCATGGAAGAGCACGAGTTCATCCCCAGCATGCTCCCCAAAAGGAACGACACTGTGGGCATTGTCTACGAATGGCGGGAGGGCATTTTCCTCAACTACTACTTCTCCCGGCTCCTCAACGGTATATCCGCAGAGCTCCAGAAATTCAACTACAACATGCTCTTTTTCACCAGAGATCACTTTGCCTCCCCTCAGGAGTGGAGGACTTTCCTTCACCAGCACCACGTCGGTGGTGTCATGGTGATCACGCCTCCCAGAGATGACCCGAAAATCCGGCCGCTTCTTGCCCTGGGAAAAGACGTGGTCGTTCTGGGGTCCAGAGTCGAAGAAGACGTCCATTTCGTGGACTGCGAGAACATCCAGTCTACCCGGGTGGCCCTGCAGTACCTGTTCGACCTCGGTCACCGGAGAATTGGTTTCATCGGTGGTGACCTGACCCAGGTTGACCACGCTGAGCGCTTCAACGCGTACCAGACCTTCCTGAAAGAGCGGGGGCTCTTCCAGGAAGAATACGTTGCCATCACGAGCGACATCGCGGCCTTCGTCTCGGGTCAGGGAGGTTTCGAAGGCGCCGTAAAGCTTTTGAATCTCCCTTCACCACCAACGGCAATCTTTGTAGCCAGCGGCAACTGTCTCCTTGGGGTCCTGCGCGGCCTTGAGACCATAGGGAAAAGAGTTCCCGAAGACGTGTCCCTCGTGTGCTTTGATGACCTCGAGGAGATCGTCCCGGGTATTACCTCTATCCGCCAGCCGATTGAGCGCATGGGCCGCGTGGCAGCAGAAATCATCGTTCGCCAGACGCTGAAACGCAATGGCAACCTGGGGTTAGAACGGAAAATCCTTCCCTGCCAGTTTATCCCCAGAAACTCGGTGAAAAGCCTCGTTGGAGGAGGGAGGTGAAAAGACGAGAGAATTCGATTGTCCTCACTGTATCCTTTCCCAATGCTCTCGACGAAAGGAGGCTGAGGAACCGTGAAGCGCGTGTTGCTCATCGCGGTGTTTGTGCTCTTTCTTGTGTGGGGTGCTATGGCTCAGGAGAAAATCACCCTCCAGTTCTGGCACACCTATAGCTTAGCGGAGATCAAAGTGCTCACCGAGCAGGTCGAGCGGTACATGCAGGAAAACCCTAACGTCCAGATTCAGCTCACGAACATCCCCTTCGAGCAGCGAGCCACAATGATTATCAACGCCATCAAGGGCGGCACTCCTCCGGACCTTTACCGTGGCGATATGCCCATGCAGTTTGAAATCGCCCGACTTGACGCTGCCTTACCGCTTGACGAGTACATCACAAAGAATGACCCAGGTATGCTCACGGATGTCCCAAAGAATGTCTGGGATATGTGCACCTATAAGGGAAGCATCATCGCTATTCCTGAGGATTTCTTTGTTCCGGTCATCTACTACAACAAAGACCTGTTCCAGGAGGCAGGAATAGGGGAATTCCCCACCACCTGGGATGGGCTTCTTGAAGCAGCCAGAAAACTCCACAAGCCCAGAGAGGGGAAATTCGGCATTGAGTGGATGAGCTGGGGAGACGGCCCTTACTGGTCCACGGGGGCACTCTTCCTTTCTAACGGGGGCAATTTCGTTGAGGACGGAAAAGTCGTCTTCGCCAGCGAGAACAACGCCAGGACCTTTGCATTTCTGACAGAACTCTTCCAGTATACCCCTCCTGGTCTTTCGACCTTCGGGTACGATGACTGGGATAAAGCCTTTTACCTCGGGAAAGTTGGGATTCAGCTCGGGAACGGCTCCTGGAGCATCGGCAACTACCGCGAACTCGCCCCAAACCTCAACTACGGTATTGCTCCGTACAACCTCGTCGGTCCCATGGGCACCGAACCCGTTGTCCCTGGACACGGCGTATGCTTCTACATGGTGATGAAAGGGACGAAGTACCCCGACGAAGCAGCAAAGGTCATCACCTGGCTTGTGAGCGAAGAGAACCACCTGGAGTGGTGCGAAAAGCTCTGGCATACCCCAGTGAGGACGTCTACTTTTGCCAATCCCTTCTTCGATGACCCGCGATTTGACGCCTTTAAATTTGAGCTCACCAGAGCCCGGGCAATCTTCACCGGTGACGTGGCCACGGTCTTCAACCCGCTCATCGCCGATACGTTCCGGAGAGTGTTCTGGGACATCATCGAAGGTGGCGCAGACATCGAGGCAACACTCAAAACCGGTGCCCAGGAAATGGAGAAAATCCTCGCCGAGCTTGGGAAATGAAACAAGGACCCTCCTGGCCCAGGGCCAGGAGGGTCACGGAGGATAGCCATGGTGCTCCGGAAGAGAACTTCGTGGATACTCTTGATGCCCCTTTTTGCCTTTCTTTCTCTGACCTTTTTCTACCCCATGCTCTATCAGTTCCTCCTGAGCTTCGAAGAGCACACCCTGTACACCGCTGAACCGTTCTTCGTTGGCCTCAGGAATTACGCCATCGTGCTCCAGGATCCCCTCTTTTTCGTGGCACTCAGGAATGCCCTGGTATGGACAGCCCTCTCGGTTGTTTTCCAGATTGTTCTTGGGCTTTTCGCCGCACTGCTCCTCAATATCCCGCGCCGGGGGTACCGGGTCTTCCGGAATCTCAGCCTGATCCCCTTCGTGCTCCCTCCCGTGGCCATCGCAGTCACCTGGAAGTGGCTGTACAATCCTCTCTACGGGCTCATCAACTACTTCGTGACCCTTCTTGGGGGTGAACCGGTGAATTTCCTTGGGAGGAATCTTGCACTGTACTCGGTGAGCTGGGTCAACATCTGGAAGGCCTTTCCGTTCTACGCCCTCTTCATCCTCGCCGGGCTCCAGTCCATCCCCCAGGAAATCCACGAAGCCGCACGCATCGACGGAGCAACGTCCTTTGCCATTTTCCGGTACATCACCCTCCCTCTCATCCGACCACTCCTTTTCGTCATGGCGCTCTTTGCCACGGTATGGACCTTCAACTACTTTGACCTCATCTACTCCATGACCCAGGGCGGTCCAGGGCACACCACAGAAATCCTGGCAACCCTCGCATACAAAACCGTCTTCCTCAAGCTCCGCTTTGATCACGCTGCCACGCTTGGAGTCTTCATGTTCCTCATCAACTTCGCCCTGAGCCTGGCCATCCTCACCATCTCAAGGAGGGTTGAATCATGAAAACCAGGGTACTTTCCACAGCGCTGTATTACTTCCTCATTGTTCTCCTCCTTCTCTGTATCCTCGTTCCCATTTACTGGCTCATCATGCCCTCCTTCCTCCCCCCGGACGAGATGTTCGCCTTTCCACCACACCTTTTCCCCAGGACCTTCACCCTGAAGAATTACTACGACCTGATTGTCACCTACCCGAAAACCGTCACCATCGATATGCTCCTGTATCTTCGAAATTCCTTCATCGCCTGTGGCATAGCAAGCTGCATCGTCCTTGTGATCAGTGTTCTTGCGGGGTACGCTCTCGCAAGGTCGTTCTTTCCAGGAAAAGGCACCCTCCGGACAGCGGTGATCCTCACCCAGATGATGCCGGCCGTGCTCTTTTTCATCCCTATCTACCTTTTCATGAAGCGGCTGGGTCTTGTGAACAATCTCCTGGCTCTCATCCTCATCTACCCGGGCATGGTGGCCCCTTTCAGCACCCTCATCAGCGAAGCCTACATTGCGAACATCCCTCAGGAAATCGAAGAGAGCGCCCTGCTTGATGGCGCAGGGGTTGGCACCATTCTCTTCCGCATCATCTTCCCCCTTGCCGCTCCCATGGTTGTGGCCATTCTCATCTACTCCTTCGTGTGGATGTGGAACGACCTGGTCATCGCCCTGGTCCTCTGCCATGCCAATGAGGTACGCACAGCAAGTGTTGGACTCTTCAGCTTCATCGGGGCAGCAACGGTGGAGTGGGGTGGGCTCCTCGCAGGAACGGTGCTCTGCATTTTGCCACCCCTTCTGCTCTTTGCCTTTTTCCAGAAATTCATCATTCAGGGTATTCTTGCTGGAAGCCTCAAAACGTGAAGGAGGTCAGCATATGACAAGGCTCACCCTTGACGGATCATGGATTCTCGAAGGCTTACCGTACGGTGAAGGGGTAGAGAAGCAAGCGTACCGCCCGGATTACGTTCCTTCAGACCCTCTGGAAGCCCTGGTTCCCGGGGAGGTGCACCTTGATCTCCTTCGGGCAGGAAGAATCCCTGAACCCCTCTTTGGTGAGAACGCCAAACTCTGCCAGTGGGTTGAGGAAAAAGAGTGGTGGTACCGCCGGAAGTTCTCCGTTCCTGAAGAGTGGCTCACGCTCCACGCTGAACTTGTGTTCGAGGGCATCGACACCGACTGTGACGTGTACCTCAACGGGGAGCACCTCGCCCATCACGAGAACATGTTCGTCCCCCTGGTCATTGACGTTTCCGGGAAACTCCAGAGGGAAAACATCCTCGTCGTTCGGGTCGATTCCGGCGTGCCACGCATCAAAGACAAACCCTTCGTGCCGTATCCTGCGGGAAGCCCCGAGCAGGACTACCGCCGAGTTTGGGCGAGAAAAGCCCAGTTCACCTTCGCCTGGGACTGGGCTCCCCGCCTGGTGAACGTAGGTATATGGAGGAGCGTTTCCCTGCGCTTTTTTGAAGGGTTCGCCCTCCGGGATGTTTTTGTGAGAGGGAGTATCTCCTGCGACCGGAAATCTGCTACAGTCACTCTTTCTGGCGCGGTGGAGAACTTCTCCAAGAATTTCGCCTGTGAGCCGAGGCTCCGGCTTCGGGCACTCCTTTTTGAGGAAGAGGGAAAGAAACTTGTGACCTCAAAGGACGAGTCGCTCCGGGCCTATCCCGGTCTTACGAATTTCACCCTGACCCTTGAGGTTGCTCCGCCTCGCCTCTGGTGGCCAAACGGCTTCGGTGAACCCCACCTCTACAGAGTTCTTCTCCTCCTCCTCGATGAGGAGGGTCGGGAACTCGACCGCTTCGAAAAAGCCTGGGGCCTTCGGGAGGTTGCCCTCCGGCAGGAGCCCCTCTCAAGCGACGAAGGGGAGTCCTTCATCCTCACCGTTAACGGTGAACCCATCTTCTGCAAGGGAGCAGACTGGGTTCCGGCAGATTCCCTCATTCCCCGAGTCACAAGGGAAAAATACCAGAGGCTCATCGAAGAGGCCCAGAAAGCCCACTTCAACATGTTCCGGGTCTGGGGCGGAGGAATCTATGAAGACCCCTTCTTCTACGAACACTGTGCCCGCTGCGGCATCATGGTCTGGCAGGATTTCATGTTCGCCTGCGCCTACTACCCCAAAAGCCCTGAATTCTTGCAGGAAGTCGAGCGGGAAATTCAGGCGGTTGTGAAGCAACTTCGGAACGAAACCGCCATTGTCCTGTGGTGTGGCAACAACGAGCTCCAGTGGCTGCACGAGCGGAACAAGGAAATCACCGGGAAGAAGGACCTGGAATTCCCTGATTACGACATCTACCACATCCTCATGCCCCGCCTCCTCAAGGACCTCGACCCCACAAGACCCTTCTGGCCCTCAAGCCCCTACGGGGGGAGTGACCCGAACTCGGAGAACGAGGGGGACCGCCATTTCTGGGATGTGAGCATCCTCATTGAGGACCTGAAGGAACGGGTGAACTACGAGAACTACGCCAGAGACCGGGGGAAGTTCATCTCCGAATTCGGCATTCTGGCGCCTCCGGTCCTTGAGTCCCTCCGGGAGTTCATCCCCGAAGAGGAGCTCTTCCTTGATTCTCCTTCCTGGCAGTTCCACAACAACGTCTTCGAGCGGGAGAACATTCGGGGAATGCTCCGGGAGTTTGTCAAAGACCCGGAATGCCTTTCCTTCCCGGAGTACCTCCGCTTTGCTCAGCTCCTCCAGGGCGAAGCGTTGAAGTTCGCCCTTGAGCACTGGCGAAGACGGAAATTCCTCACCGCCGGGGCACTCTTTTGGATGTACAGCGATTGCTGGGGTGCTATCGGCTGGACGGTCATCGACTACTACCTCCGGAAAAAACCAAGCTACTACTTCGTCCGGCGAGCTTTCCAGCCCGTGGACCTTTCGCTGCGCCAGGGAGAGCACGCCGTGGAGCTTTTTGTGGTGAACGACACGCCGGAAACCCTTGCCCTTGCCGTGGAATACGGCCTGTCATGCTTCGACGGACAGGAAATCACCTCCGGGAACCTCTCCTGCCACATCCCTCCGAATAGCTCCCGGAAAGTCGGCGTGGTTCCCTGTGGAGCCGCAAAAGCAAGACCCTCCGAGGTCTTCTTCTGGGCCAGGCTCCTTGACGGAGACCGGGTGCTCGACTGGGAACGGTGCTTCTTCGTGCGTTTCAAGGACCTCAAACTCGAAAAAGCCCGGGTCGACTGGGACATCGTCTCTGAAAAAGGCGAAACCTTTATAGAACTCGTTTCACCAGTCTTTGCCTGGTTCGTGAACGTGGAACTCCCCTCCTCGTTCACTCCCGAGGACAACTACTTCGACCTTTTCCCCGGTAAGGTGCGGCGGCTGAAAATCACGGGCGAGGGAGAGCTCAAAAAGCAGGATGTGAAGATTTCCTGGAATAACGCTTGAAACACTCTCCCCAGGGCCTTAGGGGCCCTGGGGTTTCTCAGAGTTCTTCAAGCTCAAGACCAAACACCCGGGCAACAGAGCGGAGTTCGGGAATCCTTGCACCGCCAAGAAGGCACACGTGGTGCGAATAGAGCCCTTCAACAAGTCTATATCCATCCCGAACCCGAAGGAGCGCCCCATTCTCACAGTCTGAACCCGGGTACTGGACGTATCCCTCAAGGTTTCCCCAGGCAGCCACCATTTTCTTACAGGAAGGATGGAGCTTCACAAGCGTCACCGATCCCTCGGGAAGCCGGGCATCCAGGGCAATGGCGTTCTCGTCGACGATGCGGAGGACTTTTCGCCGAACGCAGAAGGACTGAGCGAAAGGTCGGGGGACAATCCCAAAGTACCCGCAGTGGGCAAGAAGCGCATGATGCTCAGGTTCCGGGACGTCAGGAAACCGCTCGATGCGCTCGTGCCTCAGCGCTGCCTCACCCATGAGGAAAGGATAGATGTTGGTCATCATCACCGGGGCCCGGAAAGGGAAGTACATGAGGCACTCAGTGAGAAGCGACAGAATATCGGCCTCACAGGCCCAGAGGATGCCGTACCGTTCAAAGAGCATGTCCCAGGCAAGGCAGGGTGTGGTGTCCGAGAAAAAGGACTCGTTGAGGCAGTTGATGCCCATGCCGAGGACGTTCTCGTGCTTTTCCAGTTCCTCGCGGAGGGCAAGGTACATCTTCACCGCGCTCCACAGGGAGCGCTCTGGAACCCCTGCAACCGGGATGTCCCATTGCTGCCATTCAGCACTGGCCGCAGCATCGGGAATGCCCTGAGCTTTTTGCGCAAGCTCCCGAAAACTCTTCACCACAACTTCTATCCCAAACGTCTCGGCAATGTTCTTCCGGCACTCTTCCTCCCACCAGAAAAAGCGCTTGAAAATCTCTGCCTGCATGCCCTCCCCGGGGTTATCCTGGAACACCAAAAACTTCGCCCCCTGGGCGTATCTCTTGAGCGCCAGAGCACGGACAATGGTCTTTGTAAGCTCAAGAGAATACGGAGCAAAGACTGAAAGCCCCTGGGCCTTGAGGTAAGTGACGATCTCCCAGTCCCACATGTTCATCGTCCCAAAGGGGGAGGTTACGATGAGCACGGGGAGCTGCATGTTCTTCAATTCGCCTGCGGCTCTGTAGGCCTCACCCAGAATCTGTGGAAAAAGTAACGCGTCCGCACCGGTGGCTTCGCTTCCTATTGGGACCGGGTCAAGAAACTCGGCCTCTTCAGCTAAAAGATCCTGCAGGGTTGCGAGTTGTCTCCGGTACTCCTCATCCATCCCCACCCGGAAATACACTGGAAGGAGCTTTGCCTTCATCTCTCTGTATACCCTCCTCTCCCCACCCACGAAAATTCTGAAGGGGTGGCGGGAACCACCCCTTCAGAATCAGTATACCGAATCAGGATAGTAGTAGTCTTTGGCATTTTCCTTTGTGACCACCTCGCAGGCCAGAATGATCTTCGAAGGGATAGATTTCTGGTAGAACTCAGGGAACAGTGGCTCTCCTTTGACTGCTTTCACCGCAAGGCTGATGGAGGAGGCGATCATGGAGGGCGGATAGGTAATTGTGATGGGAACCATAGGATCACCGTCCATAATCATCTTCACGACCTCTTTCATGCCTCCAGCGCCAAAAATAAACCTGATATCCGTGCGCTTTGCCAGTTTGATAGCCTGCAATGCGCCAAGGAGCGCATCGTCGTCTCCGGCCCACACCGCATCGATGTGGTCGAATTTTTGAAGCAAGGTTTGCATGGTCGCAAAGCTCTTATCCCGCTGCCAGTACCCCGTCTGGATGGCGAGAATCTCTATCTCCGGATACTGAGCAATGATTTCCTTAAAACCTTCGACCCTTTCCGTGTTGATAACTGTAGGTAGTCCCTCAATAACGACGATTTTTCCTTTTCCACCAAGGAGCTTCGCCATCTGTTCACCCGCCATTCTTCCAAGTCCTGGATTATCCCCTGCCAGGTATACATCGTACGCCGTCTCCCGTGCCAGCCCCCGGTCAACACAAACGACAAAGATACCCTTCTTCCTCGCTTCTTCGGCAACCGGTGTCAGAGGACCAGATTCATGGGGAAGAAGAACCAGAGCATGAATGCCTTTTGTGATGAGCGCCCGGACCTGCGCAACCTGCTCACTGGGATTATACGCTGTTACCAGGGTGAACTCGAGATTGGGATCCTTCTCTTTCCACTCCCGAATAGCCTTCTCAGCCCACCATATCACACCTCCAGTCCATCCGTGATCTGCTGCAGGAACAGCAACACCGATATGGTATTTCTGCGCCCACGATGGACCCACAAAGAGCATTGTAACACACACCAGCACCATATACAGCAAAAACGTCCTCCGCATTCCCAAAACCTCCTCTCTCCATCTGGTCCTTAAGGCTTCACCAGAATATTCTGTAAATGCTGAAACTCTGTTGCCTTTAACACCTCCCTCCTGAAAAGCCGTATCTATCTCAGCCGCTGGACAAGTACAGCGGCAATGATCACGAGACCTTTCACTGTCCCCTGGAGATAGACGGAAACGTTCAGCATGACAAGCATGTTGCTGATAATGCTGAGGACAATGGTTCCTAAAATGGTCCCCCATATGGAGCCTCTCCCACCGCTAAGGCTTGTTCCGCCGATAACTGCTGCAGCAATGGCATCAAGCTCAAAGCCAAGGCCTGTTGTTGAAGAACTTACTGAATTCAACATAGATGAAACAATGACCGCACTGATAGCCACTGAAAGACCGCTCAATACGTAGGTGAAAATCCGTATCCGGTCAACATCAATAGCCGCATATCGAGCGCTTCGTTCGTTTGCTCCAACCGCATAGACGTATCTCCCAAAGCGGGTGTTATGGAGAATAACCCAGGTAATGATCCCGTAGCCGACGAAAAGGAAAGCAGGAATAGGGACGTGGGCGATTTCACCCATGCCGATGGCTGTGTACGACCAGTCAACGCACCGAAACTCCCCACCATTGGCAAGATACAGGGTAATGGACCTGAAAATCGACATCGTTCCCAACGTGGCAATAAATGGAGCAATCTTCCCCTTAGTAACCAGAAGCCCTGAAAGATAACCCATCACAGCACCGACCCCAAAACCAACGAGGATGGCCACTGGAATGGAAAAGCTCCAGCCATTCAGGGCATTTATCGTCAGGACGATAATACCCCCGATGAAAGCCGTCAAGGAACCGACAGAAAGGTCGATGCCTCCAGCAATCATGACAAAGGTCAAGCCCACGGCTATAACCCCAACGAAGGAGGATTGCCATAGAATGTTGAGGAGGTTCTGAATCTTGAGAAACGCTGGGCTAATAGAAGCTGACAGAAGACTCAGTGCCAGGATGACCCAGAGGAGCATGTATTTCTCCGAAAATATTCCCAGGCGTACTCTTTTTGTCATCACCCGGACCTCGTCACTCATGCATATACTGCCCCCTTCCGCAGGCCGGTAATGTAAAGGATGACCTCTTCCTCGCTGGTACTCCCGCCATCCAAGAAGGCAACGATTCGTCCTTCCCGCATCACGGCAATACGGTCACAGAGTCCGATAACCTCTGGCAAATCCGAAGAAATAACGATAAAGGACAGACCGGCCCGGGCAAGATCTCTGATGAGGTGGTAGATATAGTGTTTTGTGCCAACATCGATGCCTCGGGTTGGCTCATCCAGAATATACACTTTCGGTTGTACTTCCATAAGACGAGCAAAGACGACTTTCTGCTGATTCCCACCACTCAAAAACTCCACAGGTTCATCAAGGTTTTTGCAGCGTATGTGGAGTTCCCGAACACGGTGAGCAGCAATGTCGACTTCCCGTTTTCGGTCCAAAAAGGGATGGGCAAACCTCTCGAGCACCATGAGCGTAATGTTCTCTCTGACCGGCATGGAAGCAATAATGCCTGAAGACTTCCGTTCCTCAGGGAGATACACAATGCCGTGGTACTTTGCATCCTGAGGAGAACGGATATCAAGTCTTTTCCCCTCAAGGAGAATCTCGCCATGTTTCTTCTTCCGCAATCCTATGATGCCCTCGGCCATCTCGCTCCTTCCCGAACCCACAAGCCCGGCAAAACCGAGAACCTCCCCCCGGTACAGTGTAAAACTCACGTCATGAACGGCGTTCTCCACCGTGAGGTGTCGAACCTCAAGGACGACTTCATCCTTGCGCGTGTCTCGAGGAGGGAACACCGTGTCCAGTGAACGACCAACCATGAAACGGGCAATGTCCTCCTCAGTGACACACTGTGTAGGATATGAGGCAACAACCCTCCCATCTCGAAGCACGGTGACTCTGTCGCAGATCTCCCGGACTTCCTTCAAACGATGAGACACGTAGAAAATGCATACCCCTCGTTCCTTCAAAGAGCGCATAATACCAAAAAGTGTTTGTACTTCATGTTCAGTCAGCGTTGCTGTCGGCTCGTCCATAATGAGAACAGCAATATCCCCAAGCACAACCCTGGCAATCTCCACAAGTTGCTTCTGAGCCGTTGAAAGATGTTCAACGAGGGTAGCTGGATCTAAAGATTCAAGCCCAAGGAGACGAAGTGCCTCTTGAGTGTGCTCAATCATGGCCTTTCGGTGGAGGAAAAGGCCTTTACACGTTTCCCTTCCAAGGAATATGTTTTCGTAAACGGTTAAAGATTCGACAAGATTGAGTTCCTGGGGAATTAACGCGATACCCAGCTCTTTCGCCACCTTAGGATTCAACGATACCTCCCTGCCCTGGAAAAAAATCTTGCCTTCAGTCGGTGGGAGCACGCCCCCCAGGATATTCATAAGCGTGGATTTCCCGGCACCATTTTCTCCAACGATGCCGTGAATTTCACCCCGTCTCCCAGCAATATCAACATCAAAGAGCACCCGGACACCCGAGAAGTCACGGCAAATGCCTTTCCCCTCAATGACAACTTCGTTCAAGAAGCGTCCCCTCCCCAATCCCCTTCATCCTGCATCAGGCGAAGCCTGAGCAACAACGTTTCTTCAAGCTCGACATCATCCCAGGTGATCACAGAATCCTTTTTGAGGTCCCGCTTCACCTTTGCCCCCGGAGCAAGCCCGGCAGGGAGTGCCCGCAAGGAGTGCGCAACATCAGCCCGGTCAAGAACCCCATAGAACGTGAACCCTCCAAAATCGTCAAGGACTTCGCCCGCTCTGAGATCCTTCTTCGCCACCGCGACAACTTCAGCTACCGGACGATCCAGGGGGACAAGGGTTGGTTCCCTGTAGCGGCACGCCCGGAGAACCGACAGTGGCGCTTCAAGAAACCAGAGGTGGTAGGGGCGGAAGAACGTGAAGTACTTTCCTTTCCCTACTTTGAGGTACTCCAGGTCTTCCCGGATACGCTCATGGTCGACCCGCACCACGACAAAGACCCCACCTGCCATGCTCTGACTCTGGACGAAATCCACAATTCCTGGGAAGGGGGTGAGACCACCATCTTCCTGAAGGGCAAAGACCTGAGAGATGGTGTCGAGTTCGGCCCGTGGCCCGAACATGCCGCGCTTTGCCGGGGCAAAACCGGTGGCATTGGCACAGCAACACATCTCGAACATGGTTTTTGTTCCGTCGACGTAAGAGGCAACCTGGAAGGGGTCTTTCTTTTGTTTCAAAGCATGCTCGCGCACGGTGTCAGGAGTTGCGTGAGGATCAAGGGGGTTATTCTTCCCTTTCCCCAGAACGATTGGCTCGAACCGGAGGGCCTGAACAAACTGGAAGAGCTCCATGAGACATCCAGGCTCATCACCTGAAGAAACGGTATAGAGGACACCCTCCTTCTCGGCCAGGCGCCTCAGTGCTCTCCCCACAGTAGCATCAGCCTCGATGTTCACAAGGACCACCATCTTGCCGTTGCGGATGCCGTAATAAGCTACGGTGGCGCCACTTAAAGGGGAAGAAGTGGCATCGACCACAACGTCTACCCAGTCGATCTCGGAGAGCAAGCTGAGGGACTCGGTGACAACCTTTTTCCCCTTTTCTATCGCTTCCATAGCCCCACGTCGAGTTTCAACGACGGCGATTGCGCTCTGGTCGTATCCAAGGTCCTGAAACACCCGACAAGCCCGATCAATGCTTGAATCAGCAAGCGCCACGACCTCCATCCCAGGCATCCTCTCCACCTGGGTCACGAAACCACTCCCAATCCAGCCAGCCCCACTGACTCCAAGACGAATAGGACGGTCCTTCATGTAACGATTCTCCCCTTCAATTCCAGCACTTCGTGACATTTTCCAAAAAGCACCTCCGAGGTGAGCCCATATTCCCGCAACAAATCGTCAGCATCGGCAGAGTCTGGATATACATCGGCAAGCCCCACAAAACGCATTGGACAGGGAGCCTCTTCGGCAACAATTCGTGCCACGTTTGCCCCCACACCTCCATGGAGCAGGTGTTCCTCAGCCACAACAAGCGCTCCGGTTTCCCGGGCAGCCTGAACAAGGGTATCCCGGTCCAGGGGACGAATGGTGTGGAGGTCGATCACCCGGGCCTCAATGCCTTCCTCTCGAAGCATAGCCCAGGCATCCAGAGCACAGCCAACCATGAGTCCACAAGCAACAATCGTGAGATCCTTCCCCTCCCGAAGGACATTGGCTTTCCCCACCTCGAAGGAGGCTCCATCCTCGTAGACCTCTGGCATGGCGTAACGGCTTGAACGGATGAACACTGGACCGGTCCGCTCAACAGCAGCTTGAACCGCCCAGTGCATGGAGACCCTGTCGCAGGGGACGAGAATCGTCACAGTAGGAAGCCCCCCAACCAGTGCCAGGTCCTCAATGCCCATTTGTGTGGGCCCATCCTTCCCCAAGGTAATTCCCCCATGGCTCCCTACGAGCTTGACATTGGCCCGGGACATCGCCACGCCCAGGCGAATCTGGTCATAGGCGTTGCAAAGGAGGAAGGATGAAAAACTCACCACAAACGGAATGAAACCACAGGCCGAAAGCCCAGAGGCGACTCCCACGAGGTTGCTTTCCGCAATACCCATGTTCAGGAAACGCTCTGGAAATCTCTTGCGCACGAGATCCGCCTTCGTGGAATTCCCAAGGTCTCCGTCAAGGACGATGACCCGGGGGTCTTTCTCGCACACGGCAAGAAGGGCCTCTCCGAAAACGTCCCGCATTGGCCTACCTGGTTTGAGCCCGGCTCGTTCTCCTATCCGCATAGGATTTCCTCCCTTGCCCTTTTCGCCTGTTCTTCAGTGAGGGCCCGTCCATGGAACGTAAAGTCCTGCTCCACAAAGGAAACCCCTTTCCCTTTCACGGTATGGGCGATGAGGACCGACGGCTGAGCTCGCCGTGCTGTCTTCATCTGCTGCAGCACCTCACAAAGCGCTCCAAGATCGTGACCGTCAACCTCCTCTACCCACCACCCAAACGCCTCCCACTTCTTTCGGAAAGGTTCCAGGTTCATCTCCCGAGCGATAGGACCGGTTTCCTGGAACTTGTTGTAGTCCACGATGGCAGTGAGGTTTCCCACCTGAAAGTGAGCGGCAGCCATAGCAGCCTCCCACACCTGTCCCTCCTGGCACTCCCCATCTCCCAGAAGGACGTAGACACGAAACGACTGCCCTTGCATTTTTCCAGCCAGAGCGTGCCCAAGACCAATGGAAAGTCCCTGCCCCAGAGAACCCGTGGTGGCTTCTACACCGGGAAGTAAACGATACACCGGGTGTCCCTGTAAAGGCGAATGCAGCGTTCGCAAAGTCCAGAGTTGCTCCCGGGGGAAGAAACCTGCTCGAGCAAGCACGGCGTAGAGCAATGGAGCAGCATGGCCCTTACTCAAGATGAACCGATCCCGACCCTCCCAGAAGGGATCCCGGGGGTTATAGGAGAGAATCCCGCCGAAATAGAGCGCCACCATGATTTCCACTGCTGAAAAGCAGCTTGAAGGATGTCCGGAGGCCGCTTTCGTGGTCATCTCCAAAACATCAAGGCGCAATTCCTTAGCAATGCGTCGCAACTCAGGAATATCCCGTACCATAGCTCCTTATGCCACCCCTTTCCCACTCACTGAGAAAAGACTCAACCTGGTCCCTTGTGGGGAGTGCAGGAATAACCCCCTTTTTCATAGCAGTAAGCGCCGCACAGGCATTGGCAAAAAAGACGATTTTCTCGAACTCTTTAGGGGAAGGAATAAGCTTATCGGAAAGCTGGCTCAGCACACCGGCGACAAAACTATCCCCACACCCGGTGGTATCGACCACCGCAACAGGGAATCCTGCCACACGGCCCACCCCTTGCCTGTTGCCAAAGAAGGCTCCTTCCCGACCCAGGGTCACCACCACGTTCTTTACGCCTTTTTGAAGGAAAACCTGGATTCCCTCCTCAACATCGCTTTTTCCGGTGAGAAGACGAAGCTCTTCCTCGTTCACCTTGAGGAGGTCAATTCGAGGGAGGATTTCCCAGATCACCCGAAAGGCGTCCTCCCGGCTTTTCCAGAGAGTCGGTCGGTAATTCACGTCAAAGGAAAGCAGAGTTCCCTGTTTTTCAAGGAATTTGAGCATAGACCACAGCGCACGGCGAATAGGGTCAGCAGTAAGGCTGAGGGATCCAAAGTGGAAAATCCGTGTCCTCTCAAGGAGGGCAAAATTGATGTCGTTTTCATCAAACATCATATCGGCTCCAGGGTTGCGGAAAAAGAGAAACTCCTGGTGTTCTTTCGTAGGTTGCGCAATGAACACGCAGGTCGTGCGAGCCTCTCGATCAAAGCGAAGGCCTCTTGTGTCAACACCGTTCTCCTGAAGGACCCTGGCCAGTTTGCGGCCAAAAGCATCGTCGCCAACCTTTCCTATAAAGGCGCTTCTTTGCCCAAGACGTGCCACACCTACCGCCACATTGGCCGGGGCACCTCCAGGAACAGGAACAAAAGCAGCAGCCTCCTCAAGCGATGCCCCCGGTGGGTCAGCAAAGAAATCCACGAGAAGCTCCCCAAAGCAGGTAATACTATCCCTGGAGTTCGTTGTAGAGCACATACCGATCGCCCCGATAGAACTTCCGCAGGTACTCTACAGCTTCGCCACTTGCAATGAAAGAAACCCGCTCAATATAAAGGATCGGAGCATTTTCGGGAATTCCCAGGAGATTAGCAAGCTTCCGAGGGGCAGCAATTGCTCGGATGAGTTCCTTGGCTCGATGAAGATAAATACCGTAGTCCTCCGCCAGGGTCTTACGCAGAGACGTCTCTGCATAGTTATGCTTTTCCAGAATTCCTGGGCAGAGGCGGTGGACAAGATGGGCCTCTTCAATGCTGAGAGGTTCACCATTCGCCAGACGCAATCGGTCTAAGCGGGCCAATTCTTCTCCAGCCTCTACCCCAAGCTTTTCAGCGATTTCTGGAGAAGCTTCTACAAGGCCTGAAAAGATCACCTTTGTCTGGGGAACCATCCCCCGTTGCAACATATCCTCGGTAAAACTTATAATGCGGTGGATATTTTCTTCCAGAGAAGGAACCCGAACAAAGGTTCCTTTACCTTGCTTTTTCTCCAGAAAACCCTCCCGACAGAGGAGATCTACTGCCTGGCGGAGTGTGGTCCGGCTTACCTGGAGTTCCTTCATGAGCACCGGTTCTGGAGGGATAAGTTCCCCCACCTTCCACTCCCCGGTGAGAATAGCAGCCCGTAATATCTCATAGACCTGTTGATAAAGAGGAAGCTTTCCCTTTGGATCGACCCGTCGCATGATTTTCTCACACCTTAGGCTTCTTTAAGTAAGAACTACACAGTAGAAGCTTAACCATGGGCTACCAACACTCCACCTCCCATAGGTGAACGTAGGCACTGTCTTTCCAACCATGGCTCACAATGCCAAATTTCCTGGGGCTTAATTCGATAACTTTAGCACCGTCATGATGCTCAAAGCGACCGTCGACGAGATAGCGGTACCAAGACCGTCCCCTTTTATCGGCTTTTTTATAGATAAACAATCTGCACCTGCTCCGGTAGGGAGCAAAAGGATCGTGCTCACCGCAAACTATTTCTACATTACCATCACCATCTAAGTCCGCCACGTCAATAGAATGAGGACAACGGATTTTATCAATGACCTGCATTTCCCAGGGGGTTCCTGAAGAAAAACCAGGATTCCTAAACCAGGCAATTCTGGCGAAAGGTGTATAACGGCGCTCGAAATCGAGTAGCTCTTCTCCAAGAATAACGTCGGGCAAACCATCGCCGTCAACATCAGCAACCCGAACACGGGCTACCTGGAAATTAGGTGTTATCAGGTGTGGTTCCCATCTTCCCCCGACACTTTCTAACCACCAAGGACCCATTATCAACTCCAGTCTTCCATCCCCATTAATGTCAAACGGAACAATCTCTTCTCCATAGGGAATTTCCACGAGTACCCTTTTTGGCCAAGGACTATCTTTAGGATTATCAGGGACTTCGAAAACTTCGGGGAAATGTCGTTCTCCCTGGTTAGCGCTGTGGTAACTAACGATAAGTGCAAGCCTCCCGCCAGGAAGCACAGGTACAACAACGGCACCATGAGGCCAGTCACCCATGCCCCGTCCAATGTAGTATTCCTCCCACTCGCCTTTAAGAGGATCAACCGGTTTAAGCCATACAATCTCACTCGAGAGATAGGTATACCAGTCAGTGGGAACAATCTTATGGCCCTTTGGCTTTATAGCGATAATCTCTTCTCGTCCATCCCCATCAATGTCATGAGCTTGAATGACCTGAAAGATGTTAGGAATAGTAAAGCGCTGCCAGGTCGGATTCTTATACCACCACGCTCCACAAACAACATCAGGCAGGCCATCCCCATCAACATCACTTATTAGAATATCAATCCCCGTGTAAGGCTTATCACGATCAATAAACCGGTGTCTAAACGTCCACAAGGGTTCTTCTGACTTCTTCCATATCTGTACTTTAGGGGTACGGAGTTCCAACCCCCATTCTTTTCCTACCACCTCTTCAATTCCATCCCGGTCTACATCGTAACGCAACGCCTGATGAGTTCCGCTACCCTGGTAAAGAACCACCCGTTGCCAGTTCTTACCCCTGTCATGGGAAGAAAACTCTAAAAGCTTCGCGTTCCAATTATAGGGACTTCCCCAGCCTCCTTTAGCCATTTCTGCTACAAATATACTGACAGAACCCGACGCATCTATCCTTGCATCCAAGGAGTGGGCAAAATACAAATCCCTTTCTATCTCATGCTCAACCCACGGACAATCGGGATCCTCCACAATACGATTCTCAAACCATGACAGTTTGCCATCTACGTACTCGGATTCTACAATAACAATGTCAGGACGACCATTACCAGTGATATCGACGAGAGCCACGCGAGACATCTCACGAAAATTCGGTGCAAAGACCTTCCTCTGCCATGGACCTGCAAAAGGATCCCCTTCGGGGCATAAGTAGTAATCGGGACCAGACACAATTTCCCACTTTCCATCACCATTGAGATCACCTACTGCTATCCCTTCTTCAGCAAAACCCGTTTGAATAACAAACTTCCTCCAGGGCTCAAACAAAGCGTTTCCCTTCTTATAAAGGAAGAGCCCCCAGACATCGGTATAGGCCGCATTTGCCAGAAGTTCTCGTTCTCCATCGCCATCAATATCAAAGAAAAGAAGGTCATGAGGGTCACCACTACAGGCGGGATCCAGAATATACCTTTTCCAGGGGTCATAAAGATTCCTCGAGGGATCGAACCAAGTAATCATCCAGGTTTCCCGTTCAGGGTTCCATTCCGCCGATACAACCTCCAGCAAGCCGTCTCCGTCAAGGTCTTCCAGAACAAGCCCTACATCTCCATGGTGACCCTGATGGACAAATCCACATTCAAACGTGGTAGGCCGATACCAGAGAAGGGCACCCTTTCCACCAGTAATTACCTCAATATTCCCATCACCATCTACATCCCCCACGGCAAGACTACTCAAGCACTCCACAGGTGGACAGGGATCAAGAAGCAAGAGATTCCAAGGCGACATTCCCGTTTACACCACCTTTCCTTTTGCTTGTAAAGAGTTTTCAGAACCCTTTTATAGCTCCAGCCGCAACGCTCTCAATCATTTTCTGCCGAAGCAAAATGAACACGATGATAATAGGTAAGCACGCCACCAAAAGCGCGGTTAGGCGAAGCGGAATGCTCCCACTGTACAGACCTGTAAGAGTGCTCAGCCATACCGTTACCGTTCGAGTTCTCGGGTGTGAAGCTAAGACCAGGGCAAACGGGAATTCATTCCAAATACCCATAAAATTCAGAAGAATCACAGTCCCCGTTATCGGTAAGCAGATTGGGAAGATCACTCTAAGCATAACATAGCTCGTACTCGCACCATCGATACGTGCTGCCTCCTCTATCTCTTTAGGTATCGTTCGGATGTAACTTTCGTAGAGATAAATTGCCACTGGAAGGCCAAAAGTGACGTAAGGTAACAAGAGGGTAAATCGTTTGTTCAGCAAGTTCAAGGTTCCAAAATAAACGTAAGTCGGTACCAACAGGGCATGTACAGGAACCAGCATGGCTGCTACAAAGGTAAGGTAAAGGAGGTTTCTGCCTTTGAAATTATATCTCGCCAGAACATATCCTACGGAAAAAGAGAAGACAACGATCAAGATGATTGATAAAAGGCAATTAAAAAAGCTGTTAAACAAAGCCTGAATAAGTGCCTTGTCACTAAAAAGCTTTTGGTAGTTTTCCAGAGTAGGTGGTATTGGGGGACCAAACATGTTAACCAAGAAACTCTTCTGGCTTTTGAGCGAAGTGTAGAACAACCAGGCAAAGGGAAAGATATAAGAAGCACAAAAGAGCAACAATATCCCATTAATAACCGCGGAAAAGAACTGGCTTGCCGTTTGCTTCATCATTCATTCTGCCTCCCTCAACACCCTCGTGACTGCTATTATGAGCAGAAGGCTGATAATCATTGCCGCTACCGAGATTGCCGATGCGTATCCAAAATCCTGACCCTTGAACGCAACATTATATGCATAGAGCGAAACAACCATAGAAGCGTTACCAGGGCCACCCATCGACATCGCGTATATCTGATCAAAAATCTTGATGCTTCCCGAAATGCATATGAGCAACGCCACCTTTATCGTGCCCTTCATGAGGGGTAAAACAATGTAGAACATCCGCTGCACAAAGTTTGCGCCGTCAATCTCTGCGACTTCAAGTATTTCCCGCTCTATACCAGTGAGACCAGCCAGAAAAATCACCAGATAGAACCCTATGTACTGCCACGCTAAGGGTATACAAATAGAGGTCATGATAACCTGTGGGTCAGAAAGCCAGTTACGCTGCAGGAAATCTAATCCTGCTGCGTCGAGCAATTTGTTGAGAACACCATATTGTTCACTGTACAATACCTTCCATATATAGGCCGTAACCAATGGGGAAATGATACATGGGAAGAAAAACGCAGACTGAACAAAAGACTTCCAGCGTACCAGCTTCGTGGTCATCAAGGCAGCGAGAACAAAAGCTACGCCGGCCTGAAATACTACTGAAACAAACATCACGATGAGATTGTTTTTCAAAGACCACCAAAACACCCCATCTTTGAAAAGGGCGGCAAAATTGCCAAGACCTCGCCAAGTCCAGATATAGCTGTACATGCTGTAAAAACTGTAGCGAAACGCATTTAAAAGCGGGATGAATAAGACAAAAAGATATAAAGTCAGCGGAACAATCACGTAGGGAAGAACGTGAAGAAACGTCACATTGTATGAGATGGCAGATCCCGATATTTTTTTCATCTGATGTCTACCCCTCCATTTTGGGGCATGCCCTGCGCAGGGCATGCCCCAAAATGTACTACCTCCTAAGCTGAACCCCGGCTTCCTCCACTTTTTCCTTAACACCC
>Ga0071330_1061416_pt1 | contig 27916 bp, 22 predicted proteins | sample GBScel77sediment_FD_63802 | JGI IMG/M metagenome (GOLD analysis project Ga0071330, IMG submission 63802) | Hot spring sediment microbial communities from Great Boiling Spring, Nevada - Cellulolytic enrichment Sediment 77C v2 (version 2) | ecosystem: Environmental > Aquatic > Thermal springs >...
GTTTCCCTCCACAGCCTCTGACCGTTGGAGTCGTACACCGTCACTCTGAAGTACGCCTTCTCATCGCTCAGATTCGATATCAGTACGCTGGTCTTGTAATCAGGTGTGCAGTCGTAGTAGACAGCGTAGTTTGCAGCAAAGTAGATCGTGGCGAGCAGGAGCATCGAGAAAACCACCAAAATCCTCACAGAGATCACCCTCTCTCGATGAAGTTTACCAAATTATACAATGAACACTGAACCTGTGAACTGTTAATCAAATTTTAATGTGACTTGCTCCGATAGATCGATTTCTTAAACCTAAGATCTTGGCTATCTCATATCTTCAAATGACGAATCCATACAGTTGCTCGCTCAGAACCGTTCGCAGTTAGAATGAAAGTGTTAGAATGTGTTTGGTGAAAACCAATCACAAATAAACTGTCTCCTCCCTGGGGGTGGTCCACGTGCCAAGGGCAAAGGCGAGGAGTTTGTTCTCCAGCCAGATGGTGATCGTTGAGAGAAATTTCCTCTTTGTTGTCCTTGCAACGGTTTTTATCACTGCGTTAACCGGTTGGATCGCATACAGGACGATGATGGAACGTCAGCAGATAAGAGAAACTTTCAGAAGACTCAACGCAGTTGTTCTGAACCACTCACTCGTCTTTGAGTTCATCAACACGATGAAGAGCTACTCCTATGACACGAAGAAACTGGAAAGCTCACTCCAAGTCGGAGATTCAGAAGGTATCGCTCAAGAACTTAGAAACTTCGCTGATTTCATGAGGTCCTACGAGGAAAATCTCTTGAGACGCAGGTACGGATACGTGATGACTTCTTTAACTGCGATCATATGCCTTCTTTTGTTTCAGGGCATCTACTTCCACAACTTAAGAGTCTCTCTTTCTTCTCTTTCCAAAAAGGTTTTCGAAGCAGCTCAAAGGACAATTGATTCACTGTATATAGACAAGATAGAGAAGATTCAACCGGCAGAGTTCGCTGAGGAGCTGGTCTTGAACAACTTGATCGAAGAGATCAACTTGAGACATGATCTGATCAACTCTTTCGGAACACTCTCAAAAGCTTCGTCGATCGAAGACTTCATAAACATAGTCGGACCAAGAATCTGCGATTTCTTTAAGTCGGGCAGGTTCTCCCTCGCGCTGGTATCAGAAGACGAAGTGATCGCAGAGGTTGCATTTTTCACAGTTCCAGGTCATAAGGTTTTGCTCGAGAAGGGTTTCAAACAGAAGCTCCACGAAACTTCGCTCGGGAAGATGCTTGCAGATAGAACCAAGTACCGCATCATAAACGATCTGAGGACCGTCAATACTAAAAGTTCCCAACTGATAGTTGAAGAGGGTTTCCTTTCGAACCTGACAGTACCAGCGATCGTAAGCGGTGAGATCATTGGATTCTTCTTTCTCTCCTCCGAAGAAGTGAACCACTACACCGACAGGGATGGAAAGCTGTTCTACATTGTGTCAACGATACTGTCTGAGAAACTGTATGAAGTTCTCACGCTGCAGAGAGTGATAGCCAACTTCGGTTTCGCGCTCGTCGATCTGGCTGAATACAGAGATGAAGAGACGGGCAACCACATCAAGAGGGTTGCGCTTTACTCCAAGATTTTGGCGGAAGCTCTGAATTTGGAACCACGCTTGGCGAGAGAAATATATCAGTTCGCGCCCCTTCACGACATCGGCAAGATCGCTGTACCCGACGCCATTCTCTCGAAGCCTGGAAGGTTGGACGACAAAGAGTGGGAAGTAATGAAGAAACACGTTCCAGTGGGTGTGAGAGTGTTAGAACGCTTCTTGGAAAACAGCAGAGGTGTCCTTGATAGGAAAGCCATGCAGACCGCGATCAACATCGTTGCGGATCACCACGAACGTTGGGACGGAACGGGGTATCCAGCCGGCAAGAAGGGTGAAAAGATCAGTATCGAGGGAAGAATAGTGGCACTATCGGACGTTTTCGACGCGCTCACCACCAAAAGACCTTACAAGAAGGCTTATCCTTTCGAAGAATCAGTCAGGATCGTCGAAGAAAACAGTGATAAACATTTCGACCCAGCGGTGGTGAAAGCCTTCAAAGACAACATTGACAAGATCTACGCGGTATACCAAGAACTCAGGGACATCGAACCTGGAGAAATCAAATTGCATCTGTGCAATCAATCATGCTCGTGAATCTTTCTGCTAATCCACACAATATGGAAACACAAAGGCACCAGCTCTGTGAATCGTTCCGCACTATGCTGAACACGAACGTCGTCAGCGATTTTTTCAGGACCTTTTGAACTCTGCCTTCATTCTATACATCTCTGTGTCAACGGCACGCAGAGTTTGCTGGTAAGAGCCTTCAAATCTCTTGATCCCGTACGAGAAGGTGGGTTTCAACTCATGTGAGTTCTGGAACTCAACGAGGGCCTCATCGAACAATTTCTTCACACTCACAGGATCACAGTCCCTCACAATCACCAAGAACTCGTCGCCACCCATACGCACCACGATGTCGTTCTGCTTTATTTTCGATCTTATCGTGTTGACGAGTAAGACCAAGATCTTGTCGCCAACTTCGTGTCCGTAGGTGTCGTTTATCTGCTTGAAAGAATTCAGATCAAGATAGACGAAGCAATCTTTTTCATTGAAGGCAGTTTCAACCAATATGCCTCTGTTGTAGGCACCCGTCAATGGATCCACCAGACTCCTCATGTGCGAAACGGTCGCTTGGACCATCATTTCTCTGTATTCGAGGACCAGATTGTAGGAAAAGCCGAAAAAGAGCGACACAACACCAAAGTTAGACAGGAGTTTCAATTTCACGTTGAACAAAAGTATGAACGCGTCGAACGCAACGGTCAAAACGAAGAAGAACGAAAATCCAAACAGAATCTTCGAGTAACTATGGAAAATCTTGTAGCCAATGTGGAAAGCGTTTAAAAGCAATATCAGCCCGAATCTTGATGTTGTGAGCTTGAACATGTAGTTGTTTGGTGCAAACCATAGAACGATCGCAGCCGAAAGGTTGAGAAAAATCATTGCAAGATCAATGCGGGACAATTTCTCGAAGAATCCCAAACTAACTGCTGTAAAAAGACAGGCAAAGCCAAAATAAGCCGAGGTCACAAAAATCTTTCTTAAAAGAAGCACCCCACCGACACTGTACATCGAGGAGAGAGTGATCAAATCAAGCATCCATAAAGCTGCAAGCAACGTTGATATAGCGAATAGTCGGTTCGATCTTCGTTTGTTTTGAGGCATACTACGAGAAACGAGGTAAAGCACCAGAAAAAGAGTGACGCATAAGCCCATGCTGATATTCAAGAAATTATCACACAAGAAGTTCAGGACACTGAATCTAAATCTTTCTTTTTCTTCGATCAGACGTGGCACTATATCCAAACCAAGTTCGTAGATACCGCTCAACTCGATCGTTATGCTTTCTGTATTGGCTGGCACTTCCAACAAAAAGGGTTTATACCAAAAATGCCCGGTCCTATCGTTTCTGAAACCCATCGAGCCGATCAGATGATCGTTTGAATAGACAGCCCAGAATGATCCGCTCACTTGTGGCAGATAAAGATAGAGCGGTTTTGAGGTTTTCTCGACTGTAGTCGTGAGAATCACAGTGGAAGGTTTTCGCAACAGCTTGTGGAAAGGTGCTGTAATGTTCTGAGCTTGAAAAATACGATTCTCGTCACTCAGAACCTGCCAAGAGAGTAGCTGAACACCATGCGCATTCAGAGCCCATCTGAAGAGTAAAAACAGTCCTAAGAAGGCTAAGATTGAGAAAAACAGCGCCTTTGAATAGTATTTCAAGAGCTCCAATTTTTTCACTCCCCACGTGTTTCACTTCTATTATAATGAATTGAATTCAACGTGGGAGGTGGTCGCTTTGAAGAGGTTGCTCTTGACCGTGTTTGTTCTCCTCGCGCTGACGCTCTTGGCCATCGAAGTGCCCACCGTCTTATATCTTATTGTACTGTTCCACTGGTAAAAGTTCAGGTTTGGTACAAAGTTGGATCGATCGATGAAGAAGAGGGACGAACGGGGTCAGCTCATCTCTTGGAACACGAGATGTTCAACGGTACGGAAGCTCTTGGAAAAGGCGAGATCGATGAGCTCATCACCTCGGTCGGAGGTCAACTCAACGCAGGAACTTACTACGATTACACCGTCTATTACGAAATCGTGCCCTCTGCAAAGCTCGAGCTCGCATTAGCAATAGAAGCGGACAGGATGAGGAACTTGAAGATCGATCCGGTAGATTTCTACAGAGAACTTGAAGTCGTTAAACAAGAGCGGAGACAGAGGATCGAGAACAACTATATCCAGTCTGGATGGGAAGAGCTTCAAAGCGCCGCTTTCGCCGGGACACCGCTTGGACATTTCGTCATCGGATGGATGGAAGATCTCAACAACATGACGCACGATTACATACGAAGTTTCTACGAGATGTTCTACGCTCCGAACAACGCGATCGTTGCCATATCCGGGGATGTGGATCCTCAGGAAGCCATAGCGCTCGTTGAGAAATACTTTGGTGACTACGAGCCCATGGAGATCAAACGACCAATCTATGCAGAGACGAAGTTCGAGGGAGAGAAGATTCTCAGACTCCCGAGGATCACGAGGTACACGCTGATGTTGCAACTCTACCAAATTCCTCGTGGTGACCACGAGGATTTACCTGCGATCGAAGCCCTACTCGACATCTGGCTGAACAGTGAAAGCTCAAGGGTGGTTAATGAACTCTACTACAAGAGGGGTATGATCCTGGGCTGTGGAGGCTTTGTGAACACGCTCAGAATACCAGGTTATGCCCTGGTCTACGCCTTCGGCTACAAGGAGGATGATCTGGACCAGATAAAAGCGGCGATGGACGAAGAACTAAGAAAGATTGCAGAAGAAGGAGTTTCCGAAGAGGAACTCGAAAAAGTGAAGAAAGCCCGCCTTAAAGAGATCATCTTTGGCTTGAAGGACATACGGGAGTTCTCCGACGTGATCGTTCTCAGCGCTCTGCGATACGACGATCCGTACCTTTACAAGAAACAGATCGAGACCATATCCAAGCTCACCAGTGAAGACATCCAACGTGTAGCGAAACAGTACTTCCTCAGCATGGATCGATACGTCGGTTACATCGTTCCCAAGAACTGAGACGAGGGGGGTGAAGCGAGATGAAAAGAGACGTTCTGAGAAAAGTTTTTGTTATCCTACTCGTCGTTCTGTCTGTCTTAGTTTACGCATCCAAATTCACACCTGAGCTGTTCAAACAATTGGCGGGTGCGAAGAACAAGATACCCACGATACCTATCCCCGCGTACGAGAGATTCGTTCTACCGAACGGGATGGTGTGTTACATAGCCCAGGATAAGCGTCTGCCAATCGTGGAAATAAAAGGGTACGTAAGGTACGGCATTTTGAATGAAACACCTGAGATCGCTGGAATATCCGCCTTCATGCTCGATCTGATGAACTCAGCGACCAAGAACCGCGACGAGTTCACCCTCGCCGAGGAGAAGGAGCTGAAAGGAGTTTCGATCTCTTTCTCCGCTCAGCCAGATTACTACCAGATTAGTGCCTCTGCTCTATCAGACGATGTGGAAGCCTTGTTTGAACTGCTTTCGGACGAGCTGAGAAATCCAGAATTCAGAGCGGACAACTTCGCCAGAAAACAACAAGAATACATGCAGAGCTTCGCTCAGGCGAAAACTCAAGAGCAACCAATGGCGAGGAGATATTTCTACACAGCAATCTACGGCGAGAACCATCCCTACTCGTTCTCAACGAACTACGCGTTGTTATCGAAAGTCATGCCGACGTTGACGCCAGACATCGTGGAGGAGTTCTACAGCAAAGTCATCGTTCCTGACAGAATCGTTCTGGCGATCGCTGGTGATTTCGAAATAGAAGAGCTCAAGAACCTGCTGTTGAAATACTTTGGCGATTGGAAATCACCCGAGTCCGAAAGGTTTGAGCTACCAAAGATCGAGCACACTCCACCATATGGCAAAGTTTTTGTCCTCGACAGACCGACCTCCACGCAGGCGTATCTCATGATGGGATACGAGTTCTTCGATCATAGATTCCCCGAGAGAATCGCCTTCTTGATGGCGAACAGGGTCTACGGCAGCGGCATGTTCAACTGCAGGTTGATGAAATCCCTCAGAACAGAGAAAGGCTACGTGTACGGTGTGAGCTCTTCGATGCAACTCTACGAGCTCGGTGGCGAATACTACGTCACGACTTCCGTCAAATACGACGCGGTCGCTGACACCATACGCTCGATCATCGAAGAGATGAAGGCCATCAAGAGTGGAGAAAAAGCGATCGGTGAGGACGAGCTGTTCGAAGTCATAAATCTCTACAACGCACAGTTCCCAGACGCCTACAAGGACACCATATCCATCTTGGACAGCGTCGTGCTGAACGCAGAGATCAGAGGTAGAAGCCCGAACTACGTCAACGAGTTCATTCAAGCCTACAACGCACTGGATGCGAAAACAGCAAACGAGGTCTTTTCCAAATATTCGTATCCCGAGAAATTCGTTGTCGTTTTGGTTGGACAAAAGGATAAAATCGTCCAGAATCTGGAAGCGAATGGATACACAAACTACGAAGTGATTGAGTTCGGTAAGTGAGGTAAATTCGAACAATACGGTGATCCCGATTTTGAGGGGAGAATGAAGATAACCAGGAGCACTGCTGATTCACAGAAAGAACCATTGAGCGGTCCCGCTCGGGACCGCTTTTCTTTGAATTCAACGAGGAATTTAGACATCAAGCAGCCCAAGTTTTTGACTCCATTTCCTTGATATAACATCGTAACGAATAGCCGTCACTTTACACGGTTAGGTGGCAAAGTCGATCGTTGTTACTCGAACTTTCTCCTTTGAAAAAATCCTTGACGAAGATCGCCTTCACATCGATGATCCAAAGCATCACTCTGTTTTAATCTTGCTCACTGACGCTAAATCGATCACGACGGATGTTATTCAAGAAAGTTCAAGCAAGGGATGTGCGCATACGTTCGGAATCTTGAAGCGTTTCCACGCATAATGGATTTTGCCCTTTTGAAACATTAATTGTCTCTGACGAAAACTTAACGCGTATAGTGGTATTTTGGTAGTATCATAGTACCAACACTAATTTCTCTGGAGGTGGAACGATGAGGCGGCTGTTTCTCATTGCGTGCTTGGTTTTTGTCATGGTAAGCATCTTTGGAGCGATTACGTTAACCATGGTCGAAACGATCACAAGTCCTGCACGCACCGAACTGCTCAGACAGCTACTTGACGAATTCGAAGCGACCCATCCGGGTATCAAAGTTGAACTGATCTCTCCCCCGTATGAAAGCTCTGATCAAAAGCTCATAATGATGCTCAATACGAAGCAAAAGGTAGACGTTTTCGAAGTGCGAGACAACTTTCTCGCAATCCATGTTAACAACAAGAACCTACTTGACCTCTCCGAGTTCGTTAGGGATTGGGACGGATGGAACGATCTCATCGATCTCGCAAAAACCGTGGCTACCAAGATCGAAGGCAAAGTTTACTACATTCCATACGGATTCTTCATTAAAGCGTTGTTCTACAGAAAGGACATTCTTGAAAAGAACAACATACCAGTTCCTCAGACAATGCAGGAATTGTACGAGTACGCGAAGAAACTCACCAACCCAGCGGAAGGAAAATACGGTTTTGCCTTCAGGGGAGGACCAAGCGAGCATTCTTTCTCTGAGATAGTCATTATGTCTCACGTTCCAAACATCGATCCGAGCCCAAACAGGGGATATCTGACAACAGACGGTGTGCCATACCACGACACCCCGGGTGGAATAGAAGGTCTCAAGATGTGGGTAAAGCTCTACCACGATTGTTCACCGAAGGATTCCTTGAACTGGGGCTGGGCAGAACAGGTCAACGGATTCGTCTCTGGCATGACTCCGTTCTTAATTCAGGACCCGGATACAGTTCCAATAGTTGAAAGAAGGCTCGGTGATCCGAATCTTTACGGTGTCGCACCGATGCCAGTGGGTCCTTACGGCAAGGTGTACCTCGATTACGGGAACGCAGGCTGGGGCATAGCATCTTATTCAAAGTACAAGAAGGAAGCTTGGGAGTTGATCAAGTTTCTTTCTTCTCCTGAGGTCAATGCAAGGTTCTCAAAGTTCAATGGATCGCTTCCCATCAGCAAGTCCGCTTTTGCTGATCCTTATTACGCAACGGGTCCTTACAGAGCCTGGTACGAAGAGCTCACGAATCCAGACAAGTACGTATTCTACGAAAGGCCTGTCCATATGCCCGGCTTCCCTGCCTATGCTGAAAAGCACAAGAATGACATTCAAAACATACTCTTAGGGAAAAAGGATTTGTATCAGGCCGCAAAAGAGTGGGCTGATTTCTGGAGGAAGGAATACGGTATAACCAAATGAACAAGTGATTTGCAGGGGCCGTGCGCCCCTGCATTTTAAGGGGAGAAATGACTGTATGAGCAAGGATAGAAGATTCATCTTTGTCATGATCTTGCCCACCGTTCTGTTCATTTCGCTGGTTATATTTTTACCAGCAATCAGATCAATCATCATGGCGTTTCAGGACTACAACATGTATTTTCTGACCAAGAAATTCATCGGGTTTAAGAACTTCTCCGATGCTTTCAATGATCCTGTGTTTATCCAAGCTACGAAGAACACCTTGATCTGGACGCTGTTATCCCTTGCTTTACAATTTGTGCTCGGTTTCTCTCTTGCGCTACTGTTGAGGAGACCTTTTCGTGGTAGAGGTGTTTATACAGCGCTTGTTTTCTATCCTTGGGCTGTCTCCGGTTTCGTGATAGGACTACAATGGCGCTGGATGTTCCACGGTTCCGCTGGAGTTATAAATGATCTCCTTCTTAAACTTGGTTTGATACAGGAACGGATTGCTTTCCTCTCAGATCCCAGTTACGCTTTGTATGCGGCGATAGTTGCAAACGTATGGTATGGAGTACCATTCTTTGCGATCATGTTGCTTGCAGCTCTTCAGTCTGTTCCACAGGAACTTTACGAAGCGGCGAAAATCGACGGAGCCAACGCGTTCAAACAGTTTATGAACGTAACTATCCCCTACGTGAGGCCCGTGATAATAAACACAACGCTGATTCGATTCATCTGGATCGTAAACTTCCCGGACATTATCTTTTCAATGACAAACGGTGGACCAGCGGGTAGTTCTCACATTCTCTCGACGCTTTTGATCAGTAAGGTGTACAACGAGTACAATTACGGGGTAGCGTCGGCAATCGGTGTGATCATAATGCTCATACTCGCGACATACGCGTATGTCTATTTGAAGATAAATCGCAGCGAAGGTGGTTTTTGATGAGAAGATTGCTGACAATTCTCAGAATTCTTGCCCTGAGCGTCTTTTTGGTTTGTGCGCTGTTTCCACTCTACTGGACCTTTATCACATCACTGAAGGGTGCCACCGAAATGTACAGCTACCCCATCACGTACTGGCCCAAGCAAGTAACTCTTGAAAACTACAGATATCTCTTGAGGTCCCTTAATTTTGGCAGATACACCGTCAACAGCATCTTTGTTTCTTTGCTATCATCTCTTGCAGCCCTCATGGTCGCATCTTTCAGCGGATACGTGCTCGCAAGAAGGCGTTTCTCCACCAAGAAAGTTCTCTTCTTTGTTCTTTTCATAACCCAGATGATCCCAGGTTTCATGCTTATGTCTTCCATATACGTGATGCTTGGTCCTATTGGTCTGGTGGACAATCTGCTCGTCCTCGCGTTTCTCTATACGGGAATAATGGTGCCCTTTTCCACAATCATGATGAAGAGCTTTTTTGAGAGGATACCTGAAAGCATCGAAGAAGCTGCACTCATAGACGGATGTAAGAAGCTCCAGATGGTCTTTAAAATTGTCTTTCCAGTCACGGCACCGGGGCTCGCAGCGACATTCTGTTTTGCTTTCGTGAATTGCTGGAACGAGCTGTTTCTCGCGATAATGCTGTTGAACAGCGAATCTAAGAAAACCATACCCGTTGGACTCAATTCTTTTGTTGGGAAAGCCGACATAGACTGGGGTGCCATGAGTGCTGGTGTACTGATTGCCTTGATACCTGCGATGGTTATCTTTGCCTTCGCACAGAAATACATTGTCCAGGGATTAACACAAGGCGCTGTCAAAGAGTGAAAGGAGGAGGGTTCGTGAATATCACGCAAATACTCCACAGCTATGGAGAAGACGGATTCTCTTACAGTCCTGTGAGTGTCCCGATATATGAGACCTCCATCTTTTCTTTCAAGAACTTTGAGGAATTTCAAAATTCCTTGCTGAACGAGTTTGAGTCACATCTCTACACTCGAGGTAAGAACCCGACAGCAGAGGTGGTGGAGAAAAAAATCGCTGCGCTGGAAAAAGCAGAGGATGCAAAACTGTTTGCTTCTGGTGTGGCAGCCATCAGCGCAGCGACAATGGCTTTTCTCAGAAGCGGAGACCACGTGGTCTGCGTGAGAGATGCCTACGGCTGGACCATCAAGCTTTTTTCACAGTATTTGAAAAGATTTGGCGTAGAAGTATCTTTCGTTGACGGGGTTGATCCTGAAGACTTCATCAAAGCCACAAAGAAGAACACGAAACTCTTCTTTTTGGAAAGTCCCACGACATTCACCTTCCAATTGCAAGATTTGTCAACAATAGCAAAGTTCGCAAAAGAAAACAAAATCAAGACTGTGATCGACAACACATGGGCAACACCAGTGTTTCAAAATCCAATTGCGCTGGGAATAGATCTGGTTGTACATTCTGCAAGCAAATACTTTGGGGGACACAGCGACGTAGTTGCAGGCGTTGTGGTTGGTTCAAGGGAAGATATCAGACACATATTCAATACGGAATTCATGAACATCGGGGCAACAATAGGACCGTTTGAAGCGTGGTTGCTCCTACGTGGTTTGCGGACCCTTCATATCAGAATGCAGAGGCACATGGAAAACACTTTAAAGGTCATCGAATATCTTCAGACAGTTCCTGAGGTCAACGAGATTTACTATCCATTTTATGCCAAGCATCCGCAATATGAGCTTGCCAAGAAGCAAATGAAAGGCGGAAGTGGTTTGCTCAGCATCAAGCTGAAGGCGAGCTCTCTGGAGGAAATAATCGCTTTTACAAATGCTTTCAGGGTATTCAGAATAGCCGTAAGTTGGGGTGGATACGAGAGTCTCGTGATGCCTTATGCGGCAACGAACAGGGATGGGTTGACGGAGCGAAACAAAATCGTAAGATTGCACATCGGTTTAGAGGATCCCGACTTGCTCATTGATGATCTTGAGAGAGCTTTTCAGGCGATGAGGAAAGTAAAACTTTGATGTCTGTTTCTATTATTTTCCTCACCAAAGATCTCGCAGTGTCTATGTCCTTTTGAAGAATAGCCTCGAGTAATTCGTTGTGATAGGGCAAACTTGCCCTACCATAAGTTCTTTCTACAAAAGGAGGATGCCAAATCGCGCTCAAAAGATCGTAAAAAGCTTCGAAGAAACTCATAAGTACAGCATTTCCAGACAGCTCGAAAAACTTCCGATGAAACGCCATGTCTTGGTCTGGATCGACCAGATTTAACTCTGCCAAAGTATTTACCAGATTCCTCAGTTCTTCCTTTGAAGAGTTTTCGATAGTTAATTCCACCGCCAGCTCTTCCATGGCACCTCTTGCTCTCAAGAGATCAATTATGAAATCCCTCGACGGCGTGAACTTGATTGAAAGGGACACATAGAAAGACAGTTCATGGAGATCACTGGCCACAAAAATCCCCTTTGGTGCCTCAACTTTTACTACTCCTCTTTCCTCTAACCTCTTTATAGCCTCTCGAACGGTGGTCCGGCTCACTCGAAACATCTGTGCCAGCTCTCTCTCGGAAGGAAGCTTATCCCGCGGCCTAAGTCCCATTCTCACGATGTACTTGATTATTTCATTCTTTAGCCATTCGGAAGATGTTCTCTTCATTCGCATCACCGTACGCATGCTGAGGTTACAACATCTTGAGTACAAGCGTGGCATCTTTACACATCGCTCGAGAGTTATTCTACAACATACAGCCGATAGCCGAGACCACTACAAAAGTTGCATCACGAATGAAAAATCTCTGTAGCCAAATGTACGCGCAAATCCCACACATTATGAGGAGTTGAGGCACAACGGTACGGCCGCGCTCCTACGAGGAGAAATCTGTCACTCCTCTCACTCTACGAGCATTTATCTGTGGAGCTGCCCCATGCTATGCAATCACTCCTCATACAATTTCCGTTCGATAGCAAATTCTATTGAGGTGGTCACCGGCTTTGATGGTCGGTGAACATGCTATGTCAAGTTCTCTAAGATGAGATAAGTGCGTAGTTAAGTAGCCGACTACATAGTGAAGGTGCTACGCGGTTTCCATGGCAAAGGATATCTTGTCGTAAGGCAGTACAGAACTGTCATCCCAGTACTTAGGTTCAGCATCTATGGAGCAATCTATGAAAGGCAATTATCAGTTGGTAAGAATCCAAGGCGCTGTTGACCACCATACCACTATGATCCCCCAATGACCCCCACAGAGATGAATCAAGGAGCGGTCCCACGTGGGACCACTCCTTCTTCATCGTCCCAGATCGTTAACGTCCCACTCGCTATGGTCCCATCAGTGGAGAATCTGGATACCAAGCCACCTGAGTTGCTCCACCCGTTTCTTTGACGTAAACTGTGAAGAAATAGCCTTTGTTCTCGTTTTGCACAGTTATCATCGGAAAGTTGACCACCGTTGTTGAAGCGTTTCTCGTACACACGTATGTGACCGAATAGACGTCCTTAACGAAGGCTGGCTTTCCATCGGTGATCCAAGGCATAAGCTTCGTTTCGATCTTGCTCACGCCAGCCACGTTGATCGACGTCGGCGTGGACGGAAAAACCACCATGAGCCCGACAAAAAGATATGCGCCCGCAACTTGGTACAGCACATCGGAGTTCGAGCGATCTTCACTCGGCACATAGATGAGTTCGAAAAAGTCTTCGCCTGTGACTTCACCCGATTGGATCAACTCCATCATCTTGTCCGCCAAGCCCTTTGCGAGGTCCTCTGGTTTGGGACCAGTGGGTAAGATTCCTCCACAGCTGGCAAAGAGGACGACCATTACCGCGGTGATGAAAACCAGCATGCCCCTCATCCATCATCCCCCCTTGGAGAGTTTAATTACATTATAACTCTGAACTCACTAATCTTGATGAAAATTTCAGAAAAAGTCGCACGGATTAGACGTGCTCAGAGGTACTCGGTCAATGAATAATTGCGACTTTCAAACCTTCGAACAGCACTTTCACGTGGTTTTGCCGCGACTGAAGGATAGGACCGCTGAAAAGTTGAAGAGCATAATTACGTGGAATACATGGTGATCGAGTTCAGTGAATAAAAGCGATGCGAAAAACTTCGGAAACAACTTGGGAGCACAGCCGGAGAGTTCTGAATACTCAGTTCAACGCGGTGTCCCGCGCGGAAGGTGAATTCGTTCGCTACACGGGGAGGTCTGTTCTGATGTTAGGTCTTTGGAACGTCTTCTGTTCACTCACCAGGGGGTGGTGGAAAGCCTGGATAAACCGCGACTGAGGTTGCTCCGTCCGTTTGCTTGATATAGACCGCGAAGAAGAACCCCTTGTCTTCATTGTGCACAGTTATCATGGGTAGCTCGAGCGTGCTTGTCGTGTTCGTTCGCAAACAACGGTAAGTAACGATGTACACATTCTCGACGAACTCAGGCTTTCCGCTGATGATCCAAGGATGATGCCCTGGTGATGCCTCAGTCACGCCAACGACACTTATCGAAGTTGGTGTCGAGGGTGTGAGAAACTCCGACATGAGCAGATCTTTCAAACTCAAAACTATCAGTTGTACGTGCATATTCGCCGCATCCTCATTCGGCACGTAGATGATCTCACGTAGTTGGTCGTGCGTTGGTTCCTCACCCGATTGGATCAACTCCATCATCTTGTCCGCCAAGCCCTTTGCGAGGTCCTCTGGTTTGGGACCAGTGGGTAAGATTCCTCCACAGCTGGCAAAGAGGACGACCATTACCGCGGTGATGAAAACCAGCATGCCCCTCATCCATCATCCCCCCTCCGCAGGTTCAAAACATTATAACTCCAAAATTCGTGGGATAAGCAGGAATTTTTCGCATCAAATTCACCCTCGAGACATCGCAACTATAGAACGTCACTTTCTCTTTGGAGCGTCTTCACACACTCTCTGTGATTCTGGTTCATTTGCAGACCCTCTGTGGAAATAAGGAGTAGAATTGTATTTACAGGGTCGAGGTGATTCATCGAATGTTTAAGGCCATCGTCAAAATAGCGTTCAGAAATTTCTTGATGCGTTTCAAATCGACTTTTGTGCTGATAGTCGGTATGAGCATTCCCGCGATGTTGTTGGTGGGTGGTTTATCGCTGAACGACACCGTCGCGAACTGGGTGAATAGGAGCTTGAAGGAAAACTTCGGACCCGCAGATGTGTACGTGGAAAATCCGAGGAACAACATCTTCGTGAGGTTAACGCTCGATCAACAGACGGTAGATGCGATCAAAGCGGGACAAGATGTCTTGGCGATCCTCCCAGTTTCAGAATCGCTCGTCCGGCTGAAACACAACGACAAAACGATCGACTGTCTCGCAATGGGTGTGAGATCTGAAGATCTCAGTAATTTCGTGGGAAAAGAGATCAACATTCCACCACAGAGCGTGATAGTTTCAAAGGACCTCGCGGAAGCTTTGAATATCAAACAAAATGACATCGTTTCGATCAACATGACGGGTCAAGCCAGTGAGTTCAAAGTGGTTCAGATAGGTGAGGAAGGTTTCCTCAACTTCAAAGGAGATCACCTTCAGCTGCCCGGCGTCATTTTCATGAACGTAGACGAATTGACTGGAGTCGTGGGTTTTCCAACGCGCCTGTACCTTCACGTAGGCGGAAAGGTTGAAGAGCACGAAGCTTTCGTCAACAATTTAAGACAGCAGGTTAGAGTCTCCGCTGTCGCCATGAAATCGAGGCTTCTGAATTCGCCTGTCAACAAGGCTCTCGGCTATCTGACGATCGCCTTCGGTGGTTTTTCGATACTGGCCTCTCTGATCTTGGTCTATCTCTTCGTGCAAAGCTTTTTGGATGAACGCAACACGACGCTCGTTACTCTGAGAATTCTTGGTTTAAAATCTTCGCACGTGTTCGCGCTTCTGATTCTGGAGGGTTTTGTCTATTTTCTCGTTTCCGGCTTGTTTGGTGCAGGTGTTGGAATACTTCTGGCAGAGTTCCTTCTCGAAAGACTGAAGAATTTTTCAAGCGCTATGATGAGTGGTACGCTCTGGCTTTCGAAGCTGGAGCTACGAGTGTCGTTCTTATCGATCTTGGCTGGTGTTCTCGGCGGATTAGCGATGCCTCTGTTGATATTCGTTCTGAAGGCCAGAAAGATCGTCTCGGGTCCAGCCGTTCGCTTGCTCCGCTTTGAGGAAGAGGGTCAGTTCTCTTTAAAGAAATCCAGCATAAGATATGTTGGGTTAGCCACAACCATGCTTGCGATTCTTTTGATGTTCTTATATCCGAGATTTTCCATCGCATTGATCTTATTGGCCGTCATAGGTGTTCTCATAGCTTTTCCTTCTTCTTATCTTGGAATCTTTCTCGCAACAGGGCTTTTCGCCTACGTGATTTGGTTCCGGCCAGCCGACCTAACAAGTTGGGACGTTCTTCAAAGGGGTGGAGCCTTCTTTTTGGCGAGCTGGCTTCTTTTCTTCTCGCTCCTTACGCTGTTGAGGAAGCTTTTTTCAAGATCGGCCTTCGAAGGTTCCGTCTCAACGTTCGTGGCACTTTCTTACGTACAGAGGAACAAGAGAAACAGCTTCATCATCGCACTGATGTTCAGCCTGATCGTTTTCGTGGTGATATTGACCTTGGTGATTCCCTACAATCTGCGAATGTTCGTCAGCGAGCAACTCGAAACGGGCATCTTCGGTTACAACTTCATGGTTGTGCAGAATCCCTTGAAGCTGATCTTCACAAGGACTGAACTTGAGATAGCGGAAGGGATCGAGAAATATGCGAGAGTATACGTGGCGCAGCTGAACAACGATCCGATAGCGTTCGTGGATGAGAACTTCCTGAGGGATGCGCTGGTGAAGAGTATAAAGAACAACGAATGGAGGAAGATCCTGCTCGAGACTGGAACAATCGCGGTGGGCGTACTCGGGGACGAATCCGTCCCAGAGCAGATCAACGGTAGAATTCGTCCACTTTTTGGCCTTGGTGGATCGGAAAACTTGACTTTCCAAATCATAGGCAAATTCGATCTCAGGCAGATCCTGGTGCCGATCAAATACGTCGCATCGATCAACAGCATGCCCAAGAACGTGAAGTTGGTACCCGTTCTGCTCGCCGAAGTCGATGAACAAAACGTATCGAAGGTCAAGGACTTCTACAGCGAAAGGTTCGACTTTCCCATGCACATAGCCGAAGAGTTGAATCGTATGTTTTCCGGTATCGATTTTCTTATAAAGACGGGATTGATCTTGCTTTACTTCGGACTGTTGAGCGGACTTTGTGGCGTTGTCTTCCACACAATGAGGAGCATCGTGGTGAGAAGGAGACTGACCGCGGTTTTGAAAGCCATTGGAATGACGAACAAGAGTGTCGGGCTTGCGTTCATCGTAGAGAACGTTGCCATGGCGTCACTCGGGATTCTCGTAGGCGTGTTCGCCGCAGTTTTGTTCTCGAAGGACGTGATGGACCAGATATTTTCAATGATCGGATCCGGACAGTTCGTTTTCCCTGGTTGGAATGTACTCAGTTTCATGGCGGGACTCTATGTGATCGTGACTGTTACGATCGCTCTACCAGTAATCCTCAATAAAGCAAACCCAGCTGAATCTTTGAGAACCCAGGATTAACGGGAGGACAAGACTATGATAGTTGTTAAAGAGCTCTGGAAGATCTATGGAAAAGGAGAAAGAAAGGTGGAAGCGCTGAAAGGAATAAACGTCACCATAAAGGACGGTGAGTTCGTCGCCATCTTCGGACCGTCTGGATCTGGAAAAACCACGCTTTTGAATTGTCTATCTGGAATAGACTCACCAACGAATGGAGAGATCTACTTCGACGATTTGCCGTTTCACACCCTGAGTGAAGAGCAAAAGACGCTCTTTCGTGCTCGTCACATGGGCTTCGTCTTTCAGTTCTTCAACCTCATCCCTGTGCTCACCGCACTGGAGAATGTCCTCTTGCCACTCAAGATTCTGGGAATCAACCATGGTGAGGCAAAACAGCGCGTGGTGGCTATGCTCGAAAGGGTTGGCTTACGCGACAAGATCGACAGATTTCCATCGCAGCTTTCCGGTGGAGAACAGCAACGAGTCGCCATAGCCAGAGCTTTGGTGCACAATCCTAAGGTCGTCTGGGCGGATGAGCCTACGGGTAATCTGGATTCCGAAACTGGCATGAACGTGATAGAACTTCTGGAATCGATGAAGAAAGAACTTGGCACCACACTCGTCGTTGTGACCCACGATGAACGCATCGCCCAGAGGGCCGATAGAATCCTGTTCATGAGGGACGGCCGGATCATCGAAGTACGCGAGAAACACGAAAACTGACCTACCTTTGATGTTGTCTGGCTAATGATCCATACGCACAATCTGTTGCAATGGAAATTTATGTTGATCCCTTCGTATGTTGTGGTAAAATTTTGTAAACACACCATTATTGGAGGTGATAGCGTGGTCAGACCGTGGCGTTCACTTGTTTTTTTGACAAGCTTACTCGTGGTGTCAACTTGTATAGTCTACGCTACTGAACCACTCTCGTTCTACATTCAGGAGTATTACAAAGCCCAGGGTAAGTTTCCCAAACCCCCAAGCTGGGTTGGCGTCGGTACGATCTTCGTCTACGGATTCCAGGTTGGGGTTGGCACGAGAGGTGTGGAAGGATTCACTTCGCAAGGTTACAAGATCCAGATCGTCGTTGGGATCGACACGCAGAGTAACTACGTCGCTGGCCTCGAGCTGACGATCCTGTCCGACATCAGGGGTAACGTGGACTTCTCCACAAAACTGTCTCAAATCCAGTTCGTTGAGTTGAGATCCCTCGAAGTCTTCCTCTCCCAGCTGGCCCGTACGGTACCTGCCGGAGTGCAGATCCAAGGAGGGTACCTGGCCGGCGGTGAGTTCTATTTCGCCTACTCGAGCGAAGATTATCAAGGAGTCACCAGGTACGACTACACTTTCAGCAAAGAAGGCGCGTTGGTATCGAGTGGGTTCCTTGAACGCTCCGGGACGAGTTCTTCCGTCGGAAAGATGGAGTTGTTGACTGTCAAGAGCGTAGAGCTCGGGTCAGGCAGACTTTCCGAGGAGATCCTCAGGGTGAACCCGAGCTATCAGGTTGTGCAGGTCGAGCAGATGACGGGAATGGTCATGGCGCAATTTCAGATCGACGTGACCTTCAACAGAAGGTTATCAGAAGGATTCTACGGCTTTCTCCTCACGAGTTCGTCAGGTTATTCAACCTCTCAAGCGCAAGTTCTGGGCACGGAGCTGATCGGCCCGGCGTACATCAACCCGAGCTTGTTGAAGGGTGAGATTCTGAGCATTCCAGAGATCGGCTTGCGGTGGATCGTCGAAGGTCAGGGCCAAATGGGTGGTGTGCAGACGGCGTTTTATGTGCAGGGTGTGAGAGTCGCCGTCTACGAGTACGATCGTAATGGTGTTCTGTTGCAGTACGCGAGAAAAACTCACCAAGGTTACGAACAAGCCCGCAGGGTGAGGTGACAGATGGATCCTTCGAAATCGATCAGGATCGCCTGACGTGATATAATGAATAAGGAAAAGTGAACATCGATTCGCCCGAAGGGGAGCTCCTGATCCGGGGCTGAGAGGAGGACGGAAGTCCTCGACCCTTTGAACCTGATCCGGGTAATACCGGCGGAGGGATTCGGGCAAGAAGAACGAAAATTTAATCCCTCCGATTTTGGAGGGATTTTCTTTTAGAAGGAGGTTGGGCGAATGAAAAAAGACCTTTTGATCTCCAGATTGATCGTGAAAAACTTCTTCGAAAAGCTCAACGACGCTTTGAACGTGGATGTAGCCATAGCCGGTTGTGGTCCGAGTGCGCTTGCCCTCTCGATCCAACTTTCTAAGCTGGGAAGGAAGGTGGCGATCTTCGAGGCAAGAAACGAACCAGGTGGTGGCATCTGGGGCGGAGGCATGATGTTCAACGAATTGGTGGTGGAGGAACACCTCTCAAATTTCTTGGATGAACTCGGTGTGAGGTATAAGTCCTTTGGAGAGTTCTTGGTGATAGACTCGGTTCATTTCGCCTCCGCGCTGCTGTACCACTCCACCAAGAACGGCACTTTGATATTCAACAACGTACTCGTTGAAGATCTGGTGGTGTACGAAAACAGAGTCAGTGGGATCGTGGTCAACTGGGCGCCAACGGTCAAGGACAAACGCCACGTCGATCCGATAAGCGTTCTGGCAAAGTACACGGTTGATGCCACTGGGCATCCAGCGAGTTTGGTGAACCTCTTGGCCAAAAGAGCGCTTCTGAAATTGGACGGCCCGATGTACGAGTTTCCGATGGACGCCGAAAAGGGCGAAGAATTCGTCGTTCAAAACACAAAGGAGATCTTTCCGGGTTTGTACGTGATTGGTATGGCAGCGGTTTCAGTTGGGAGCGGACCAAGGATGGGACCGATATTCGGTGGCATGATCGAATCCGGTTTGATGGCGGCTGAACTCATAGAAGAAAAACTCAAAAACCCCGAGTACATCGAGGTGATGACCACATGACCCAGCTGGAGATGGCCAAAAAAGGTGTTGTCTCAGAAGAGATGAAAAAGTGCGCACAAATAGAAGAAATGAGTGTTGACGAAGTGGTTCACAAGGTCTCGCAGGCAAGGGCTGTGATACCAAAGAACAAACTTCACAAGCTCGAAAGACCCATGATCGTCGGCGAAGGTTTCACGGTGAAGGTGAACGCCAACATAGGTACTTCTATGGGTTATTCATCGATAGAGCAGGAACTGGAAAAGCTGAAGATCGCCGTCGAGAGTGGTGCGGACAGTGTCATGGTGCTCTCGACTTGGGGAGATCTCTCGCAGATACGCAGGATGATCGTCGAGAGCTCTCCAGTACCCGTTGGCTCGGTTCCCATATACGACTCTGCCGTAAAGGCTTATTCGGAGAACAAGATGGTCGTGGATTTTTCCGAGAAAGATTTCATAGACATGGTTTTGAGGCACGCCGAAGATGGAATAGACTTCATGACCATCCACGTCGGCATAACCAGGAAGGTTTTGGAAAGGCTTAACAGATCGAGAGTTCTGGGTATAGTCAGCCGTGGTGGTGCGATCGTTGCGGGATGGATGATCAAGAACGGAAAAGAAAATCCCTTCTACGAACACTTCGATGAAATACTCGCCATTGCGAAAGAATACGACGTTACCCTGAGCTTGGGCGACGGCATGAGACCGGGTGCGATAGTCGATGCGACTGATCCACAGCAACTTCAAGAACTCTTTGTGATGCGGGAACTCGTTGAAAGGGCATACGAAGCGGGCGTTCAGGTGATGCTCGAAGGGCCTGGTCACATCCCCCTCAACGAGATTGAGATGAACGTGAAACTTATGAAGAAGATCGGTTTGAACAGACCCATCTTCTTGCTCGGACCACTTCCAACCGACAGAGGCGTTGGACATGACCACATAGTCGCAGCTGTAGGTGGTGCACTGGCGGCCTATCATGGATGTGATTTCCTCTGCTACGTGACACCAGCGGAACACGTTGGACTTCCAGACGCCGAGGAAGTCAAAGAGGGTGTGATCGCCGCTAAGATCGCGGCCGTGATCGCAGATGTAGCGCGCGGAAACAAAAAGGCACTGAGGTTGGAGAGAGAAATGGCGATCGCGCGCAGGGATTTCGACTGGAAAAAGATGTTCGAGCTCGCGATACATCCAGAGAGGGCCGCGAAAAAGTACGAAAAGATGGGCTACAAAGACGAGGGATGTTCCATGTGTGGACCTTTCTGCGCCATAAAGATAACGAGGGAGTATTCGAAAAAGACGTGAGGAGAAAAGGTGTTTCGACAAGCATGATCAGATCGAACGAGGAATTCTTACATCTTCTCCCACCGACTGAGTTGTACGAACTCACCTTCTTCCGTGCCCGGGCGTTGGAGAAAGTCTTGACATTCCTAAGGGAACGCAACGCATCCTTCGGCGTGCACCTGCCGTTTGTCTTTCGTTACTCAAAGGTTCACCCACTCCCAACTTCTCTTTTTGAGTCAGAGAGGCTCGATACGTTCGAGGTAAACTTGTTTGCCTCGCTCTTTTCGAGACAAATCGGAGCCGAGTACGTCGTGGTGCACTTCCCAACAGCCCAGCAGAGAGAAGACTGGCTTGAAGACAGAACGATTCTGCACGAGTGTGTCGAACACTTGGTCAAGCTCAACGAGATATTACCGGTCAGGATCGAGAACGTCTACATGAACGATCGTTTCCACAACTCACAAGACTACAATTGGTTGTGCTTTGAAACGAACGCAAAACTGTGCGTGGACGTGGGACATCTCTTGATCGATTCACAGATCTACGGCTTTGATCCAGTTCGGTTCATAGACAATGTTTCAACGCACGTGGCGGAATTTCACATCTACTACGCCGACTGGGAAACGTATCGACGCTGTCACCACGCTCCTTGGGGTGAATCGAGAGATTTTCTACGCGTACTCGATTTCCTCAGGGACTTCGACGCGGACTTCGTGATCGAACCGTCCAACGATTGTGTGGAGGGTTTGGAGAAACTGCTGGACTATTGGGAGGGATTGTGATGGTCCTTCTGGTCTCTGGCTTCGATCCTTCCGGTGGGGCCGGGATGCTTCAAGACGTAAAGATCCTGTCCTTGCTTGGCGCGAGTGCGATGGGTGTTGTGAGTGCACACACGGTTCAAAACAGTTCGAAGGTCTTCTCCGTGAAGTTCAGAAGTTGGTCAGATTTGGAGCAAGAACTCTCTGCGCTACCGAAGCCGAAGTTCGTGAAGATCGGTTTGATCTCGCCGGACCACGTCGAATTGCTCAGAAAGACCTATCCGAACGCCTTTTTGGTCTGGAACATCGTGCTCGAATCGAGTTCTGGATTTAGATTTCAGCGTGAAGAAGATGTTTTGAGAAATCTCGACTTTGCAAATCTCGTAGTTCTCAACAGTGAAGAAGCTTCTCGCCTTGGATTGACTGCGGATGAAAGGACGATCGTGACGGGTGGACATTCGAATGGCGAGAAGATAAAGGTTTGGTACAACGGAAAGGAATTCGAGACGGAGAGGGTCTTTGGAGAGTTCCACGGAACAGGATGCGCCTTTACCAGTGCTCTGGTTGGCTATCTCTCGTTCGGATATTCGATCGAGGAAGCCATAAGAGCGAGCATGGAGCTTTTGGTGAAGATTTTGAAGGTCAGCGAAAAACAGGTTCAGTCCGAAAAACTGGCGCGCGATTGGATGAAATTCGACGCCTTCCAGGAGCTCGAAAAGATCATGCCATGGCTCGAAGAACTCGGTCCGAAGACGATCCCAGAGGTTGGTCAAAACGTCTCTTACGCACTTCCCTGGTCTCAGAACGAGTACGAGGTTGCCAAGTTCCCAGGTAGGATCAGGTTGAAAGAAGGAAGGCCGACCTTCGTGTCTTGTCCTTCCTTCAGGGATGTTTCACACACCGCCCGGATGGTTCTGACAGCGAAGAGGTTCTGTCCGCACGTGAGGTGTGTAACGAACATGCGTTACAAAAAAGAATACATAGATCGCGCCTTAGAAATGGGATTGAAGGTTTACAGGCTGGACAGGAGCTTGGAACCAAAGGAACTGAAGGAATTGGAAAGCGGTTCTATGGAGTGGATGGTCAAGAAAGTTTACGAAGATCTGGGAGAAATACCGGACATCGTTTACGACGAGGGATTCTTCGGAAAAGAAGCCATGATAAGGGTCTTTGGGAGAAATCCAGTGGAAGTGATTCAAAAGGTGCGAAAGATTGTCGAGTGAAAAAACACCTTCGTTGAATGATGAGAAAAGCCCGGGCAACCCGGGCCAATGCTTTTCAAAACGTCTTCGTACCACTCGCCAAAGTCCTGCTCCATTCCCAGAAGGTGTAGCTGACAGAAGGCACGTTTCCGCAGAGCGTTTTCAACCAACCCGCCATCTCCACACCACCTGAAGCTTTCACGCCGCCGCTGATCGCGTAACCCACCTGGTTCGCCCCGCCCATTGAAGCGTTGGTCTCTGACTTTATCCACGGTGTCAATCTCAAGAACGGTCCAGCGACATCGTAGAGGTAGGCACTGAATGTGATGGGAAGCTCACCTTTGTTCTCACTGTTCAGCTTCGCGTTGGCGTTGAAGTTTATGTTCGAGTAGTTCACGCTGTAGGTGGGTGTGAAGCTCCAACCGTTTTGGTATCTCACTGTCACCGAGGCCGTCGCACCGAAAGTCGTGGACGCGTCTATGTTCATCCTTCCGTTCATCTTCGTGTTCGTCTGCGCGTTCAACCTGGCTTGGAAGACTATCACGACTGGGATCCCAGATACCGTGAAGCTCTTGGTTTGACCCACTGAGAAGAGTTCTTTAGACCAGCTCTTGTCGACGTTCCCGTTGGCGCGCACTTGCAACGAAGGCGTGAAGGATGGAGAAAAAGTCAGCGTCGTTTCGAACCTCTTGAGCTTGTAGCTCCATTTGAACTTGCCAGTCTTGACCCAGTGATGTTCCCAGAGGATCTTGGTATTCATGCTCAACGTGACGACGATCTTCGTGGTGATGGACGAATTTTGCTCAGTGAAGGTGGTTGAGAACTCCCTCTGGTTCCACACATCGTAGTTCCAACTTTTGGAAAAGTCATCCTTCACAGGGTGTGGTGTGGCTTTACTGAGCGCAGAAATCTTGTTGGTCGAAAAAACGACTTGGAAAGCGGTGTAATCTCTAAGCTTTTCAAGGACAATCTCGCTCCGTTTTTCGTCCGCGAGATTGAACGGAGCCGATCCACTGCTCACGATAGTTTCTTTGAGAACAAAACCATCTGGACGTTTTTCGAAAGTTGCTTTGTAAGAAGTCCCCCCTCCAAAGTCCACAGACCAACTACCAGTGAAAGCACTCTCAAAGATGGGATTTATCTGTTGTATCTGCGAACCAGCGGGTAAGACCACGACCGTCGTTTTTTCTGTGACGATCGTGTCGCGCCCCGATCTCAGAAAGATCGATTCGAAGATTCTGGCATCTATCTCGTACTCGAAGTACTTCGGTATGAGTTTTTCTGCCAACGTTTCGTCCCCAAACATCTTTCTCGAGATCGCGAAGTTTCCACCCTTTGCCGTGACGAAACCGTTCGCCTTCAGCTGTAGAACGCAGGTGTAGTTGCCCGCACCATCGACGGTGACGCTCATACCATTTTGGACGAGCATGGGAGTGGTGTTGTACAGAAAGTAATAACCTTTGGCGATCTCGTTGATGTATTCTTGCTGAAGCTCCGAGATCCTCGCCGCCAAGCTGCTTGGCGCACTCATCTCACGGTAGTGTGTGACGTAGATCTTCGAAAGTTCGGAGGCCGGCACGTACTCTTTTCGTGTTATCAAAGCGGAACCATCCTGCTGGATCTCGATTCTCTCTTCGATCGTCCTTCTGTACTCAACTGCACCGACGACGATCGAAAGAACCAAGATCAGTACGAATACGATCCTTCGGGTCACCGCGACCCCTCCTTTTGTGGGATGACCGAGTATCGCACGAACTAATTAGAAAATCGTTAGAAGGTTTCTTCAACACACCGAGGTTGACAGAAAATACTGCCTCGCAAGCCTTTCTTCTTCAGGGGGATGGGTAAGAGGCTTGATTATTAGCACTTGTGTTATCATCATAGCGTGGAAACTATGCCATTCGGCATAGGTATCTTGGGAAGAAGTTCCAAGTAGTAGCGGGATTGGCACCCGTCAGAGGTGTAAGGTTCAAACCACACCTCTGTGGCCATAGAGTATCAAATGCTCCATGGAAGGCAGCCTAATGAGCTTCTAAGAATCCTATCCCCTTCAGGGGATTGGGAGTGTCAAAAAGAAGAGACATGCAAACAAAAAGCGGTCCCACACGGGACCGCTTTCTTCGAACATCACTTCTGAACTGTTTTGCTCACTACAGGAAGGGTACAAATGTAGGATAATACTTTAGCTCAGTCGCTCCACCCGTTTCTTGGATCCAAGCTGCGAAGTAATACCCCTTGTCTTGCACGATTATCATCGGAAGGTTGACCACCGTTGATGAAGCGCTTCTTGTGCACACGTACGTGACTGAATAGACGTTCTCGACGAAAGTTGGTTTTCCATCGATGATCCAAGGAATAACTTTTGTTTCGATCTTACTCACACCAGCCACACTGATCGATGTCGGTGTGGATGGTGTACACAACGTGAAGACGACAAACGCGGTTGCTTCGAAAACCAAGTCCTCTACATCGGGATTCGAAACATCTTCGTCTGGTACATAGATAAGCTCGCGTAGTTCCTCGTAAGTTGGTACTCCACCTGGCTCAACTAACTTCATGATCTTGTCCGCCAAGCCCTTTGCGAGATCTTCTGGTTTCGGACCAGTGGGAAAAATTCCGCCACAGCCGGCAAAGAGCAGAACCGCTACCACGGCAACAAATGCCATACACCCTTCATCCGACATCCCCCTTGGAAGAGTTGACTAATTATAACTCCAAAGGAGGAAACTTCTGCAAGATTTTTCCGACGAGGTAGACCTATCCCAACGTACACCTTCCCGCGTGCACACGGACCGCCCAGGCGTTGCTGTCCATTTCATAATATACGGACGGACAAAAACAGAAATCTTTGAAACTCTTGTTCCAAGACCAAGAGCGTCTCTTTTTGTAAGCTCTTCACGAATGGGCCTCGATCTTCGTCTATCACACCTTGTGGTAACGCTTCGTTAATCATACAGACACCGTGTCACATTGAATTCTGACCTTGAGCTCAAAGATGTTAAGATCTCCTTGGGGGTGAGCGAATGTACATCTCTCATAGTGCCAAGATCGGTTCGAACGTTACATTCGGTCACAACGTGGTGGTTGAAGACAACGTGGTGATAGGTGACAATGTCACCATAGGTCACAACGTGGTAATAAGGAAAGAGACGATCATAGGTGAAGGATGTGTGATAGCTGACAACAGTGTTTTGGGTAAAGAACCATTCAAAGCGAGTACGTCCGCAACGACCGAAAAGAAGGATTTGCCACCTCTCGTTCTTGGAAAATACGTGACGATAGGCGCCAACTGTGTCATATACCGCGGTGCGGTTTTGAAGGATCACGTCTTTGTTGGTGATCTTGCGAGCATAAGAGAGGACGTGACAATTGGCGAGCACACAGTTATAGGTAGGGGCGTCACCGTGGAGAACAAAACGACCATAGGAAAATACGTGAAGATCGAAACCGAGGCTTACATCACGGCCCTTTCCACGATAGAAGATTATTGTTTCATCGCACCAGAGGTCACGTTCACCAACGACAATTTTTTGGGTAGAACGGAGGAAAGGAAGAAGTACTTCAAAGGTCCTACGATCAGAAAAGGTGCCAGGATAGGTGCGAACGCGACCATCTTACCAGGCATAGAGATTGGTGAAGACGCGTTGATAGGCGCCGGTGCGGTGGTCACGAGGAACGTGCCTGCAAGAAAGATCTACGTTGGAATTCCTGCGAAGGAGTTGAAAGATGTGCCAACTGAGCAATTGTTGGAGAACCAAGTTTATTACAAAGGTTGAATCCTGAGGGGGAGTCGAGGTGCTCGGCTTGTTCCTGCTTGGAATTCTCATCGGTGTTTTCGTTGGTTATTACATGGGGATTTTAAAGTTACGCGGTGAGCGAAAGAGCTTCGAAGAATCGATCAAGAATTTGAGGGAACAGATCAACTATCTCGTTTCTCAACAAGGCGCTCTATCTTCTTCACTTGGAACTCTGAGTGGACTGTCGAGCTTGGTGAGTGAACTCAAAGCGAGGTACGAGGAAGCCAAGGAAGCAGAGAAGAGATTGAGTGCAGAGAGAGATAAGAGACTTGAAGAGTTCATTGAGAACATGAGAAAGATGTTCGAAGAAGTTTCCAACAGAACCATAAAGCTTGACGAGGAGAAAGAAAAGCGAATCACCGAACTACTCGAGCAAATGAGGCGCTTTTCCGATGAACAACGAGCCGCGATGGAGAGATTTCTTTTGCAACAGGGTCAATCACGGGAAGAGATCGAGAAGAAAAGAGACGCGGAACTCAAGGACATGAGGAGGATCGTAGAAGAATTTGTGAAAACCGTCTCTGGGACCAAGACGAGAGGCCAAATCGGTGAGATGCTTCTGAGTGAGGCTCTAAGTGAGTCAATCAAGGTTGGTACCGTCGTGAAAAACCTTTCTGTTGGTTCGATGGTTGTCGAGTTCGCTTGGAACCTGAATGATGGCAAATACATCCCGATAGACTCAAAGTTGCCGGCCCTTTCGGATTTGGTAGCACAATTTGAGAGCACACAAGATCAGGAAATTCGAGAACAGAGGAAGAAAGAGATCGTTCAGAAAATAAGGCGCGAGATAGATAACGTGAGAAAGTATCAAAATCAACCAAATACCATTGATAGTTGCATCATGGTGGTACCCTCAGCCGTGATAGATATAGCACCAGAGTTGATTGCAGAGGGAAAAAAGCAAAACGTCTTCCTCTGCACATACAGAGACATCTTCGCGGTCGCGCACTATCTGGAAGCGAGACACATGACGATGAAACAAGACGAAATCGGAAGATACAAACAGTTGATCCAAAGTCTTTTGAACCTTCTCGAGCAGGTGGATCAGAAGACCCATTCTCTGGACAGGGCGTT
>Ga0071330_1041117_pt1 | contig 27903 bp, 31 predicted proteins | sample GBScel77sediment_FD_63802 | JGI IMG/M metagenome (GOLD analysis project Ga0071330, IMG submission 63802) | Hot spring sediment microbial communities from Great Boiling Spring, Nevada - Cellulolytic enrichment Sediment 77C v2 (version 2) | ecosystem: Environmental > Aquatic > Thermal springs >...
TAAAAAGAAAATAAACAACAAAAACGCCAAAAGTGAAAACTAAACCTACTTTTATTGCTCTATTTTTTGAACCAATAGCCAAAAGATAAGTAAGCAAAAAAAGCAAAACAGAAAACATACACGGATTAATTCCGTCTGCCAACCCCAAAATTATACCCAAAAAGAATAAAGAAGACTGAGAAGAAATTTTGATTTCTTTTCCAAAAAATGAAATTTTGAATTCCTTTTTTTCTTCAGGAATAAAGGTAGAGGGTTTTGGAATTTGCTTTAGAGTTTGCTTTATTTCATCAACTGGACAAGGACAACCTTCTTTTTGACATCGCAAAATAACTTTTTCAATGTTTTCCCTGATTGATTGATCACCTATTAAATAAGTGTCCCCCAAAAAAACCATTGGAAAACCAGAAAAAGAAATCCCGTAAAATTCTTGAAGTTTTTGGTAAAGCTTTAAATCTTCTTCACTTTCTGAAACATTGTAAACTTTAAAATCAATTTGATGTTTTTTTGCTACCTCTTTAAGGAAACTTTCTAAGTTTTGGCATTGTGGACATTTATCTTTTACAAAATAATGAATGCAAATTTCTGTTTTTCTTTGAGGTTTTTCTTCCCATTTATCAATCCCACCTACTGCCAAAATTTCTGCTGGTGAAGGACAAGAAGTTTGAAGACATTTTTGAATTAAATTTTCAATTTCTTTTCCGGTAGTTTCTTTTGATCCAAAACCAACAATAAAATTTTTGCCAATAAAAGTCATTGGAACCCCTTCTGGTTGAGTATTGTAAGCCTGTGCAATTTTTTGGAAAAGTTCTCGATTCTCTTGACTATAATAAACCTCAAACTCTTTTATCTCCAATTGAGGATATTTTTGCTTTAATTCTTCCAAAAACGGTTTCTCTTTTGCGCAGTGAGGACAACCCTGACCCCAGAAAAAATAAATCTCAATTTTTTCAGTGGCTAAAACTTTTTTTTGAGAGAAAATAGATAAAAAAAAGAGAGAGACTAACAAAAATAAAATTTTCTTTTTCATTTTTTTATTTTACTTTACCTTAACTTTTTCAAAATTATTGAAATCAAAAAAATTAAAAAGCTAGAAATAACAATTAAGGGACCTGCTGGAAAGTTTGTGATTTTAAAAAGGAAAATTCCAAAAATGGCAGCTAAAACTCCAAAAAGAGAAGATAAAATTTTAAAAGTTTTTAAGCTTTTGGAAAAATTTCTGGCTGAAGCCGCTGGCAAAGCAGTGAGACCTGCTACCAAAAGCCCACCAACAAACTTTACACCCAATGCCACAATAGCTGAAATTGAAAGAAGGTAAAGAAATTGGTATTTTTTCAAATCAATTTTTTCTGCTTTTGCCAAATCCTCTGAAATTGAAATTAAAGTTAGCTTTGAATAAATTCTTTGAACCAAAAAGAGAACAAAAAGAGAGATTAAAACAATAATTAAGCTTTCTACTCTTCCAATTTTTGAAATATCGCCAACTAATGCCTCTTCAATTTCGTGTTCTGATAGAAACAAGAAAGTAACCGCTAAAGAAACAGAAAATAAAATTGCAATGATCGTTTCTGTGGAAAGTTTTGTTTTTTGTTCAAAAAACCAAATTAAAATTGAACCCAAAAATAAAAACAAAAATGCGCCCAAAGATACATCTTTTTGAAAAATTAAAGCTAAGGCAACCCCTGGTAATGCCAAATGAGAGAGAGGATCAGCAACAATCGTCATCTTCCTTGAAAGCATTAAAGACCCCAAGTATCCCGCTACCCCTCCAACAAAAATTCCAGAAATTAAAATTTCAAAAAAATTAGTGGCCATGATAGTGCTCGTAAAATTTGATTTCTTGGCCGTAAAGCTTTGACAAGGTTTCAGTACTTATCACTTCTTTTGGTTTTCCTTGGCAAATTGGACATCTATTTAAACAAATAACATAATCTGAAAACTTGAAAACAACGCTCAAATCGTGAGTAACTAAAATAATTGTTAAATTCTTTTCTTTTTTTAATCTCTCTAGAAGTTGATAAATTGTTTCTTCTCCTGAAATGTCAATTCCAGTTGTTGGTTCATCAAAAAGTAAAACATCAGGGTTTCCAATTAAAGCCCATGCCACCAAAATCCTTTGATATTGCCCAGAAGAAATTTCTCCCAAATTTTTATTTAAAAAACTTTCATCAAAGCCAATGATTTTTAAGACTTCCTTGATTTCTTTTTCGTTTTTTGTTTTTAACTTAAAAAATTCCTCAATTGAAATTGGGAAATCTTTAACAAAAGGCACTCTTTGTGGCACATATCCTATTTTTATTCCTTTTTTCCATTCAATTTTTCCTTCAAAAGGAAAAATGCCAAGTAAAGTCTTAAGTAACACCGTCTTTCCTGCTCCATTTGGCCCCAAAATCGTTAGAACCTCTCCCTTTTTAACTTCAAAAGATAAATTACAAATGGTTAGCTCATCATCTAATTTCACATTTAAATTTTCAACTTTTAAAATTGTTTCCATAGTTTTATTTAACCACAACCTGGGCAAATTGAACATGTACCACCAGAACAGCTTCCGCTTCCTTTACTAGAAGGGCCTTTTGGTCGCCATTCATTACATTCTGTGTTGCACTCTGGACATTTTGCTACTAATTTAAAACAATACCCAAAAACAGAGCTTTGCCACTCTTTCTTTTGACCCTCTGCTTCAAAAAATTTATTGCAATTTGGACAGTAAAATTTCTCCATTTTTAAAATAAAATTTCAAGGTTTTATTATTACTATTTTTTGATTAAACCTACCTCTTTTAGAAAAATTTCCCAGTCTTTTGGTGTATATTTAAGTTTATTTATTGGTACCAGGTAACGAGTTTCTCGAACCTTCCCTAAATATGGAAACATCTTTCCCTCTTTAACTGGTTTATGTTCAGATGTTTTGAAATAACCATTAATGAATCCTTTAAGTTTTGTTTGAATTTCTCCGCACTTATAGTTTTTAATTCTAGTTCTCATTTCTTGCAAATAATTTTTAAATCTCTTGTCTGTTGGTGGAATTTTTACTTGTGCAAAATCAAGAAGTCGTGAAAATCCACAAACCTCTATAAAAAATTGCAAAAGAATAGGCTGGGGGACAGAACATTTTACGCTTATTCCATAATCATATCCTATGCCCGCTTCTGCCCAAACACCGGTTAAAGAAGGTGAAGTTTTTATACTTACTCTTTTGTCAGCATTTACAATATCATTTCGATATTTTTCAATTTGTGTTGAAATTTCCCAATCTAATTCAATTTTTGTAAAAAACTTCTCTTTAAAAAATTTCTTTACCATTATTTCCCCCAATTTTCCTACAAACTGATCTATCAAAATTGATTCAAAAGTTCTTCGTCTTTCTCTAAAACCTTTTTGAGTAATCGTAGCTTTCGTGCCTCCTTCAAACATTTGATATGTGATTTCTATGCAAAAAATTAAAAGTCTTACTATATCTTCCTCTCCTATGTTTACAATAATCGTGTTTGGTAAAAGTTTTTCATCAATCCATTTTAAAACATTGTCGTTTCTTATAAATAATTTTCTTTTCTTTGTCTCGGTTACGTTAAAATCATTTACTCTGCAAGCAGAAAGGAGTAATTCTCCAAGCTCATCGAATTCAAAAATTATTCCATATTTTTCTTTGATAAACTCTACGAGCGATTGAATATATTTGTACTCTTTCTTTTTAAACTTCGAAGGACTATTTAAATCAGTTTGTGAGAGAAAGTTTCCTTTTGAATTCATTTTTGTTTTTTTAGGACCACTAAATGTTCTGTTTTAATTCGACTATCTTTCATACCTGAAGCAGGGTTGACTTTCGATTCAAACATAACCCGCGACAGAATTTTATCTACAAATGTTACTTCATGACTCCACCCGAATTCTTTCAGATGTTCTACGATTATTTCATCAATGGGAATGGGGTTGTTTCTTACTTTTGCTGGCCCAACAAAAATACACATGTAATTTTCAACCTTCTCACCAAGCCTGGAAAAGCAAGAAAGGATTGCGTGAAAATACTGATCATAAAGAGATCTCAAGTGTTTTTCTTTGATTTTTTTTCTGTATTCAAAAAATGTCGAAGAATAAATCTTAATCTTTGGTACTTCTCTGTAAGGTATTTCTTTATTACTGAGATTTTTTATGTACGCTTCGCTATAGCCTAACCAAAAAAGCTCAAGTTTAGTTGATCTTATATATTCTTGAGCCTGTAAGTAAGGAGGAGAGGTTATTAAAATATCCACTTTCTTGTCAAGCTCTGCAGTTAAAGTATCAATACCTGCTTTCACTTCATATTCTACTTCCTTTGGGGAAAGCTTTTCATACTCAACAAGTTTATTATAAAGCGAAAAAATTTCCTGCTTTAACATTCGGTAGAACACATTTTTCCAATTTCCTTTTAATAAAGTTTCAATTTTTTTCCTTGAATATTTAGACCTATATAATTTGTGAACTTTTTCGTCACTCCAGCTGAAATATTTTGTTACTTTTAAAAGAGGAATAAGCAAGAGATATTTTTTTTCTTTCTCTTTTTCAGAGTGCACAAAGCCCCATGCTTTAGAAAGGATCGGAAGAAATTGTTCTGGAAACCAGTAATTTAAATTGCTCCAAGAAGGAATGAACTCTTTATTGGAATTCTTAATACAATCAATGAGATCCAATAACTCATTCACTTTCATTTTTGGTCGTCCTAATGTAGCGGTATCATGAATGATGTTTAATATCGGATTTAAATCCCATAATTGGTAATTATAACCATAAACTTTAGCAGTCAAACCTGCAGTTCCATATCCAGCAAAGGGATCGAATATTCTCATTCCAGGAACACCATACTTTTTTAAAACAAAGGCAATTACCTGAGGAATAAATTTGGCTGGATACTTATAAATAGAAAATACTCCATATGTAGTATAAGGAATTTCTGGAATCGTATTTCGAAATAATACGGAAATTTTTTTCCCGTTTTGAAAACTTTCTGCGTTATTTTGTTGAGGTTCCGAAGTAATCTCTTTAATATTAGAAAATTTTAGATTCAATTGAGAGTTTTTAAGTTTTTCATAATCCATAATTTTCGAACGAATAGATAGAGTTGATTCTTTTATTGTATCAAAAATACAAAAATATCAAAAATTGTAAAAATAAATATATAAAACCCGTAATATTGTGAAAAATTCAAGATTTTCAGTAGATCTTTTTAAGGTTTTAAAATTTTTATTGCCTTTCCCTCAATTAAAGCTTTGGCAACTTTTTTTCTGGCAGAGGTTAAAATTCGACAAAGAGTGGCTTGGGAAATTTTCATTCTCTTTGCTGCCTCAATTTGGTTTAGTCCTTCCAAATCGCAAAGTCTTAGAGTCTCAATTTCATCCAAAGATAACTCAACTTCATCTAACATTGAAAGGGGGACTGCTCTCGGTTTAAAATAAACTGCTTTTGGATCGAATTGAACCCTTCTTGGTTTAATGGGTCTTACCATATTATTCTCTAGTTAAATGAATTTTACAATTTGGGCAAATCAAACTTGAGCAAGGAACTCCAGGTTGATGTTCAACTCTATAGCCACATTTTTTGCAAACACAATATCCCCCGGGTCCTCTGCCTCTAAATCTCCTTCTCCAACAAAAACCTTTTTTGAAACCAAAAGCTACAAGAGGAGGTTTATAAAAACCAGTTTCAACTTCGTGGCTTTTAACTTGAATTGCAACATAAACTAAGTTTTTAATTTCTTTCATTAATCTTTCTCTTAAATTTTCTGAAATTTTTGTTGCGGTCTCAACGTCCAAATTTCTTGGCAAATTTATTTCCAAATTGGCAGTAAAAACAGAACCCTTCTTTTGAGTTTTTAAATCTGAAATTTCAATCCCTTGAGATTTTACAATCTCTTTTATTTTCTCTTCAACTTCAGGCGGGGCTGAAACATCAAGTAAAGAATCGATGGCTTCTTTTCCAATTGAAAAAGATTCTTTAACAATATAAAGACCGATTAAAAAAGCTAAAATTGAATCGGTAAAAATCCAATATTTATTCAAAACTAAACCAGCAAAAACTGCCAAGGATGCAAAAACATCAATTCTTGAATGAACTCCATCTGAAATTAAAGCAACCGAATTTTCTTTTTTCCCAAAATGAATTTTTAATCTTGCCATTATTTCATTCAAAATTGCAGAAAATCCCATAACTGAAAGTGCCAAAATTGGAAGTTGAATCGCTGTTGGATTCTTAAATTTTTGGTATGCCTCAAAAATTATCCAAATTCCAGTAAAAAACAAAATTAAAGTAATCAAAAATCCTGCCAAAACCTCAAATTTAAAATGGCCATAAGGATGCTTTTTGTCAGCTGGCTTTTTTGAAATTTTAATCCCTAAAAATGAAATCAAAGAAGAAAAAATGTCTGCCAAGGAATGAAAACCCTCGGCTAAAACAGCAGTTGATTTTGATAAAATCCCCGCAGAAATTTTTATTCCAGCCAAAATAACATTTGCCAATACCGAAATTTTCGCAATTTTTTCTTTCATAATAGATCGAATATTATTTAAAAAAAATCGTTTACGAACACCTCAAGTGGATAGAAAAAAAATTAAAATCTATTCAAATAAATTCAAACAATCCCCCCTTTTTAAATATTTGCTAAAAATTTTGAATTTTTAAACATTTTTATACCACCACCAATGGTCCAGTTTAAAAAAGCATCGAGGGATATAACCGCCTAAACGATATTTGTTTTTGTGATAAAATTGAAAATTTTTAGGATTAGTAACTAAAACCATAATTTGGTGGGCACCTTTTTTCTTCATAATATTTTCATAGCTCTTCAATAAAAATGAGCCTCCTCCCTTATTTCGAAATTTTTTTTCCACCCATACCCAGCTAAAACTTGCCACTCCACCCCAGAGATTTTTATTACCTATTAAAAATCCCACTTCTTTTTCATTAGCTAATAGTAAGAGGATTATCATAGAATCTTTAAGCCATTTTGTCAAATTCTCTTTAACAAAATACTCTTTCAGGAAAAATTTTTTCTCTACTAACGAATATTCTTTGAAGTCTTTTTTGAGAGCAATTTTAAAAATTCTTAAAAATTTTGCTAGATCTTCTTTTGTTGCTATTTTAATTTTGAAATTAACTTTTTTGTTTTTTTTCATTTTCCAATTGCTATTAAGTAGATAGGTAATTCGAAGTTTGGATTTAAGTCAAGTAATTTTATAATTTTCTCATCGACGAATCCACCTATACTACAACATTTTAAGCGTAAAGCAGTTGAAACAAGATAAACATTTTGAGCTAAATGTCCTGCATCTAATAAAATATATCTCCATCCTCGTATTCCATATTTTATAACGGTTCGTTCGAAAATTGCAGTAATTATTATTACCATTGCGGAATTCCTAACCCATTTTTGTTGTGTAGCTTCGGTTATTATTTGTTTAAAATCTCCCTTTTCTAAGAGTTCCAAGGTATTCCATTTTACATTATAATGATAAATACCTTCTGGAATTTCTTTAGAATTTAAAATCACCACATAAATTTCTAACGGATATCTCGCGCCAGCTGAAGGATACATTCTTTTTACTTGATCGGATTTTTTATTTTTTTTAATTCCTGCTGAAAAATATAAAACTTGACTAATTTCTTTAAAAGAAAGGGGAGTTTTATTAAATTTTCTTTGTGAACTCCTTTTTAAAAGGAGATAAAAAATTGAGGGGGATTTTGAAAATAAAGATTTTTTTTCAATTTTTATTTGTGGACATCGAGGATAAATTTTAAAGTAAATTTTTTTCCAAAAAAGAGGAATTTTTGTAAAAGAAATTTTCCTCCTCTTTTTATAAGATGTGAGTTGGAAAAAGGTAATTGCTGGATCTTTTTCAGTTTCAATTATTTTTTTAATTTTTCTAACCAAAATTCCTTTTTTCCTCATTTTCTTTACAAAAAAGGGTGAGGAAATTTATTGATTTGAAAATCTAAAAGATTTTTTTCATTTGCTACTTTTTTTAATCTCTCCACGCGAAAAAGTGGAAATTGCTCATTTAAATAAAGAGGTTGAAAGGAGGGTATCAGTATTTTCACAGTAAACAATCCTTTTTTTGCCATTTCGTGTGGGGTTACGTTTACGCACAAAATTTCTATTTTTTCTTTTTTAAACCAAGTGATCAATTCATTTAAACTTTTACTTTTCCATAGTGGTAAAGAATTTAACGAAATTTTTTTACCCTGCAAAAAGAATTCTATTTTAGAAATCGAACGAGGAGAACTCCATAATAATCCTCTTTCTTCGAACGTGGATATTTTGAGACTATTTTTTTCATTTTTTTTAAAAATATTTATCATCTCTTTTCTCGTATAGAGCATAACCTTTCTTAACCATAAATATATTTGTAATGACTCTTCAATTGCTCCCGTAATTGCAGATATAAGATTTAAATCTGCTTTTCCCCCCACGCTTACTGCTGGACCTACACCTGATTTATCCAAAAGGAGAGCACATATAGAATAGCATGGTACATCGATAGAAATATCCAAAATGTACAATTCTAAATTATATCTTTTTATTAAAGCAGCAACATTTTGGAGAAGTTTGCATTTTGATTGCTCAATATTGATTATATTTGGGGTAAGTTTGAGTAAATAGTTAATAAAAAAAGCATCTCTTTCTATAACTTCTAGTAGTCCTTTCAAAACTGCTTTCCTCCAAGAAGTAAAAAAGGCTGCTCCATTGCTATCTGCAAAATTTATAAACGGTTCGCTTTTTCTAAATGGGTATTTCAGATAAATTAGCTGCGCTGGGAATAATTTTACTTTTTTCTCTATTAGAGAAATTGCTTTAATCCAATAAATTTTTTCATTGGGGGCAGAATAAATCTTTTGAGGAAGTTGTACTCGAAACTCTGAAGGTAAAAAAATTTTTGGATCAATAGCTTTTTTTCTTAAATTTTGATAACTTTCAAAAAATGCCTCTTTTTTATTAAAAATAGTTAAACAGTACCTTTCAATCGTTTCTCCTAATAATTTTTCCAAAGCTTTTTTATAAGAAATGATTGATAAATAAGTTCTGTAAGTTTCCATTCGGTTTTTATATCTCAACTTCACCTCCACCATTGGAAATCTGGGAAAATCATGAAAATAGGATTCTACTTTTCTAATATCTGCAATTAATTTTTTTTCTTCTGCTGCATTAATCAACTTTAATAAATTCCTTGATAGCTTTTTTAGAGTTTGCATGATATTTTATTTTAAGCTCCTTGTATTATTCGTAAAACTCACTCATTAATAAACTTACGAAACTAAAAAAACATTTTTTTGATTTGTATTCTATTTTAATTAAAAACAAGAAATTATTTGGTTCTTAAAGCAATTCAAAAAATTTAGGAACCTTGAATTAACTAAATAAAAAAGGTTAGCATTATACAGGATTATTTACAACTATTGATAATTACAAGAACCACATCCTCCTCCCCCACTACAGCCGGCGCATTCACAATTTCCCCCACATCCGCAAGTGGTACAACTCGGATCAGTGGATATAGCAGCTTTTCCATTTTTTAATAGCTTCCTTAGAGATTGCGCTAGTAAGTCTTCTTCTCTTAATTCTTTTAGCGTTACTCTTTTAATTTTTATTTTAATTTTTTTCATTTTTTATTTTATTTTTTATACTTCGACCTTTAACCAAATTGAAATTATTCTTAATTAAATTTTATCAAACATTTTTTCAAAATTCATTGCAAAATTCTTTTTCATCTTTTATGAGTTTTTTAAATGTCTTAAAGGGTCAGTTTTTCTTTTCCCGATTTTCCATACGCTTACCACTTCCCAGATTTTCAAAATTTTTTGATAACTCATAATGTGAAATAATTTAATTTTTGATTGAACAATAATTTTTGGATATTAATTTTAGATTAACAATTTAAAAACATCTTGCCAAGGTTTTTAACCACGCGTAGCGAACATATGTGGAAGGTTAAATTTATCTATGGCTTAAATTCAACCGATGAAAAAATGGTCGAATAAATCAATTTAATTTTTGACTCGCACCCATTATCTCCAAATATACCTCATTCTTACATAATAAAAAATTTAAAATCTTGTGATGAATATGTCCTTACTTACAAAAGTGCAGGTATCTTGCTGAGAATCTATAAAAAAAATTTGAAAGAGGGTCAACAGTCATTTTCCCTCCAGTTAAAATTACATTTGCCAATATTGAAATTTTCGCAATTTTTTCTTTCATAAAATTTTTTCAATTATTTTCTCAAATTTTTTTTGAAGTTTGGGGTTTATTTTTGCTATTGGCTTCATTTTTAAAGTAGATTTTAAAAAATCCTTATGGTAGGGAATTTTCCCCAAAATTTCAATTTTATTTTCTTTGGCGAACTTTTCTATTTCTTTTGAAAAATTTTTTGCTAGATCGAATTTATTAATAACAATTCCGTGTTGAATTTTAAAATGATTTGCTAAATATAAAACTCTTTTTAGGTCAAAAAGGGCAGAAGGTGTGGGTTCTGTCACTGCTATAATATAATCTGTTCCGACTAAAGAAGCAATCACTGGACATCCAATTCCAGGGGCAGAATCTATAATCATAATTTCTGCTTTTATTCTCTCTCCAATTTCATCGGCTACTTTTCTTACTTCATTCACTACTTCTCCAGAAGAAAGTTCTCCTAATTTCAGTTCGCTTGAAACCAAATCGACATTATAATTTTTTCCAACAAAAATTTTCCCAATTTCTTTTTTGCCTTCTTTTATTGCTCCGAAAGGACAAGCCAAAACGCAGGCTTTACAACCAATACAAGAATCTTTCAAGAAAGCGGGATATTTTCCTTTGACAAAAACGATGGCATTTTGCTTGCAAACTTTTGCGCACTCTCCGCATTTTTTGCATTTTTCAAAATCAAATTTAGGAATGAACTGAAAAACTTTTTTGAATTCTTTTCTTTTTATTGATAACAACAAATGGCAATTTGGACATTCTGCATCGGCATCAACCAAAATTGTCTTTTTGCTTTTCGCAAATTCCACTGCCAAAGAAGTTGCCACCATCGACTTTCCCACTCCCCCTTTCCCTCCATTAACTGCTATTTTCACCCCCACACCAAAATAGGCAACCTTGGTGTTATTTAACGAAGTCAATTCTTGTTTGGTGTGGGGGTTCATAATTTAAAAAATATCTTCTTTTGATAATTCTTTTAATTTGTTTTCTTCAAATTTTTTAAGATTTTCTAAAATCGTGCCTTCAATTGCTTTAAAAACTTTAATTTTATAATTTTTAAATTTTTCAAAAGCCCTCGGTCCCAAACTGAAAACAATAACTACATCGACATTTTGTCTTTTTAAAAAATCTGGCGGAAGTCCTTTCCCCTTGAGCTCTGGATTTTCGAAAACCTCAAAAATTTCTTTTTCAGTATCGAAAATCAAAAAATTCTTTGCTCTTCCAAAATGCAAAGCCACCTTATCTTCTAAATTGTTTCCGTCAGTAGCGAATGCTATTTTCATTTTCAAATTTTTCCAATTTTCCTTCAATAAATTCTTCAATTGCCCTTTTAATTTCTCCTTCTCCTTGATAAACCTCAATATTAAATTGTCTTAAAACATCGAAGGCCCTTGGTCCAATATTTTTTGTGATTACAGCTTTCACATCCTTTTCGGCCATCAATTGAGCGGCGAAAATTCCTGCCCCTCCTGTTCTTTTTTCAGCTTCATTTTCAATTGCTTCAAAACTTTTAATCTTTCCGTTCTCAATCGCGACAATGAGAAAATAGGGACACCTGGCAAACACTTCGCTTACTGTGTCTTCTAAATTTCTTCCGTTTGCCGAAATCCCAATTCTCATTTTTTCTTTTCTAATTCTTTCAATCTTTTCTCAATTGCCTTCATTTCTTCCTTTAAAGCTTTAAGTTCATCCAAAAGCATTTCTTTTTCTTCTTCGGGAGTAATTTTCTCAAAATATTCAGGAAATGCCCACCAACCCCTCGGCAACCAAGGATATCGCCAGCATCTCCACCAGTATTTTCTAAATTCTGGATAGGCCCACCAAGGACCTCCTCCCATTCCCCAGGGCATAGTTTTTAAATTTTTTATAATTTTGACCTTTTTATTATGAATATATATTCAAAATAAAACTGTTTGTCAAGAGAGAAATTCTAATTCTAAATTTGTGTTTTTTGGTAAAATAAAAGATGCTCAAGATAAAAGGAGAGGTTCCCTTAAAAGATCATACAATTTTTAAAATCGGAGGGCCGGCTCGCTATTTTTTTGTTGCCCAAAATGAAAAAGATTTAAAAAATGCGATTTTGTGGGCGAAAAAGAAAAAGATTCCTTTTTTTATTTTGGGCGGGGGTAGTAATGTTTTGTTTTCAGATGAAGGTTTTAGAGGTCTTGTAATAAAACTCCGCAATACGAGATACGAAATACGCAATACGAAAGTAACTGCTGAAGCTGGTGTTCCTTTGCAAAAATTAGTTCTTGAAACAGCAAAAAAAGGACTCTCTGGGCTTGAAAATTTAGCAGGAATTCCAGGAACTTTGGGAGGTGCAATTTGGGGAAATGCTGGTGCTTTTGAAAGAGAAATTGGAGATTTAGTGGAAGAGGTTAAAATTTTTAAAATTGAAAATTGCAAATTGCAAATTGCAAAATTAAAGAATAAAGATTGTAAATTTGGATACAGAGACAGTATTTTTAAAAAAAGAAAAAATTGGATAATTTTAGAATCAACTTTGAAACTAAAAAAAGGAAAAAGGAAAGAAATTGAAGAAAAGATAAAAGAGATTTTGAAATTGAGAAAAGAAAAACAACCCCTTGAATTTCCTTGCGTAGGTTCTGTCTTTAAAAATGTATCTATAGAAAAAGTTCCTAAAAAAATTCAAGAAAGATTTAGAGAAAAAATAAAGAATGGATTTTTGCCAGCTGGTGTTTTAATTGAAGTTGCGAAATTAAAAGGCTATCAAATTGGTGGGGCAAAGATTTCAGAAAAACACGCAAATTTTATAGTGAACGTTGGAAACGCAAAGGCAAACGATGTAATGCAATTGATAGAAAAAATAAAAAAAGAGGTTAAGAAAAAATTTAGAGTTCAACTCGAGGAAGAAATTGGGTTAGTTGGTTTTTAATTTTTTGAATTTTGAAATATGGCCGAATTGAAAGTTTTTTGCTTACTTTGATATTGCGTGTTTTATTATTTCTAAATTACAATTTTTTGTGTTCTTTGCACCAAAGTTCGCATTTTTTACCCCATTTCCTTTCTTTGTACCAAGAGTCACATTCTGGACATTGATATAATTTTTCTTTTTTTGATTTTTTTATCTTTCATCATTATAACTTTATCTTTTTCAATCTTAAAGAATTTAAAACGACTGACAAAGAACTAAAAGCCATGGCAGCAGCAGCAATAATGGGTCCTATCATCGTTGCTAAAACTCCAAAGGCTGCTGTTGGAATGGCGATAACATTATAAAAAAATGCCCAAAAGAGATTTTGGCGAATAGTTCTAAAAGTTGCTTTGCTTAATAAAATAGCATTAACCAAAGAAATTAAATCTCCCCTAACTAAAATAACTTTGCCAGCTTCAATTGCAATGTCTGTTCCAGTGCCAATGGCAACTCCTACATCTGCCTGAGTTAAAGCTGGAGCATCGTTGATTCCATCGCCCACCATTACTACTTTTACTCTCCCATCTTTTTGTAATTTCTTTATTACTTTCACTTTTTCATCTGGCAAAACCTCAGCAATTACTTCATCTATTCCAACTTTTTTGGCAATTGCTTTGGCAGTCTTTTGATTGTCTCCAGTGAGCATTATTGTTTTAAATCCCATTTTATGAAGAGCCTCTATTGCAGTTTTTGTTTCATCTTTTAAAGTGTCAGCCACTGCTATTGCACCCAATATCTTATTTTCTTGAGCCACCCAGATCACAGTTTTTCCTTCTTCTTGAAGTTGGCTTACCATTTCTTGGTAGTTTGAGAGATCTAAGTTATTTTCTTCCATTAATTCTTTCCTCCCAACTAAAATTTTTTTGCCATCGATTTCTGCCATCACCCCTTTGCCAAATATGGCTTTAAAATTTTGAACTTTTAAAATTTCAATTCCTCTTTCTTTTGCTTTTTTAACAATTGCTTTTCCTAAAGGGTGTTCAGAACCAGATTCAGCTGAGGCTGCAATTTGCAAAAGTTCTTCTTCTTTTATATTTCCTTCAAAAACCTTAATGTCTGTTACTTCTGGAATTCCTTTTGTTAAAGTACCAGTTTTATCTAAAACTATGATTTTTGTTTTTCCCATCAACTCAATTGCCTCTCCCTGGCGAATTAGGATTCCTTCTTTTGCTCCCCGACCAATTCCAACAGTCAAGGCAGTGGGAGTAGCCAAACCCAGAGCACAAGGACAAGCAATAATTAAAACAGTAATTGCTGCTACTATTGCAGTAAACCATTTCCCCAAAATCAACCAGCCAAAAAAAGTGAATAGAGCAATGATTAAAACTACTGGAACAAAATAAGAAGTAACTTTGTCTGCAAATTCTTGAATGGGAATTCTTGACCTTTGAGCCTCTTCAACAAGTTTTATCACCTGAGCCAAAAAAGTATCTTTACCAACTTTGGTTGCTTTAATTTTTAAAACTCCTTCTTGATTAATTGTTGCCCCAATTACTTTATCGCCAACTTTTTTCTCAACTGGAAGAGATTCTCCAGTTGCCATTGATTCATCGACTGTTGATTGTCCTTCAATTACCTCACCATCAGTTGGAATTTTCTCACCCGGTCTAACAATCATAATATCTCCAACTTTTAATTCCTCAATTGAAATTTCTTTTTCTTTACCGTTAACTAAAATTCTGGCAGTTTTAGCTCCCAATTTTAAAAGTTCACGAAGGGCTTCAGAGGTTTTTCCTCTAGCTCTTGCCTCCAAATACCTTCCCAAAAGATGAAAAGCCATAATAAAGGCAGCAGTTTCAAAAAAGACTGGCAATTCAACAAAAAAGGCTCCTATTCCAAACAAAAAAGCTGCTGTCGTTCCCAGAGAAATCAAAACATCCATATTGGCAAAAAACTTTTTTACTGCTCGAAAAGCTGAAAGGTGAGTTTCCCATCCTAAAACATAAACCACAATAAAAGATAAAATGACTTCAAACCAGATTTGACCTGGAATCTTTCTACCAAAATACATTAGGGCCATTGTCACCATTAAAGGAAAACTCAAGAGCAAAGCAAAAATTGCTCGCAATTTTGCTTTTTGAATTTCTTTTTGTTCTTCAATTTCTTGTTCTCTTACTTTTCCAATAACTTTGTATCCCAATTCCTCAACAATCTTTTTCAAATCAATTTCAGGAACAAATTCTTCGGCTCTAACAAACATTTCAGAAGTAGCAAAGTTAACGTTGACTGATTTAACGCCGGGATGCTTTTTTACCTGAGCTTCAATGTTTTTAGCGCAAGAAGCACAATGCATTCCTGAAATTTTTAAAATTATTTCTTGCATATTTTTTTATTTATTGCATGTTTGATAATCTCTAAATTACAGCTTTTGTGTGTTTTGCACCAATTTTCACATTTTTCAGCCCACTTTTTTTCCCTATACCAAAGACCGCATTCTGGGCATTGATATAAATTTTTTTTCTTTTTAAGAGCACTTTTTTTATTTTTCATTTTATTTTTCAACTACGGAATAATGGAACAACTGCCAATTTTTGATTTACATTTTCCTTCTTTGATGCCTCTTATGCATTGAGGACAAACTTTATCCCATTCACCTTTTGCTACCATTCCATCACAATCACAGGTTCCATCTTTAAATATCCAATCGCCCAGATAGCACATCGTGCAGGGTGGCTCGATACAGCATTTATATTTTCCCTCTATCTTGGCTTTTTCAATGGCTGAATAAATTTGAGAAAAGAGTTTTTCTTTTTCTGTTTGAAAATTATTTATGGTTTCTTTTACAACCTCAGCCTTATAAGTATTAAAGAGTTCCAAAGAAAGTATTTCTCTTTTTGATGTCTTTAAAGAGTTGTATCTAACAGTAAAAAAATTAGGGAAACTAAATTTAACATCTTCAACTCCAGAGATTTTTTTAAGTTCGCTGGTAATTAAAGAGGCGTGGCCCGGACATGGAATATCGACTTTCAATGTGATTGAAGATAAAGGAGGTAAAGAAGAAGCTCCATTTAAATTTGCCAGATAAGGAAATATCACCATAAACATCAATAAATTGACAAAAATTGTTGTTCCATAAAGTATTGAAAGATATTTCCATTTTCTTTTAATTCCTTGAAATGATAAAATTCCATTTTTCTTGAGATAAATTGTTGCTGAAATTGTGGCAAAGAAAATGGAAAGTGCTATTAAAAAATAAAAGAAATAGCGGTTAAGCAACAAAGGTTTCAAAAGCGCGGTAGCAGTAGTTGCTCCTAAAACCGTAAAAATAATGAAAGCAATACAAAAAGTATGAGAAATTAACCCATAGAATATTCCTAAAATAAATTCCTTCTTTGATAATTTTGAATTGGCCTTTTCACAACAACTTTTTTGAACTTTAAAATTTTTCATTTTTTCTTAAATAAATCCAAAAGTTCTTTGATTTTCTTTTTCCTTTCTTTCTCATCTTTATTTTTAATCGCTTCGGTAACGCAGGTATTTAAGTGATTTTCCAAAATCATTTCGTTTACTTTTTTCAAAGCTGAAATGACTGCTTCATTTTGTAAAATGATATCGATACAATATTTATCATTTTCAATCATTCTTTTTACTCCCTCCAAGTGCCCGATGAGATAATTCATCCTGTTTAAAATTTTTTTCTTTAAAGATTTTTTCATATCATACCCCCCATATGGGGGTATTGAATAATGATAGCAAGGCAAAAATTTTTGTCAAGATTCAAATTTAATAATCTAAAATTTCAATTTCTTTTTGGGACTCTTTAATTATCTTTTTGAGGCTTAATTTTTTCTCGATTTCTTCAATTTTTTTCAAATTTCCTTTGGCTGTGGCATGCTTTGGGGTAAATAAAGTGCAACAATCTTCTTGGGGCAAAATTGAAATTTCATAGGTTCCTATCTCTTTTGCCATTTTGATTATCCCTTCTTTATCGAAACCGATTAAAGGTCTCAAAATTGGAATTGAAACTGCTTTTTCTATTATTTCCAAATTTGGCAAAGTTTGAGAACTAACTTGCCCCAAGCTTTCTCCAGTAACTAAAGCATAACAATTTTCTTTTTGGGCTAAATTTTCAGCAATTTTTATCATCGCTCTTCTATAAAGCAAAACTCTGTATTTTGGAGGGCTTTGGGTTTTAATTTTCATTTGAATTTTTGAAAAAGGAAAAAGAAAAATTTTTAATTTTGGTTGAAATTTTAAAAAGATTTGTGCTAATTTTTTTACTTTTTCAATCGACCTTTGAGAAACCAGAGGAAAGGAATGAAAGTGAAGCCAAACATTTTCTGCTCCCCTTTTTGCCATAAAATAGGCTGCTACTGGAGAGTCAATTCCTCCTGAAATCAAAGCCAAAACTTTTCCGCTACTTGAAACTGGCAACCCTCCCGCTCCCTTTTCCTTTTTAAAGTATAAAAACCAACCTTCTTTTCTTACCTCAACAAAAACCTCTCTTTTTGGACTTTCAAGATCTACTTTTCTTTTAATTCTTTTTGCAATTTCTTCAATGATTTTATTTCTAGGTTCTTTTATCTCACTTCCTTTTCTTAACCTAATGGCATAGGTTTCATTTTTTTCAATCCAATCTTTATAATTTTTAGCAATGAAATCTGAAACTCCTTTCAAATTTGACTTTTCAAAAAATAGGCTTTTGGCAAACCAAGAAATCCCAAAAATATTTTTAATTATTTTTTTTACTTTTTTTTCTTGAGGAATCTCAAGAAATATCCTTTCTCTAAAAGGGTAAATTTTAAACTCGAAATTTTCCTTTTTTAGAAAAAAAGAAATGTTATTAATTAGCCTTTTTTTGAAGATTTTTTGAACCCCTGGTGATTTCAAAAACAGCTCTCCAAAAGCAATAAAAATTCCTTTTTTCATAATTTTATTTTCATAAGTGAAAAGGAATGATGCAAGCGAAAATAAAGATTTTATTTACCAAATCCCCATTGGTTTTAGTTTTGTTTGAAGGAATTTTCCAAACTCTTTCAAAATCTTTTCCAGAAATTGCTTTGAAACCATAAGTTCTTACTCGTCCGGGGCAAAACTTTCCTACCACTGCCGGTAATTTCAGTTTTTGAAATTTTTTTTCGTTTTATTGAGAAATTACTCCCCCTCCCAAAACTTCATTACCTTTATAAAAAACAACTGATTGGCCAGGAGTGATTGCAAACTGAGGTTTGTTAAAAATTAACTTGTAAGTTTTTAATTCTTCAAGTTCTTCTACTATTGTTGCTAAAGCAAGTTGATGGCGATAGCGAATTTTGGCTTTTATTTTCAAGGGCAATTTGGGAGTTTTGCCTGAAATCCAATTGACGTTTTTACAAATCAATTCCTTTTTGTATAAATCCCTTTCATTTTTAGTAACAATTAAATTGTTATTTTTTAAATCTTTATCCAAAACATAAAATGGACCTCCTGGAAGTTTTAATCCCTTTCTTTGGCCAATGGTATAAAACCATAATCCTTGGTGCTGGCCAATTATTTTCCCATTTATATCAATAATTTTACCTGGTTTTTGTTTCAAATATTTTCTCAAAAAATCATTTATTGTTGTCTGAATAAAACAGATTTCCACTGATTTTGGAATATTTAAAAGAAAGGTTAATTTAAATTTTTTTGCCAACTTTTCAACCTCGGTTCGGGTATAATCTCCGATCGGAAATAAAATTCTTTTCAATTGGTTTTGGTTCAACATCCAAAGAAAATATGATTGATCTTTATTTTTGTCTTTGCCCCGAAGTAAATGAAATTCATCTTTTATTTTTTTAACTTTTGCATAATGTCCGGTAGCGATATAATCGGCGTCTAAAGCCAAAACTTTTTCTAATAAAAGACCAAATTTAATTTCTTTATTACAAACTACGCAGGGATTGGGAGTTATTCCCTCTTTATATCCTCTGAGAAAGTAATCAACAACTCTTTTTTTAAATTCTTCTTCGAAATTGAAAACATAAAATGGAATTTTCAAAATTTTCGCCACTTTTCTAGCCCTGATCTCAGCTTCTGGAGAACAACATCTATTCCAAGCTCCTATTAATCCATCTTTTTCCGGTGCCATCCAAAATTTCATAAAAACTCCAATAACATCAAAACCAGCCCTTTTTAAAAGAAGGGCTGCTACTGAACTATCCAATCCTCCAGACATCGCACAAACTACTCTTGATGCATTTTTTCCTCTAATTTTATCCATTCTTTGTATCTCTCTTCAATTTCCTTTTTTTCTTTTTCAATTCTTTGATGGGCTTTTAACAATTTTTTAGGAATTTTTCTCTTTTTCTTTTTTAAATAATCATAGATTGCTTCATAAAGGGCGTCAGTGGCTAAAACCGAACAATGAATCTTTACTGGAGGCAATCCTCCCAATTCTTTTATAATCTCTTTTCTGTCAAACTCTAGGGCTTCTTCCAGAGGCTTTCCTTTTACTAAATCAGTAATCACACTACTCGTTGCAATTGCAGCCACGCATCCATAGGTTTCAAATTTTATATCATTTATAATTTCTCTTCCTTCTTTATCTTTACCAATTTTTATATAAAGCCACATCACATCGCCACACACAATGTTTCCCACTTTTCCTACACCATCAGGATTTTTAATTTTCCCCATATTATGGGGGTTTTGAAAATGCTCTATTACCTTTTTGGTATAAAGACCTACTCTCTCCATGTTTTCTTAAAGGGTGAAATTTTTCTTAAATTTTTAATCACCTTTGGCAAAACTTTCAAAACATACTCAATGTCTTTTTCCTTTGTCCACCTCCCCAGAGTTAATCTTAAAGAACCGTGGGCTTGTTCAGGTTTTAATCCAATGGCCAATAAAATTGGACTAGGCTCTAATTTTGCAGAAGCACAAGCAGAGCCAGTAGAACCTGCAATCCCTAACAAATCCAATTGAATAACGATTGCCTCTCCTTCTACTCCTTTAAAAGAAAAATTGGCATTGTTTGGTAATCTCATTTTTGGATGACCGTTCAAACGAGATCCCGGGATTTTTTCTAAAACTCCTTTTATTAACTTATCTCTGAGTTTGGTTAATCTCTCTGCTTCTTTTTTCATTTCCTTTTTACAAATTTCACAAGCTTTAGCAAAACCAACAATTGCTGCAACATTAACCGTTGAAGATCTCAAACCAAATTCATGACCTCCACCGTGCAAAATTGGCTCAATTTTAACGCCTTCTCTAACAAACAAGCAAGCTGCGCCTTTTGGTCCATACATTTTGTGAGAGCTAGCGGTTAACAAATCAATGTTCATTTTGGTCACATCAATTGGAATTTTTCCCAAGCTCTGGACAGCATCAGTGTGAAAGTAAACTCCTCTTTCCTTGCAAATTCTACCAATTTCTTCAATCGGCTGGATAGTTCCTATTTCGTTTGAGGCATGAATTATCGAGACTAAAATTGTTTCTTTTTTGATTGCTTTTTTGACATCCTCTGAAGAAACTAAACCATATTCGTCCACTTTGATTCTCGTTACTTCAAAACCCTGTGTTTCTAACCATTTAGCTGTCTCTCTAACGCAGGCATGTTCAATTTGGGAAATTATAATATGCCTCCCTTTATTTTTATTAGCAAAAGCAACCCCTTTTAAAGCCAAATTATTGCTTTCGGTTGCTGAAGAGGTAAAGATTATTTCATTTGGCTTAGCATTTATTAAATCGGCCACTATTGCCCTACTTTCTTCCAAAGCTGCTTTTGCTTCTTGACCAAATGAATGTAAAGACATTGTGTTCCCAAATTTCACACTAAAATAAGGCAACATTGCTTTCAGAACTCTCGGATCGACTGGAGTGGTAGCAGCATAATCCAAATAAATTTTTTTATTTTTCTTTGGCATGTTTTTTTCTAATTAAATCAGCCAAGGTTATAGATGACAAAGCAGAAGTCAAACTATCTCTTACTTTTTTCCAAACAAAAAAACTTTTGCAAGTTTTTTTTCGAGGGCAAAAAAATCTTTTATCTTTCTCTTTTGCTACGCACCCTACCGGAGCCATCGTTCCTTCCAAAATTCTTAAAATATCTCCCACTTTAATTTTCCAAGGAGGGAGAGACAAAAAATATCCTCCATTCACTCCTTTTTTTGCGTGAACTAAACCCGCTTTTTCCAATTTTGAAAATATTTTTTCCAAATAATCAAAAGGAATGGCTTCTTTTTGGGCAATTTTTTTAAGGGGAAAGGGCCTGCCTTTTTTGAAAACCTTAGCCAAATAAATCATCGCTCTCAGTCCATATCGGCTTTTTTTAGAAACTCGCATATAAAACCGACTATTTTTGTCGGTTTTATTTTAATAAAACAAAAATACCTGTCAAGCTCTGGAGTAAAAAAACTAACTCGTAATTGTTTTGAAATTATAAAGCTTTAATCTTCCAATTCAACAAGAAAATAGTTTTTCTTTCCTTTTCTAATCACAAAATATTTGTTGTAGAGGGCGTTTTTTCTTGAGAATTCTTTTTCTTTGTTTGCGATCACCTCTTCATTAACCATGATTCCTCTTTGCAAAATTAATCTTTTGGCTTCGCTTTTTGAATTAACTACACCTCCGTCCTTCAAAAGATCCAAAATAGTAATTTCTTTTTTAACAGTTATTTTCTTTGTTGGAACATCAAAGAGCGCTTCTTTTATTTCTTCTTCTTTCAATTCTTTGACTTTTCCATAAAACAATAATTCTGAAATTCTTTCTACTCTTTTTAATTCTTTTTCTCCATGAACCAATTTTGTTAATTCTCTCGCCAAAACTTTTTGGGCTTTTCTTTCTTTGGGGTTTTCTTCCATTTCTTTTTCGATTTCCTCAATTTCTTCTTTTGAAAGAAAAGTAAAATATTTTAAAAGCTGAATTACATCTCGGTCATCGGTGTTGATTAAATACTGGTAAAACTGATAAACTGGGGTTAAATTTTTGTCCAAAAAAATCGCTCCTTTTTCTGTTTTTCCAAATTTCTTTCCTGATTTTGTCAAAAGCAAAGGAAGAGTAAATCCAAAAACCTCTACTCCTTTTATTTTCTTTATAAGTTCTATTCCGCAAACGATGTTTCCCCATTGGTCAGATCCTCCAATTTGAAGTTGGCAATTTTCTTTTTCATAAAGCTTCAAAAAATCGATTGCCTGCAAAATCATATAAGAGAATTCGCAAAAGGAAATTCCGGTAGTTGAAATTCTTTCTTTAACCCATTCTTTAGAGATCATTTGAGAAACTTGAAGATATTTTCCATAATCTCTTAAAAAAGAAATTAAATCAATTTTTGAAAGCCATTCAAAATTGTCTAAAATTTTTGCTGGATTTTTTTTGGTTTTAAAATCCAAAATTTTCTCAAATTGCTTTTTGAGTCTTTCTCCCCATTCTTTAACTTTCTCTACCGGGTTCAAAACCCTTTCTTTTGTCTTTCCTGAAGGATCTCCGATCAAGGCAGTCCCTCCCCCAACCAATGCGATAGGGTGGTGACCAAAAATCTGAAATCTCCTTAATGTCAAAAGAGGAACCAAATTTCCCAAATGCAAAGATGGAGCTGTAGGATCAAAACCACAATACAAAACAATTTTTTCTTTTTTTAGCTTTTCCTTCAATCCTTTTTCGTTGGTTATTTGATAAATCAGTCCTCTAAATTTTAGATCTTCAAAAATATCTTGCATTTTTTAATTGTATCAAGACTTTAATTTTCTGAAAATTATTAAAAACCCAGTGTGAGCTACCATTCTATCTTTTGGTCTTAAAGCAATTTTTCTTTTTTGCCATTCTCTTTGCAAGGCTTCAAAAATTCCCTCTAAAATAAAATCTTTTGAAAATTCTTTTTCTACTTTTTCAGTTAATTCAAAAACTTGAAGAATGGTTGGTAACCAACAAGCCAAAATCCCTCCTTCTTTTAAAACTTCTTTAACTTTTTTGAGATAATTCCATGGATCTGGCAAATCCAAAATTACTCTGTCAAAATCTTTTTCCTCAATTTCTGCCAAATTTTGTCTTTTCAAAGTCAAACTTTTTATTTCTTCAATCCTTTTTTGATAGAATTCTTCAATGTTTTTCTTTGCATTTTCAACCATATCCTCTCTCTCATCAATCGAAATTACTTTTCCTTTTTCCCCTACTGCCCTAATCAAATATAAAGTCAAAGCTCCAGAACCAGTTCCTGCTTCCAAAACTTTTGCCCCTTCAAAAATATCTGCCAAAACTAAAATTTGTCCAACATCTTTTGGATAAATAATTTGGGAAATCCTTTTTAATTTTTTTAAAACAAAATCTCTTAGAGTTGGTTTCAAAATCAAAAGTTCCTCACCCTTTGAAGAAACAATTGTTTGCCCTGCTCTCTTTTTTAGAATTTCATCGTGCAAAATTTTCCCTTTGTGAAAAGCAAAAACCCCTCCTTTTTTAAGCGTAAAAAGATATTTCTTTCCTTTTTTATCTTCAAGTAAAATCAATTCCCCTTCTTTCATTTTTTGATCGTTGCCTTAATTTTCTCTTTTAATTTACAAAAATTGCAAATTTCTGCCACTGTTAAATAACCGCATTTTTGACAAGAGAAAAGTTTTTCAGGTTTTTCTTTTCCAAAAATTCTTTTCCTTTTTAAAAACCCTTTGTAAAAATTCAAAGCAGAAGATGGCATCTCATTTTCTAAATCTTCGATAATTCTTTTAAATAAAACATAAGTTCCCCCTCTTAACGGACAGCGCTCTTTTAAATAAGGTAATTTTAAAATATCGCAAAAAAGTTTTGTTTCTCTTTCAAAACAAAGTGTCAATGGTTTTGCTCTCTTTTTTAAGGATTCTTCTTCCCTCAAAACTGGAAACTGCCTTTTAATGAATCCTTCTTGCCAAAAGATCAAAGATTTCAAAAGAGAACCTGCTTCATCGTTTAGAGTGTGGCCGGTAACGATTACATCAAAATCTTTTGCCTCCCTGTTTAATAAATATCTCTTTATCATTCCACAAACTCCACAAATTTCTTTTTTTGAAATTTTTGCAGCTAACTTTACATCAACTTCAATCTCGTCTTTAAAGTTAAGAATTTTCAATGGCAAGTTTTCCTTTCTTGCAAACTCTTCAACTACTTTTTGAGATTTTTCTGAATAATCGTTTTCTTTAATTTGGCAGTTAATATGAAACAAAGTAATGTTGTATCCCAAGTCTTTCAAAGCTTTTGCCAAAGCAGTAGAATCCTTGCCACCAGAAATTGCCACTGCAATTTTATCTTTTTCAGAGAACATTTTAAATCTTTCAATCGTTTCCTTTATCCTTTTTTTGAAAAAATCCAAAAAGCAATCTAAACAAATCTTTAAATTATAACTTCTCAAATGTACCCCCTCTTTTACTTTCTGGCAAATTCTGCATTTTAAAATTTTTGTTTTCTCAACCATTTTTGATTGAAAATTTAACGTCAATTTTATCCCTTGCTTTTTTCGAATATTTTAAAATTAACTCCTTTGCTTTTTCTAAAATTTCGTTTGGGATTTTAGCCTGATAAGATCTAATCAGGGCTGTAGGGCCTGGATAATTTTTCATTTTTATTATAAGGTCGCCATTTCTCTTTAAAGTTTCGAGTTTTAAATTTTCTTCATAGTTCCTTCCGATTATTATTTTTACATTACCTTCCCAAAAATGCCTTCCTAACTTTAAAGTTTCTACATCGTTCCCATTAAATCCTGGATATTTTTCCAAAAGATCTCTTAATTTTTTTCCAAATTCCAAATCGGTCAAAATGCAACCTCCAGAAGGTTGAGGATACCATTTTATTTTAAATTTTTTTGCAAGTTCAATTTGCTTTTTTCTTGACCTTCCTTGAATATCAAAAAGTTTTTCTCTTTTTACCAATCCTTTCTTTTCTGGAATCGTTGGCTCTAAAAGTTTTGCAGAAAGTGGCCTTAAAAGATAACCTTTTAAAGAACTTTCTCTCTCAACTATATTTAAAGCTCCTCTAGTTTGTGAAAATGGTCTTTCTCCCAAAACTTCTCCTGTCGCTACAAAATCGAATTTTTCTTTTTCCATTATTTCTTTCGCTTTCTTTAACATCAAAATGTGACAATCCAAGCAAGGATTCATTGAGACTCCCCAACCAAATTTTGGTTTTTTCACAATTTCCAAATGCCCTTTTGAGATATCTTCAATTCTTAAATTCAGTCCATTTTCTTTTGCAGATTTTTGAGCAATCTCTGGCCCGAAAAAATAAGATTTAAAAAAAACAGGAACTACCTCTATTTTTTGTTCCTCTAAAATTTTGCAAGTCAAAATCGAATCTAATCCTCCAGAAAACAAAACTAAAGCCTTAACTTTTCCCATTAGTAAATTTTATCTAATTTGAATTGTTTTTGCAGTGAGATATCCTTCAGTCGTTTGTTCTCCAGACACTAAAACTTGTTTTCCAATTTCAATGTCTTCAATATTTCCCTCTACAGATTTTAGAATTTGAGTAGATTCTGCAACAAAAACTATTTTTGTGCTTCCGTCTGGCAATTTTATCGTTAAACTCTTTTCATCTTTTGATATAACCTGACCTGATAAAAATCCTACTCCTTCTCTTTGCCTTTGAGGAATCTCTCCTCTTTGGAATGTTTGTCCTCTTTGTTGAAAAATTTCTCTCATTTTCTCTGGCGTCAAATTTTTCAATGCCTGCGATTGTCCGTATTTCATTCCACCAAAAAATCCTCCAGTTCCTACAACGATTAAGGCAATTAAAATCAAAATTAAATTTTTTTTCATAATTTTTGGAAAGTTTTCAAACGACCTTTCAAATTTTTAGTTTTAAGCTTCAATTTTGACCTTTGACTTTTGAGTTTTGAGTTATTATTCGTATCTTAGGGCCTCTATTGGATTAAGTTTTGCTGCTTTTTGAGCTGGCCAATAACCAAAGAAAATTCCGATTGCAGTACAAACTGAAAAAGCCAAAAAAATGGAAAAAAGAGAAATTTGAGTTGGAATTTGGGCAAATTTTGAAACTCCTAAAGAAATTAACCAGCCCAAAAAAATTCCCACAATCCCACCAAAAACTGTCAAAAGAACTGATTCTGCCAAAATTTGAATTAAAATTTCTCTATTTTTTGCTCCGATTGCCTTTCTCAAACCAATTTCTCTTGTTCTTTCAGTGACTGAAGTTAGCATCATATTCATAATTCCAATTCCACCAACTACTAAAGAAATTCCAGCGATAGCTGCTAAAAAAATTGTCATTGTATTTGTAACTTGAGTTAAAGTAGATAAAATATCCTCTTGGGAAATAATGGCAAAATCTGGATTTTGAGGATCGACTCGATGTTTTTCTGCTAAAAGTAAAGTTGCTTGCTGTTGAATTTGAGATAACAATTCTTTTTTTTCACCTTTAATTAAAATCAAGTTTAAATATTCTGATTTTGCTAAAACTTTTTTCATTGTGGTAATTGGAACAAAAACCATGTCATCTGCCACCATTCCCATCACCCCTCCTTTTGGCGCTGCTACTCCAATAACTTTAAAATTTATCCCAGAAATTCTCACTGTTTTTCCAATAGCTTCCTCTTCTCCAAAAAGATCGTTGGCAATATTTTTTCCCAAAACCGCTACTCTTGAATTGTTTCTCATTTGTTCTTCGTTAAAAGTTGAACCTGCTTCAATCGAAATTTCTCTTACCGCAAAAATCTCAGGACTAGCTCCAATAATACTCGTTCTGGTGTTGTTTCCGTTTGGAGCTACAATTTGAAGGGTTCTTTGAATTATTGGAACAACATCAACTACTCCTTCAATCGTTTTTAAAACATTAACATCTTCTTCTTTTAAAGTTTGAGCTGTTCCCCTACCCATGAAAACTGCTCCAATTCTAGTTCCCCCTGGCATTACTGTTAATACATTCGATCCCAAACCTTGAATGCTTTGAGTTATCTCAAATTTTGCTCCTTGACCAATAGATATCATCGCAATCACAGAAGCAATTCCAATCACAATGCCCAAAATCGTCAGACCGGATCTGACTTTATTTGCTGATAATGCAAATATTGCTTCGTTTAGCACATCAATTAATTTCATAAATTTATTCTTTAATCAATTTTAAAGATTTCGCCTTTTCTCGTGGCGCATCCTCAACAATGTGACCATCTCTTAAAGCAATGATTCTTTTTGCATATTGGGCAACATAAAGCTCGTGAGTGACGATGATCAAAGTATGACCTTTTTTATTCAACTCAATTAACGTTTCTAAAACAGCATCTCCGGTTTTCGAATCCAAATTTCCTGTGGGTTCGTCTGCTAAAATCAATTTTGGATTGTTTACTAGAGCTCTGGCAATTGCTACTCTTTGTTGCATTCCGCCAGATAATTGATTTGATAAATGAAACCAGAAATCTTCTGGAAAGGCAGCTGCTCTTAAAGCACTTTTAACCTTCTCTTCCCTTTCTTTTTTTGATAAGCCCTCGTAAATTAGTGGCAATTCCACATTCTTAAAAACAGTAGCTCTTGGCAATAAATTATACATTTGGAAAACAAAGCCAACTTTCTTTTTTCTAATTTCCACCAGTTCATCTTCAGATAATTTTGAAACTTCTTTTCCTTCAAAAAAATATTGGCCAGAACTTGGAGTGTCTAAGCATCCTAAAATATGCATCAAAGTTGATTTTCCAGAGCCGGAAGGACCGATAATGGCAACGAATTCTCCTTCATTAACAGAAAAAGAAACCCCTCTTAAAGCCCAAGTTTCAACTTCATTTTTGTAAACTTTGGTAATGTTTTTACATTCAATCAATTTCATCTTCTTTGAGTCGCTGGCATTCCCATTCCTGGAATTTGAATTCTAAACTGATTTTGGGTTTGGGTTGTTTGAGTTTG
>Ga0071330_1048349_pt1 | contig 27897 bp, 27 predicted proteins | sample GBScel77sediment_FD_63802 | JGI IMG/M metagenome (GOLD analysis project Ga0071330, IMG submission 63802) | Hot spring sediment microbial communities from Great Boiling Spring, Nevada - Cellulolytic enrichment Sediment 77C v2 (version 2) | ecosystem: Environmental > Aquatic > Thermal springs >...
TTCACAAATTATTGCTAATATATTTTAAAGAAGAAAAATCTTCATAGAAGGAGGTAAAAATCAAAAAATGAGAATAACAAAAAACCTAAAAGCTTACACGTGCCTTATGTTAATATTAACTTTCGTAACTGCAATTTTGAGCTTACCATGGAATATATCGTATGCCCAATCAAATGGCAGTCAAAATTCACAGCCAGATTTGATTGGTGTTGTGAAGAGTTTATCTGGCAGTAAAATCACAATCTACATCGCAAAGCTCTCATCCCAGAGCAATGGCAGAGGATTTGGAAGAGGTAGAATTGAGCTGACAAACAAAACACAGACAATTACAGTTTTAAGCAAAACGTCAATTGTAACAAGAGTATTTCAAAATGGTCAGGTAACAGAAAAGAAGCTGTCAACAAAAGACTTAAAGACAAACAATATTCTCTACATCTGGTATGCAGATAGCAAAAAGAAAACCATCTCGAAAATTCTTGTCCAGGGTACATACGACCCGTATCAGACACCAGAACTAATTGGTGTTATCAAAAAAGTTGAGTCAAGCAGAATAACTGTCACGGTTGCAACAATTGAAAGACCACAGCCGGGTAAAAACACATCAAAGAGTCAACCCCAGCAAAGAATTACTTTACAACCACCTCAAGGTGGATTTGGCAGAGGTATGATGAATCTAAAGCTATCAAGCCAGACAAAGACAGTTGCAATTTCAAAATCCACAGAGATTGTTACAAGAACATTTCAAAACGGTCAGATGGTTGAAAAAAAGCTCACTGCAAAGGATTTGAAATCAAACTATATAGTGTACATCTGGTTTTCTGATAGTAAAAAAACAACAGCTAAAAGGGTTATGGTTATGGGAACATATTCAACAAAATAGTCGAAGAATTCTAAAGTGAAAGGAAGGGTGTTTAGATGGGAAAAATAAAGAAAATTAGCATTCCTAAAGTAGGGAATAAATTTAGTTCAAAAAAAGCTATAAAAGCTGTGATTATAACATTTATAATTGCAGTTGTAGTCATCTCAGGCTTTGGAATATACCGCTACTATTCAGGTAAAAAGACAAACACTGTGGTGCAATCTCAGCGAACAGCAAGAGTCACAAGAGGGGATATAACTGTAACAGTATCTGGTTCAGGTCCGATTGAGTCTGCCCAGAGCACAAGCCTTACATCAACAGTTGCATCAACAATTACAGCTGTCAATTTCAAAGATGGTGACAGGGTAAAAAAAGGGGATGTGATATTTGAGCTTGAAGATTCTGATGCAAAAGAAAAGGTTGAATCAATAAAAAGCCAGATAGATGATGTTCAATCTTCAATCTCTGATGTTCAAGATCAGATCAAAAATCTAACAGTTACAGCTCCTATCTCCGGGATTATAAAGAGTTTAAACATCCAAGAAGGGGATAGAGTTTCAAAAGGTACAACAATTGCAAATATAGTTGACACTTCCACATTGAAATGTACTGTTTCATTTCCATCTGCCATCTTTGGTAAACTGAAAGAAGGTATGAAGGTACTTATATATGTACAAGATTTAGCCCAGCCTGTTTATGGAACGATAACATACATAGGAAATACTGTTTACACAAACGAGTATGGCAGCAGAGTATTTGATACTGAAACACAAATCAAAAATCCCGGGGCGCTTCAAGAAGGCATGTTGGCAAACGTGCAGGTGACAATTAACGGACAGGATTATATGAGTATTCAGAGCGCATCTTTGGAATATGCTCTCAAACAACAAATAAAGTCTCAGGTTGATGGGGAAGTTGAAAGCATTTATGTTAAGAACAATCAGTTTGTTGAAAAGGGAAGTGTAATTTTGAAACTGGAAAATGATGACTATCAAAAACAGCTCAAGAACTACCAGCAACAGCTAAAGAATTTACAAAACCAGCTAAAAGAAGCTCAGGATAATTTAGATAACTATCGTATCAAGGCACCGTTTGATGGTATTGTGACAGATATAAACTTTAAAAAGGGAGACAATATAAAAGCAGGTGAAGTGCTTGCAACTGTCTTTGATGACAAAAATTTAGTATTCAGGGTTGACATAGATGAACTTGATATTGCTAAAATAAAAGTAGGACAAAAAGTAAATATAACAGTTGATGCATTGCAAGAAACCCAAACAAACCCGCTTACTGGTAAAGTATCAAAAATTCCACTTGAAGGGAGTACACAAAACGGTGTTACAACATACCCGGTTACAATCTCAATTGATAATCCTAAGAATCTCAAGATTGGCATGAACGCAAATGCCGAAATTATAGTAAATCAGAAACAAAATGTTTTAATGGTCCCACTTGAAGCAGTTCAAAAGCTTGGCAACAGATATTTTGTGTTTGTAAAAACATCATCGTCACAGGATGAAACTCAGGGCGAAAATGGAGCGTTTTTCCCGGGACCAAGCTTTGAAAGTGAAAATTCAGCTTCAAATGAACAAAGTAGCACTAATTTCCCGGCACGTAGATGGCAGCAAGAGGAAGGAGTACAGTCCCAGCAAGGAGATCAAAGTCAGGTACAACGCAGGCAGGCTCAGAGTTCATCTTCAGCACAGGGGAATTTTTCAGGGCAGAGGTCGAGAAGATTTGCAAGTCTTTTGCAGAATAGTTACTACAAAGGCTCAGTTTTGAGACCTGTTGAGGTAGGTATTAACAATGACTCGTACATTGAGATAGTAAGCGGGCTTAATGAAGGTGACATTGTTGTTTTGCCACCGCTTGCAACATCATCTTCAACAACACAAACACAGAATCAGCAGGGATTTAATATCTTTGGAGGGTTTGGTGGTGGACCTGGCGGTGCACCGGGTGAGTTCAGGCAGTACAGACAGTTTAATCAAAACAGGTCAAATAGCACAGGTGGCAGCAGGTCAACCGGTAGGAGCAATACAAACAGATAAATGATAAAAGTTCAAGCTAAAAAGAAGGTGGTAAAAGGTAATGATAGAGCTTATTGATATTTACAAGATTTACAAGATGGGGGACACTGATGTATATGCTTTAAACGGTGTAAATCTCAAGATAGAGAAAAACGAATTTGTAGCCATATTAGGTCCGTCTGGTTCTGGCAAATCCACGCTTATGAACATCATAGGGTGTCTTGACACACCAACATCTGGGACATATATACTGGATGGGAATGAGGTAAGCAAACTTTCAGACAACCAGCTTGCAGAGATACGAAACAGGAAGATAGGTTTTGTATTTCAGCAGTTTAACCTGATTGCGCAGCTTACTGCTTTGGAGAATGTTGAACTTCCGCTAATATATCAAGGAATTTCAGCATCAAAGAGGCACAGGCTTGCAAGAGAGGCATTAGAGAGAGTAGGATTGTCAGACAGGCTCAATCACAGACCAAGACAGCTATCTGGTGGTCAGCAGCAAAGGGTTGCGATAGCAAGGGCGCTTGTTACCAATCCACCAATAATTTTAGCTGACGAGCCGACAGGTAACCTTGACTCAAAATCTGGTGCGGAGATAATGCAAATTTTTAAAGAGCTTCATGCGCAAGGCAATACCATAGTTTTAATTACTCATGACAACAACATAGCAGCTCAGGCGAAAAGGATTGTTCGAATTTCGGATGGGCAAATCATAGAAGATAGGCAGGTGATATAAAAATTGGCACAGTTTATATTAGCTTTTAAAATGGCAATAAAAAGTATTTTGTCCAATAAACTCAGGTCGTTTCTGACAATGCTTGGTGTTATCATTGGAATATGGGCTGTGATTGCAGTTGTTGGTCTTGCTCAGGGGAGCACAAAAAGTATTACCGACAGGCTTCAGCAGCTTGGAACAAACTTGATTCAGATAAACATTACCGGTCGCGGCAGTAACAGAAATGTTACATACGAGCAGCTTCAAAGTTTTGTTGACCAGCATCAGGACGATATAGAAGCCCTTGCACCAACCCTTTCAAGCTCTGTCACTTTAAAAGTTGGTACTCAAACGCATGATACAACAATGATAGGAACAACTGCTGATTACTCGGTAGTGAGAGATGTTAATGTTTCAAGTGGAAGGTTTATATTGCCAATAGATGTTGACAAGCGTCAGAAGGTTGTACTTGTTGGAACGTACATTGTGAAAAAGCTATTTTCGGGACAAAACCCTGTGGGTCAGAAGATTAAAATAAATGGTCAGGTTTTTACAATTGTTGGTGTGCTTCAGGAAAGGGCAAACTCTCAAGAACAGTCTGACGATGACCAGATAATAGTTCCTGTTACAGTTGCGCAAAGGCTTACACGAAATGCTATAATCAGAAACTTTGCATTAAAAGTGACAGACCCGAACAAGAGTGATGCTGTCATGCAATATTTGAATGATTTTCTTTACAAAATATACAATGACACAACTTCATACAGAGTATTTAACACAGCCCAGCTTCTTGACACTTTAAATACTGTTACACAGACGCTAACGCTTATGCTTGCAGGGATTGCAGCGATCTCACTTATTGTTGGCGGAATTGGTATAATGAACATAATGCTTGTTTCTGTAACAGAAAGAACAAGGGAAATTGGTATCAGAAAAGCAATCGGTGCAAAAAGAAGGAACATCCTTGTTCAGTTTTTAATAGAAGCGTCTGTTGTAACAGGGCTTGGTGGAATTGTGGGAATTGTATTTGGATTTTTAACAACAGTTATATTGAACAGGTTCAAGATAATGACGGCTGTATTTTCATTGCCATGGGCTGTGTTAGCACTTTTAATATCTGTCGGGATAGGAATTGTCTTTGGTCTTTTCCCGGCATCAAAAGCGTCTAAATTAAATCCAATAGAAGCGTTAAGATATGAATAAATCTTTGGAGGGATAGAGAACCATGAAGACAAAAAAGGTATTAGTTTTTCTTATCATGATATGTTTTTTTGTGTTAAATACAAACATTGCAGTATTTGCAGCGTACAAAGATATTTCTGCGAACGCAAATTTTAAAGCCGATGTTGAAAGGCTAAACAAGCTTGGTATACTTGTGTACAGAGACTACTTCAGACCAAACCAGCCGGTTACAAGGCTTGAGGTTGCAGAAGCTTTAGTTAAGATTGCAGGTGCACAAGACCAGGCAGCTTATCAGAAAAAATATGCTTTGTTTTCAGACATAAAACCAAATACAGAAAGTTGCGGGTATGTTACATGGGCTGTTAAGAAAAAATATCTCATGCCAATGGCAGATGGTAACTTTCATCCAAACGATGCTGCAACATATTCACAGGTTGTGACAGCACTTGTTCGAATGCTCGGGTATTCTGATTCGGATGTAAGCGGTGTGTGGCCACAAAACTATATTGACAAGGCACGAGAGCTTGGAATTACGAAGGATTTGAAATTTTCAGCATCAGACAGAGTTTTTCGCTGGGCATTTGCAAAGATGCTGTCACGTCTTTTGGATGCCCAGCCAAAAGGAAGTAATTTAAAGTTTTATGAAGCAACCGGACTTTACAGTTCTGTGCTGGTTGTACAGACGTCTAAAACCTCAGGCAAACTTTCGTCAAACGAGGTTTTGACAGATGCAGGAGTTTTAATCAATACAACAAAGACAAGTCTTGACAGTGGCAAAAGATACATGGTTAAAGTTGACAGTGGAAAGATAACAAAGGTGTTTGGTGAAGATACAGAATCGTACCAGTTTGTTATCACAAAGGTGAGCGGGAAGACGGTATATTTTTCGGAAGGTGGAAAAACAAAGTCGACAAATTTACCTGCTTCTGCAGTATATTATGTATCAGGTGTAAAACAAAATTATGATACAATTGAGAATGCGATAAAGCCAAATCAAAAGGTAAGTTTTGTATACTCACTTGATAAAAGCAAAGTAGAATATGTAGTAATAAACGATTTGTATCCGCAAGATATATATGGAAACTATGATGAGGTATTGATTTTAGCAAATTACAAGACATTGTCGTCTTTGACAGAAAACCAAATTCAAACAGATAAAGGGATATACTATCTTGCAAGTGGGATAAAACCGGATGGTATTGAGATAGGAGCAAAGTATGGGGTATATATCAAAGATGATACCATAACAAAGATAGCCCAGAAGATATGGGTTGCAGAAAAGTATACTGTAAAGAACATAGACTCAGGTATAATAGAAGCAGAGAGAGACGGAAAGACAGTTGAGATTAGTCTTTTATCAAAACCAGTATATTATTATCAGGGCACAAAACAGAGCTATGACACAATTTCAAATATTTTAAAGGAAGACCAGACAATATATCTGTCAAAAGATAGAGAAACAGACAAGGTTATGGCATATGTCATAATAGATCCGCAGGGCACAAAGTATGGAACATACACAGAGGTGATAGTTTTACAGGATGCGCTTTTGAACAGTGCGCTTGAGAACAATCAAGTATTGACAGACAAGGGGATATATTATCTTGCAGATACAAAAGCAAAACTTGAGGTTGGCGCAAAATATGCTGTTTATATAAAGGAAGACAAAATAAATCTGGTTGTGAAGAAGTTGAATAAAACAGAGGCATATGAAATTACAGATATAGTAAGTGATACGAATGTGAAGTTAAAGTCAGGAAGTAAGCAAGAGAACATAGTTCTGCCACAAAAACCTGTTTATTATTACAACGGGAGCAAAGTAAACTACAGCGATTTGAAAGGTATATTGAAATCTGGTCAGAAGATATATTTTGGATATACAAAGGATGGGAAGACATGCGAGTACATTGCTTTGCAGGACCCGTACTCACCCGAGTATGGGACATATACAGAGGTAATAGTTCTTGCAGATGCAGTTGTATCTGATAAGCTGTCTGAAAATGAGGTTTTAACAGACAAAGGGATATACGCGGTAAAATCCACAGCAGGCAAGCTCACAGCTTATGCAAAGTATGGGGTGTATATAAAAAATGACACCATAACAAAGGTTGTGAAAAAACTCAACAAGGTAGATACAGCTGAGATAAAAGAGGTTATAAGTGATACAAAGGTAAGTCTGAAAAGAGGGAATTTAGAATCTGCAGGATATCTTCCACAAAAGCCAGTGTATTATTATAATGGAGCAAAGGTTGATTATAATAACTTGAAAAATATAATAAAAGCAGGACAGAAGGTTTACTTTGGCTACAACACAGCAGGGAATTCATATGAGTATGCAATAATTCAAGACCCGTACTATGACAGCTACGGCAAGTATGTAGAGACAGTGATTTTAGGGGCATATTCAACTACAAAAGGGCTTGATGTGAATGAAGTTTTGACAGAACAAGGGATTTTGACATTGCCGGAGAACCAAAATACAAATTTAGAGCTTGGAGCAAAGTATGGACTTTACATTGATCAAGACAATCAAATAACCCTTGTGTACAAGAAGCTAAATTCAACCGAAGGTGTGACAGTGCTTTCTGCTATTTCAAACAAAGTGATGGTTGACAAAGGTGGAAGTCAAGTTGAGCTGATTTTGCCACAGAATATAACATACTACTATAATGGCTCAAAGATTGATTTTTCAACAGCAGTTAGCAAACTTCAGATGTCAACATCGCTTGTGTTTGGACTGTCTAACAGGAAAAGAGGATATGAGTACTGTGTGATATTTGACCCTGTGTACAGCAAGCCTTACATTGCAGGTGAGCAGACATATCTGACTTTGAAAGTAGGGGATTTGGATATAAGCGGCAGCAGGAAGTTTATAAAAGATGGGGATGTTGTAGATTATAGCTATATCCAAAAATATAATGTGGTTTATGAAGTAAAGGATATATGGGGCAGAAATAGTTATATTTTGATAGTGGACAGCAAAGTTGATTGTTATCTAAAAAGCTATCAGCCGACAAGGTTTACACCAAAGTCGATAGTTGTGAGTGTTTATGACAGTCTGAGCGGGAAACTTACTGAAAAGACATATGAAATAAGCGAAAACTGTGACAGTTCATGGATATTGTCAGATACGTTCAAGACAGGTCAAAGGGTTTATCTTCTTTTAGGCTATGATGGCAAGGTTGTTGCTGTGGTAAATCCTTAAAATAAAGATTTTGATATTGAGTTTATATCAAAGGGACTGTCATCATCTGGATGTACAGTCCCTTTTTCTTTGTTGTTTTTGATTATCTTGTTACTAAATCTTTTGTTTGGGAAAATTTTTCAATTTATTTTATCACACTAAATATTTCTTTAACATCCAAAACAAGGTTATCAAATACCTTTATTGTCATACCTTTTTTGTATTTATTTATTGAGCAATATATCCCATTGATATTGTTGCTGTAAACCTCAATGCACTCATTTGAAATGTCAACTATCCAGTACTCAGGTACTTGAAATTTTTCATACACAGACAGTTTAAGTGTTCTATCACAGTGTTCAGTCGAGTATGATAATATTTCAACAATCAAGCGAGGAATTCCCTTGTACTTTGACCCATGAAAAAGTTTGGAATTGGAGCATACCATTATATCTGGCTGAAATTCATAGATTTCATCTTGATTTTCAAAAACAACAGCAATATCACTTGTGAAAACTTCACACATGCCACCAAATCCAAGATGATTAATAAACGCTGTTGCAATTTTGTTCTTCACTCTATCATGGTTTGGATGAGCAGGGGCCATAGAAAAGATAAAACCATTGTCATATTCAATTTTAAATCGGGTTTCCTCATAAATTGTTGGATTGCTATTTCAAAAAGCTTTATTTTGACTGACTCTTCATTACAAAATCTTTCTTGCAAAAATCATATAAGCGGTGTGCCCTATCATTCTATCATCGGGGCGCAGACGCTCTGCTACTGGTTTGTACTGACGCATCATTATTTCAACAACTTCAGAGACATAAAACCTGTGATTTTGCAAAGCTGTTAGCGTCTCTGACACTTGATTTGTTGTTGGTACTAAAATTCCTAAATGTCCTGCCGGTTTTAGAGCTTCTCTCACAGTTGGGATTGCTTCTTCAGGTTCTCTGATATCTAAAAAGAATGCATCTAAATCTTTCTCTTCAATTCCTTCGACTACAGATTTGTTGTGCATAACCACATTATCAAATTTAGAAAAGTTTTTTATATTCTTCTCAGCTTTTTTATAAAACTCTTCTCTTTGCTCATATGTATACACCCTGCCTTCAGGACCAACAGCCATTGAAAGATAAAGGGTAAACGCACCAGAACCTGTACCAGCTTCACCTACTCTTTTTCCAGGGTGTATATCAAGTTTCATAAGAATATAAGCTCCATCTTTAGGGTAGACTATTTGAGTGTGTCTTTTTAAAAAGTGCATAACATAGTCAAACGTGTCACACGGGAAGACAAAATATTCAACATCATTTGCAAAAAAGCTTCCACCGGGTGGAATCTGAGCAATTTTCTCTGTTTCAATATAGCCTGTTGGGAGGTTAACCCTTTTTGGTACAGATATATCAATAACCTTTTTAAATCCTTCTGGACCAATGATTACTCTCTTTGACTCAAACATATGCTCCATTTTGTGCCCCCTTTAGTTACTGGATAACAACAAATTATTTTTGAACTTTCTGTATATCTGAATATATTTAATACTACATGTTAATAAAATAATCAACTATATCTTCAAGTCCAATGAGTCCAATTACCTTGCCATCATCAACAACAGGAACAGCTGAAATATCGTTTTCACGCAAAAGTTTTGCAACATCTTTAATATCATCGTTTTTATCAGCTGTAATTACCGCTTTTGTCATAGCAAGCTCAACAGGGTATGTTTCGAAATGTCCTGGCTGGCTGAGGAACCTATAAATATCTGCTTTTACGATGATCCCTTTTAGAAAATCATTTTCATCTACAATAACTGCCACGCTCTTTTTTCTTTTCTGCATCTGCTCAAGTGCAAACTTGACTGTATCTGTTGGTAAAAGTTTTATAAAATCCTTGTTAATGATGTTTGAAAGCATTTTTCTATTCCCCCAGAATTAGTTATTAATTATCAGATAGACGCTCTACAATTTTATTATATACCCAAAGTTTGCTTTGATACACGAAAAATTTGCAAATTATTTAGAAGACAAGAACGAAATTGACATATGCCAGAAACAAGAGTAAAATTAAAAGAAAAAAACAAAGCAAGGAGAGAGAGAGAATTGAGACAGAATGTAATGCATCCAATTCCTAAAAATGAATTTACTGACGTAAAAAAGATGTATGCTGTTGTGAGTGGCAAAGGTGGAGTTGGAAAGAGTCTGATTACTTCATTGATTGCTGTGGGTTTGAGAAGAGAAGGTTATGAAGTTGGAATTTTTGATGCTGATATAACGGGTCCATCTATACCAAAGATGTTTGGTGTAAGTGGTGCAAAGATTGAATCAGACTCAAAAGCAATCTATCCTGTGAGAACTCACAATGATATAAAAATCATGTCAATGAACTTGCTTTTGAATAAAGAAGACGCTCCAGTAATCTGGAGAGGTCCGCTCATTGCAAAGACAATAGAACAGTTCTGGACAGATGTTGGCTGGGGTATATTGGACTATCTTTTAATTGATATGCCTCCAGGGACGGGTGATGTTGCACTTACTGTTTTCCAATCACTGCCGATAGACGGAATTATAATTGTGACCTCACCGCAGGACCTTGTGTCTTTAATAGTCAAAAAGGCATATAACATGGCAAAACAGATGGATATACCAATTATAGGAATAGTTGAGAACATGAGTTATGCTATTTGTCCGCATTGCGGGAAAGAAATTGATATTTTTGGCAAAAGTAAACTCGAAGAAGAGGCAGAAAAGCTCAACTTAAGAATTTTAGGACGTGTGCCCATAGATTCTAAACTTACCGCTCTTTGCGACAGCGGTGAAATTGAAAAAGCACAGAATTTATATCTTGACTTTTGTTTGAACATTTTAAAAAGCAATCTCAAAGAATAGTGATAACAAAACAATCATTTTATTTAAGAGAGCCCCTTGTAAAGAGCAGGGGCTAAATTTTTCAAAAAAGTTATTGACATATGCCAAAAACAGAGTATAATTATAATTAGCATATGCTAATAACAAAAATAAAAATGGTTTCGGAGGTGAAAAACAATGCCTTGGGGTTTTGGGCCAGGATTTGCGGGTGGCAGCACAGGTAGAGGTTTTGGTAGAGGTTTTGCAAGAGGCTTTGGCTGTGGTTTTGGCAGAGGCCTTGGAATTTGCAAATGGTTGTATTTGACAGGTTCAAATGATTTGCCTTTTGCTAAAGAAGCTTTAGAGTATGAAAAGCAGGTTCTAGAACAAAGGTTAAAACTAATTGACAGGCTTCTTTCAAAAGATCAAACGCAAGAATAAAATCAAAATTGTTTTAAAAGGGGGCTTTTAAAAGGCAAATTTACGCCCCCAAGTATTTTTTCTGATGAGTATATTCTTTTCCATTTGCAGCCTTTTCTATCTCAACTTTTGTTATGCTGAGCAAAACACATTTGAGTGTTTTTAAATATATTTTTGGTGTTTCTCTAATAGTTTTGAACTTTGTAATTTTTGTATTAGTGTTTACAACAATTGCAAATATTTTGCAAAGAAATATTTGTGTTAAAGAAGATTAAGGTTGATTGTGGTGAAAGTATATGTCAAATTATGAAAAAAGAAGGTTGAAGAATAATCAAATATGTGAACTGATAATAGAATATTTAAAAGAGAATAATAATATTGTGAGCAAACAAACTCTTGTTCAAAATTTGATAAACAGAGCGAGTTTGAGTACTATCTATAGAGGTATAAATAGATTAGAGAAAAAAGGATTAATAGTGTCGTGTGATTTAGCCAGTGATAGATATATTGCCTTTGTCAGTGATAACTCAAATATAAATTTAGCCTTTTTTGTGTGTAATATTTGCAAAAAGAAAATCTGGATAGAATTGAACGACAGCAAGCTTAACAAGGTCAGCAAAAAAATAAAGGAGTTTTATGATTTTGACTCAAAACTTGTATTGTACGAGTTTTATGGAATATGCAGTAATTGCATATATTCCCTGAATTTAAAAAAGAAAAAGGAGGAGATGATCAATGAAAATAGCAGTTATGCTAATAGGTGACAAGATAAGTCCTCACTTTGGTGGCAGCGAAAAAGTTTGCATGTATACTGTTGAGAATAATAATGTGGTAAAAAAAGAGTTTTTTACTATGCCAGAGCATCGGGCTGGTCTTTTTGCAAAGTTTATAAAAGAAAAGGGAGCAGATGTTGTAATTGCTGGGTCAATGGGTGAAAGAGCAAGATATATATTTGACACTCTTGGAATTAAATATTTCATTGGTGTTCTGGGTAACCCGGACGAGGCTGTTGAAAAGCTGTTGAAGGGTCAGCTCAAGTCAAATGAAGAGCTTGCAAATGATATTCATCAACATGAGGAAGGGTTGCATCATCATTCACACGGGCATCTTCACCAGCACTATCATCGCAAAGAGTAGTTTTTTGTGTTTCTGTCCATGTGATATAATAAAGTTTATACAAAACACAGTAAAATAGTTGTTTTTTATTGAGCCAAAAGGAGGCATTTGATTTGCCACGACCAGTAAGATGCAGAAGAGTAGAGTTTTTGCCAAGGTTTAATTATTTTTTCCCCAGAGAAGGTTATAATGATGAAGTGGTTTTAAAAGTTGAAGAACTTGAAGCAATAAGACTAAAGGACTTAGAAGGGCTAATGCAGGAAGAATGTGCCCAAAAGATGCAAGTTTCCCGTCAGACATTTCAGCTCATACTAGAAGAGGCGAGAAAAAAGATTGCAGATGCTCTTATAAACGGCAAAGCTATCAGAATAGAAGGTGGCAATTATGTTGTTGGCAGTTGCAAGGTGGTCTGTAGAGAATGTGGATTTATGTTTGATGCAGACCTTTCAGAGTGTCCTGTTTGCCATTCAAAAAATGTTGGATGTGCAAAAGGTATGGGGAAAGGACACTGTTTCCGTCACAGACACGGGAAATTGGAGTCTTAAAATGTTGTTTGGTATACTTGAATAGGGTATTAAAAAGGAAAGAAGTTTTTGCAATAAATTCATACTTGACTTATAGAAATAGTAGATTATAATCAAAGGTAGATTAGCAAATGCTAAAAAGGAAGAAAGTTTGAGAATGAAGAAAAAAGTTTTAAGTGTAACAGGTATGACATGTGCTTCATGCGCAAGAACGATTGAAAAAAATGTTAGTAAAGTAGAAGGTGTAACGAATGCATCGGTTAACTTTGCCACTGAAAAGCTTATTGTTGAATTTGATGAAAGCAAAGCCAGCATTGAAAAGATCAGGGAAGCTGTGAAAAAAGCCGGCTATGGTGTTTTGGATGACGGTGAAGAAACTATTAGAGAGGTAAGCATTCCCATCTCAGGCATGACTTGTGCTTCATGTGCAAGAGCAATCGAAAAATCAATTTCAAAGCTAAATGGAATAAAAGAGGTAAGTGTTAACCTTGCAAGTGAAAAAGCAAGAGTTGTGTATGATTCATCTCAGGTAAGACTGTCTGAAATAAAAAATGCGATAATAAAAGCCGGATATACGCCACTTGAGATTGAGAAGACATCCTATGAAGATTTACATCAAGAGCGAAAACAAAAGGAGATAAATAATCTTTTTAGAAGATTTATTATTGCAAGTATATTTGCTGTTCCACTTTTGCTAATTGCTATGGCACATGTGGTGGGACTCCCGTTACCGGAGATAATTTCGCCTGAAAAACATCCTTTGAATTTTGCGCTTGTACAGCCAATATTGGCAGTTCCAGTTGTCATTGCAGGGTATAAGTTCTATACTGCAGGTTTTAGCAGGCTTTTAAAGCTGCAGCCCAACATGGACTCATTAATTGCAACAGGTACATCTGCTGCAATTTTATATAGTTTTTTTGCTATATACCAGATTGCAATGGGTAACTACCAGTATGTAAAGGAGATGTATTTTGAGACTGCAGGTGTAATTATAGCCCTTGTCTTGCTGGGTAAATACTTAGAAGCTGTTTCCAAGGGCAAAGCCTCAGAAGCCATAAAAAAATTAATGGGACTTGCACCAAAAACTGCGGTGGTTGTTCAAGGTGATAATGAAATAGTCATTCCAATAGAAGAAGTTGAAGTAGGTGATATACTCTTAGTAAAGCCCGGGGAAAAGATTCCCGTTGATGGAGAAGTAATTGAAGGTAGAAGTTTTGTTGATGAATCAATGCTGACAGGTGAAAGCATCCCCGTTGAAAAAGCACCTGGAAGCAAGGTTATTGGAGCTACAATAAACAAAAATGGTACGCTAAAGATAAAAGCTACAAAGGTCGGCAAGAATACAGTCATTGCGCAGATTATCAAGCTGGTTGAGGATGCTCAAAGTTCAAAGGCACCAATCGCAAGGTTGGCAGATGTAATCTCAGGGTATTTTGTGCCAGTTGTCATTCTCATTGCTGTAATCTCAGCGATTGCGTGGTACTTTCTCAGTGATTCTTTTACCTTCGCGTTAAGAATCTTTATAACCGTGTTAGTTATTGCATGCCCGTGTGCTTTGGGGCTTGCAACACCAACAGCTGTTATGGTTGCAACAGGGAAAGGTGCGGAGAACGGGATTTTGATAAAAAGCAGTGAGGCACTGGAAACTTTGCATAAGGTTACAACAATTGTTTTTGACAAAACTGGAACAATCACTGAAGGTAAACCAAAAGTAACTGACATAATTCCAGCAAACGGTTGGGAAAAAGAAAAACTGCTACAAATAGCAGCGTCAGCAGAAAGGTTCTCTGAGCATCCTTTAGGTGAAGCAATAGTTTTTGCAGCAAAGGAAAGAAATTTAAAGCTTTTTGAAGTGAGTCAGTTTGAAGCAATTTCAGGGCATGGAATAGAGGCAGTGGTAGATGGAAAAAAGATTCTTGTTGGGAATGAAAAACTTATGCAAGATAAAGGCGTTGAGACAGGTTTTTTACTTGATGTAGAAAAGCTTTCACAGCAGGCAAAGACTCCCATGTTTGTTGCTATAAATGGAAAGTTTGCTGGTATCATTGCAGTATCGGATCTGATTAAGCCAAATGCTAAAAGGGCAATTGAACTTCTGCATAATATGGGTATTGAAGTTGTGATGATTACAGGGGATAATAGCAAAACAGCAAATGCAATTGCACAGCAGGTTGGGATAGAAAAGGTTTTAGCAAATGTGCTGCCACAGGACAAAGCAAACAAGGTGAAAGAGCTGCAAAGGCAGGGTAAAAAGATTGCGATGGTAGGTGATGGTATAAACGATGCACCAGCTTTAGCTCAAGCTGATGTGGGTATAGCAATTGGGTCTGGAACAGATGTTGCAGCAGAAGCTGCTGATGTGGTTCTTATGAAAAATGACATGTTGGACGTTGTAAATGCAATACTGCTTAGCAAAAAGACAATACAGAACATCAAACAGAATCTATTCTGGGCATTTTTCTACAACACATTGGGCATTCCGATTGCAGCAGGGGTTTTACACATATTTGGTGGACCACTTTTGAATCCGATGATAGCAGCCTTTGCAATGGCACTTTCTTCAGTTTCTGTTGTTTCAAATGCTCTGAGACTGAAAAGATTCAAGCCTGTGAAAATTAATATAAAAAATTAGTAAGGAAGGATGTGTTTTAAGATGACAAAGAAAATTTATATCAAAGGTATGACCTGCGACCACTGCGTAAGAAGAGTGGAAAACAGCCTAAAAGCCATAGAAGGTATAACCTCTGTCAAGGTAGATCTGCAGGGCAAAGTTGCAACTGTTGAGCTAAGTAAAGATATAAAGGACGACGAGTTTGTTCGGACAATTGATGATGCAGGGTATGAGGTTACAAAGATAGAATAGAGGCTGGATATTGCCAGCCTCTATATTTTTTAAACTATTCTTTCTACATTTAAATTACAAAAAGGGTCAGGTAAAATACAAGAAGCAATATTAATCCCAGTGGTAGCCCCAGCTGCACCCATTCCTTGCTTTTTATTTGTAGTTTGTTTGCAGCAATTATATTTGGGATGTTGCCTTGAATCAAAATACCACCACTTGAAAGAAGGCTCAAAAGTATTGCTTTTACTTGACCGGTTGAAAGGCTTGGTGTTATCTCAGCAGCTGCAACTGTTGCATTGTCGAGAGCTGCTGAGATGACGTTTATCCAGAACAGAAGTTTATCCCCCAGTTTTACAACATATTTATCAATGAAAGGCTTAAAACCATTGCCCAGCAGTTCCAATGCGACTATGAACATAAAAATTTTGCTAGCACGTAGTATCACATCTTTCCTTGCCTCAAGGTCTAAAATAGCTTTTTCCTCAGCTTTCACAATAGCCTCTTCTTCTGTCAAAAGTTCATCATAAGTTGGCAGAATATACCCTCTTTTTCTTTCATGTAGCAAAATAAAGTAGCTTAAAAGTGATAAGATAATTATTGTGGGCAGTATATATATTCCAATATTTTCAAATATATACAGAAATTCTGCATTGAGAGAACTTACAACTATTGTTGAAAGTGGCTCGCCAATTGGAGTTAATGCTGCACCAAAACCTATAGAAAAACAGCCTATTATTGCTACCTTAACCTTTGTTTTGTGTTTCAGTGGTAGAAGGTGAATGATTTCCACCAGTATTAATGTTGCAACAATTGCAGTGATGATGCTTGATATAAGCCCAAGAAATAAAATCACAAGGGCTACAAAGAACTCTATTTTTATCTTGTTCAAAATAGCGTTTATTGCAGTTTTAAATTTGCTAACTGTGAGGTTAAACACAAACCCCATTACAAGAACAACTGCTGTAACCAGATAAAGAAGATAATTGCTAAATACATGTCCCAGAAGGTGAAATGATAAAGTTTTAGAAACCACGGTTGCCAATAAACCCATTACAAGCAAAAATACCTCTAAATTGTGTTCAATCTTGCGAAAAATAAACGGTAGTAAAAAGACAAGCAAAAGGATTATTATAAGCAATATGTCAACCACAATAAATAGCCCCTCCTTTAAATAATTTTTAATGGTGCTCCATTTTATTACATAAGCTTCTCAGTGATTTCATCTATAAATTTATCAAAATCACTAAGATTGTTTTGAAGTATATCATACAACGTATAATTATCAACCTCAAAATACAAATGAACAATTCTATTTCTGAATTTAACCATTTTTTCCAATTGAACTGCTAACTCTTGAGAAATTATATTATTTTTCGCAAGAATTCTTATAGCATCAGCGTGAGTTGAGGGTTTCCCTAAATTATTACGAGCAATAATGTGATTGCAAATATCAATTATTGCTTCAATTGAGGTTTGCAAAAGATATTTACAACTTTCAGTATTTCTGAAATCATTTAAAAAATCTTCTAGTTCAATTTTTTTTAATTGATTCAACTTTGTAAGATTTCCTTTGATAAACTCTATTTTTTGAAATACTTTATCATAATCTATGTTGAGAATCATGGTGGTTTCTCTCCCTTAATTCTTTATAAAATATCCTGTAAAAGTACTCATGATCTTGATACAAATCCAGGACTACTTCTTCAAAGTCTGCTACTTTAATAGGGTCTTTTTTAATTATCTCTCTTCCTTCGCTGATGGCTTTAAACCGTAAAGTCAACGGAGCTTTATTGAGATTTATAATGTCCACCTTGTCTGTTTGAAGAATATCACAGATCTGTACTTCTAAATCGAGTTCATCAAAAAAGCTAATTTCTTTAGAAAATAAAATCGCAAGGTCGATATCGCTATTTTCTGTTTGATATTTTGTACCGTATGAGCCCACTATCCAAACTGCTACTATATCATCTCGCGCTTTGAAAAAACTAATAAGTTCTGGAAGTTTATTATCTACATTTAGCATGGTCTTTTTAACTCCACATTAAGAATCTTACTTAATGATATCATAAAAAAATTGTGAATTGCAAGATATTGGTAGGCTGATTTTAAATAATAAAAAATCTTCTACAAACCATTGAAACTACTGCATTGTTTTATTTTATTGTTTTTTAAGTTAAAAATGTGGTATAATATAAACAGACAAAGATTAAGAAAAGATGTTAATAGTAGAAAGCTTTCTGCCATGAGGCTAAAATTATGAAAAAAATAGATATTAACTATGATTCAGAATCCCAGTATGTTTTAATTAGAATGCAAAGAGAGATATTTGAAGAAATAAAAAAGTTATTAGGTGATGATGTTATATTAACATATGATGAGGAAAAAAAAGAAGCCATCATTTTCAAAAAACCAGAGTCATTTACTGAGGCGTTAATTGAGATTGGTTCAAAAATTTGGGGAGATATTAACGCTGAAGAGTATATAAATCAGGAGAGAAACTCATGGGAAAACTTCAGCAACTTTTAGATAAATGTAATTAAATTATAAGAACTATATGCACTCCTTTTGAAAAGCTGAATTCCCGGGATAAAAACCCTGGGATACGGGGGACCCAGTCTTGTGGGGTGAATCAGAAGCAAGAAGCTTCTGTAGGGCTAAACCCTTTCGGCCCGAACCCGTCAGCTAACCTCGGAAGCTTTGAAAGGGGAGGCAAAAGGAGTTTTTTTATGCCCTTTTTAAAAAGGGAAGGTATTCTTTTGCCTTTGATTTCAAAGCAGCCAAATTCCGGGGTTATGGAGTTTGGCTGCTTTTGTTTTTGCTGATAAGCTTGTGCGTCAAGATTTTGAAAGGAGGTTATTTGGCAAATGGAAAAGTTGAATGTTGTTAACAGCAGAGAAAGGTTCGAAAAGTTAAAAGAATCAATTCAAGACTACCTGGATGTCAGAGAGACAATCAAAACTGGTATAGAAGATGAAGAAAAGATTGAATATCAAAAAAGAAAGATTCTTTCATACTATGGTGCAGGCGAAAAGGATTGGGAAAATTATAAGTGGCAGCTAAAAAATAGAATTGCCTCTCCCAAAATACTAAAAGAACTTTTAAACTTTGACGAAAAAGAAGCGCAGCAAATTGAAGAGGTAGCCAAGGTTTACCGTTTTGCAATCTCACCTTATTATTTATCGCTAATTGACCCAGATGCTCCAGAATGTCCAATAAAAAAGCAATCAGTCCCAAGCTCATTTGAGCTAATAGAGAAAGGTGAGCTTGATCCAATGGATGAAGAGCACACCTCTCCAACAAAGATAGTTACGCAGCGATACCCAGACAGGCTCATTATAAAGGTTACAAATATATGCGGAATGTTTTGCAGGTTTTGCCAGAGAAGAAGACTCATTGGCGAGACTGACACGCATGCATCATTGGATGACATTACAGAGGCAATAGAGTATGTAGAGCAGAATTCAAACATCAGAGATGTACTTATCACAGGTGGCGATGCCCTGATGCTTTCTGATGAGATTTTGGAGTGGATTTTGAGGTCACTCAGGCAGATTCCTCATGTTGAGATAATCAGAATTGGAACAAGGGCACCTGTAACGTTGCCGCAAAGAATTACAAAAGATCTTGTTAATATGTTAAAAAAATATCATCCGATTTATGTAAACACCCACTTTAACCATCCGCGTGAGATAACAAAAGAATCAAAAAGGGCATGTGAAATGCTGGCAGACAGTGGCATTCCACTTGGCAACCAGATGGTTTTGTTAAATGGGGTGAACAACGACAAATACGTTGTTCGAAAACTCAATCAAGAACTTTTGAAAATCAGAGTTAAACCTTATTATATTTTCCATCCAAAGAGAGTAAAAGGAACATCACATTTTTGGGTGAGAATCGAAGAAGGCTTAGAGATAATGGAAAGCCTTAGAGGAAGAACCTCAGGCATGGCAGTACCAACATATATAGTAAACGCTCCAAAAGGTAAAGGGAAAACTCCAATTTTGCCCAGTTATTTGCTTTATATCGGGAAAGATAAAGCAGTTTTGAGGAACTGGGAAGGAGAGGTCTTTGAGATTGAAAATGAGGAGTAGAAAATAGACTTTAGATATTACAGTTTTGTTACGAAAATATGAAAGTTATGTTACAAGAAATAAAAACAATTTGAAAAATGCCACCTTTTGATATATAATTTTGCATAGATGTATTCCAAGAGGTGGCATTTTTCTTTTAAATAAACTACATATCAGGAGAGGATTGACATTGGAAATAAAAGAGTATATTCTTATTATTAGAAAGAGACTACCGCTTATTGTTGCAATTACTTTTATTTCTACCCTCATTGCTGTAATTTTAAGCTTTTATATTCTTCCACCCATTTACAAAGCAACTGTTACACTTTTTGCGGGGCGTTCAACAAGTGGTGACAGGACGACTGACAACATTCAAGCTTTGTACAGTGATGTTTTGTTGGGGCAGCAGCTTGTTAAAGACTACAGAGAAATTGCTGTTAGCCGGTCAGTTTTGGAAAGAGTAATTAAAGAACTTAATTTAAAAATGACAACAGAAGAATTGAGTAGTATGGTATCTGTACAGCTTAAGAATGATACCCGAATCTTAATGATAAACATTGAAAGCAAGGATCCAAAGTTTGCTGCAACTGTTGCAAACAAACTGGCTGAAGTGTTTATAGAGGCGGTTCAGAGAATAATGAAAATAGAAAACGTCCAAATAGTTGATAAAGCAGTTGTTCCGGACAAGCCAGAAAAGCCAAAAAAACTTTTGAACACAGCAGTTGCATTTATATTAGGACTGATGGTAGGGGTAGGAATTGCATTTTTTATTGAATACCTGGACAATACTGTCAAAACACCTGACGATGTTGAGAAATACTTGCAGCTGCCTGTTTTAGCTGTCATTCCTGACTTGGATGAAGGAGGAAAAACTAAATGAACCCAGTAAAAGAGGTAATAGCACTATACAATCCTCGCTCGCCCATTACAGAAAGTTATAGAATGCTTCGAACCAATATTCAGTATTCAAGTCTGGACAAGCCAATAAAGACGATAGTTATAACTAGTACAGGACCTTCGGAAGGTAAAACTATTACATGTGCAAATCTTGCAGTTGTAATGGCCCAAGCAGGGAGTAAAGTTCTTGTAATAGATGCAGACTTAAGGCGCCCTGCAATACATAAAGTGTTTGGAGTCAGTAACAAAGTGGGATTGACAAATCTTCTTGTAGAAAACAAAAAGTTTGAGGAGATAGTTCAAAAAGATGGTGTTGAAGGACTGGATTTGATAACCTCTGGTCCTATTCCACCAAACCCAGCTGAACTACTTGGTTCCAAAAAATTTGAAAATTTCTTAAATACAATTAGCCAAAGTTATGATTACACAATTATAGATACACCACCATGTGGAAGCTTGACAGACGCAGCTATAATTAGCAGGATTGTAGATGGTGTAATTTTGGTAGCATCTGCTGGTGAAGTTCAGATAGAAGCAATTCAGCAGGCAAAAGAGAATTTGCAAAAAGTAAATGCTAATATAATAGGCGTTGTTTTAAATAAAGTAAAACGCCAGACTTCAAGTTACTACTATTATTACTACTATTACTACTATAGCAATGAAAACGGTGAAACTGTAAAGAAAAAGAAAATGGGCAGGAGAAGAAAAAAAGATGATAGATATACATTGCCATCTGATGGTAGACGTTGATGATGGAGCAGAAACTCTTGAAGAAGCAAAAAATATGTTAAAACTTGCTCAAAAAGAGGGTATAAAAGAGATAATAGTTACTCCTCATTATTCAGCAAGGCTCAAATCGTTATATGAGGCTAAATTTCAACAACTGGAAGAAATAGCCTTAAGGGAAGGGGTGATGCTACATAGAGGATGTGAGTACAAACTAAAAGATGTATTAGCTCAAAAAGATGACCTGATAACCTTGGCTGGTTCAGACTATATTTTAGTAGAGGTAACATCAGGGATTTTGGCAGAATATGTACTAAACCAGATTTATGCTCTTAAGCTTTGTGGTTATGAAATCATAATTGCTCATCCGGAAAGGTCATTTGAGAAAAAGGATATTGATAGGCTTGTGAGATTGTCAGAGATGGGTGTTTGTTTTCAACTCACAGCAGGAAGTTTTGCAGGTGTGTTTGGACGATATGTTCAAAAGTTTTCCAATGAACTGATTGAGATGGGACTTTGTCATTTTATTGCTTCAGATGCTCATGACAGCAGGAGAAGAAGGTTTTTTTTCAATGAAGCAAGAAAATATCTTAAAACAAATTACAAAGAAAAAGAACTGTCAGAGGTTTTATTTACTCAAAATGCAAAAAAAATCTTGAAAAATTCAGGACAAATAAACGGTTTTACGGCAACCAGGAAAAATATTTTTGAGAAAATATTTAAATAGTTACAGGGAGGTTTCGGAAAAGATGAAAAATTTGAAAAGATTTATTAGCTTAAGTGTTGTAGTTGCATTTTTGATAAGCAGTGTATTTGCATTTGGAGGTACTATTACACCGTCGCAAACATGTATTGACAAAGCAAAAGGTTTTTTACAGGAACTTATTGCGTATGTTAAAAATTCTGGTTCGGCTACTCAAACTGCAGAGGTAATCAGCAAATTTGTAAGCGGAAGTGGAAGAACTGCTTTAATCAATGCATTCAATCAAATTTCAAGTGGTCCAGGAGCTGCACAGAGATTAAAAGATACACTTGGTCTTGACTTAGCAACAGTCAGTTCACTTCTTGACTGGATGGCAAGTTATCAAGATGGGACAGGTAAGAACTGGTTTGTAAATCTTGTAACTTTTGGCACAGATGCAGATTTGAGTGATGCTGCGACTGATTTTGCGACGAAATATGTAAATACTGTAGGAGATGTATCCAAAGCAGAGTATCAGCTCACAAAAGTTAATGCAGCAATAACAGTATTTAAAGCAACAGGTACAGAATATAAACCTCTTCAGTATTCAGAATCTACAGGTCTGTTCAGTGTAAATACAACTGGACTGAATAATTTAATTACTCTACTTGTTGGAGTATTAGGTAATCCTATTGAAGATCCACAGAATATTAATAATATAAAAGCAGCATTTCAAACAATTGTTGACTCAGTTAATTCTATTACAAATTCAACAGAAAAGCTTGGGGCAAAAGCACTACTACAAGCACTGGGGCTTTTGTATGTTGAAAGCGCACCATCAACTGGTGTCGGAACTGTGCCAAGCACAGGTGGTACACCAGCACCTTCAACAAGCCAGCCAACGCAACCTTCACAACCAACCCAACCGACTCAGCCAACACAGCCAAGCCAGCCAACACAGCCAACACAGCCAACAACACCATCAGATGTTAGCAAGAAGCTTGATGAAGTAATTGCCCAAGGCAAGCTTGATCAGATAGACGATGTTCTAAAAGCTCTGCCTTCAGTATTGACAACTGAAAAGGATATCAATAAAGAAGTATCAAGCTTAAAAGAAGTTACTGAAAAAGTAGCAACAGTTTTAGATAAGATTTCTAATGTATCTGAAGTAAAGTCTGTCATAAATGGTTTAGCGAATGCTATAAACATAGTTGCATCAAATATACAAAAACAATCAACACCCACTGTGGAAAAAACACTTCAGCTTGAAAACCTCAAGTTCGAAACAGCAGGCTTGCTCTTGAGAGCTTATGAAGCAGTCGCAGTAACACCGCAAAAGACCGAGGATGCAAACAAAGCAACATTCAAGGTATCTGCAAATGATATATCATCAGCAATCTCAAAGGCAAGCGAGGTACTATCGGGCGTCCAAGCTGTTACAAATTCAGCTATCAAGAAATCTTTGAATCTTGCAGGAGTTTCTGTTGCAATAAACGCATCAGCAAATAAAGATACATCTGTTGTATTAGAAAAAGATGCAATTGACAAGATAAAGAGTGATAGCAAAGTAACAAATATATTGGTAGTAACTCCAGTTGCAAGCGTTGCAGTTCCAACATCAGTGATAAGCGGCGACAAAGTTGAGATAAAAGTTACACCTAAACAGGTTTCAAGTGCACTTTCTCAAGCAGTTGATGTAAATGTGATTGTTGGCGACAAAGTTCAAGAAAAACTTGACAAGGCAGTTATATTAATATTGAAACTTAAGAGCAAAATTGCAGATGAATCAAAAGTAGCTGTATATAGAATCTCAGATGACAAAACAGAGATTGTTCCGGGCATATATGTATCAACAACAAATAGTTTCTTAGTTGAAAGAAAGTCTCTTAGCACATATTATGTGGGCGACTATAACAAGACATATTCAGATGTAGACTCAAAAGCTTGGTATTATAAGAATGTTCAATTGATATCTGCAAAGGGCATAACAGATGGCTATCCGGATGGCACATTCAGACCAAATAATAACGTAACAAGAGCAGAGTTTGCAAAGATGATTGTTGAGACATTCCAGTTTGATACTGCAGGGCAAATTGTATCTAAATTTGAAGATGTGAAAGAGTCAGACTGGTTCTATTCATATGTTGCGACTTTGTACAACATGGGAATCATCAATGGCAGAAGTGAGACCAAGTTTGCACCAAACGAACCAGTTACAAGAGAAGAAATGGCGAAGATGATTTCTCTTGCGCTGAGCAAAGCAGGAAAAGTTTCTCTATCTGCTATACCAACGCTTAGCTTCAAAGATGACTCAAGCATCTCAGCATGGGCTAAAAAGTATGTAGCTGTTGTTGTTGAAAATGGAATTATGGAAGGAAGAGGAAGTTCTATTTTTGCACCAAAGGCAAATGCAACAAGGGCTGAGGTTGCAACAGTTATAGTAAGAGCTTTAGTTAAGTAAAAACCTTTTGAAAATATTAAGCAACCTTGAGGTCTCATTTACGAGACCTCAAGGTGTTTTGAAAAAGGTGTGGTGTGATTGAAAAGAAAGCGAAAAATATTACTTATATTGGGCATTTCGATAATTTTAATTGCATTACTCTTTGCAATAGCAATTGAAAAAGCTTTGAATTCGGTTTTGCCGCCTGAGATGGTGAAAGGGCTTTTAAAGGATGAAAGTCTGAACAAAGAACTTAGCAGTTTACTAAATGATGAGAACATTGTGAAAGATGTTCAAAGTATAGTTTATGATCAAGACCAGCTAAAAGATGTGGAAAAAACTAATGACAATGTAACAGCCAATGCTTCAAACGCTTCTACTAAAAACAGCTCTACAGCAAAAAATGAACTTAAAGGCAAAACTAACAACCAGGATTCTAAAAAACAAGAACTATCAAATAGCGCAAACACAAATAACAGTTCCCAAAGTAGCTTAAACAAAAATACACCGAAAAATGAAGGCCAAACAACTTCTTCAACAAAACAAAACAAATTGAATATTTCAACCGCTGATCAGATAGAAGCTGCTAAGATTGTTCTTTCTGTTATGTCTATAAGTGAAATAAATGAGCTTGTAAGCCTGTATAAATCAGGCAAGAAAACTGAGGCGATGCAAAAAGGAATATGGATTTTAAAGCAAAGATTATCACCAGAGCAAAAAAAAAGATTGAAGGAGTTATATTTCAAATATAAATAATTTATTCAAAAGAAGGTGTTTTTTTATGAAAAGAGCCTTAATTACTGGTATTACAGGACAGGACGGAGCATATTTAGCTGAGTTTTTATTAGAAAAGGGTTATGAGGTGCATGGTATAAAACGCAGAAGTTCATTAATTAATACCCAAAGGATAGATCATCTTTATGAGGATCCACATGCTGAAAATAGACGTTTTTATTTACACTATGGAGATTTAACAGATTCCACAAATTTGATAAGAATTATACAAGAGATTCAACCTGATGAGATATATAACTTGGCAGCTCAAAGCCATGTAAAAGTTTCATTTGAATCGCCTGAATATACTGCAAATGCAGATGCACTTGGGACGCTTAGACTACTCGAAGCAATTAGAATATTAAAGCTTGAAAATAAAACTCGTTTTTACCAAGCATCTACAAGCGAGCTTTTTGGGAAGGTTCAAGAGATACCTCAAAGAGAAACCACCCCATTTTATCCTCGAAGCCCATATGCTGTTGCTAAGCTATATGCTTATTGGATCACTGTTAATTATCGCGAAGCCTATGGAATATTTGCATGTAATGGGATACTATTTAATCATGAATCACCCATTAGAGGCGAAACTTTTGTAACCAGGAAAATAACCCGAGCAGTTGCTCGGATAAAATATGGCTTGCAAGATAAGCTTTATTTGGGTAATCTTGATGCAAAAAGAGATTGGGGTTATGCAAAGGATTATGTAAGAGCTATGTGGATGATATTGAATCATGATGTGCCTGATGATTATGTAATTGCTACAGGTGAAGTGCACAGTGTTAGAGAGTTTGTGGAGAAAGCATTCAAGTTTGTTGATATAGATATCGAATGGGTTGGACAAGGGGTAAATGAAAAAGGGATTGATGCAAAAACAGGGAGGGTTTTGGTTGAAGTTGATCCAAGATATTTCAGACCAACTGAAGTTGATATTTTAGTTGGTGATGCAACAAAAGCAAGGCAGGTTCTTGGGTGGCAGCCAACAGTTACATTTGATGAGCTTGTAAAAATTATGATGGAAAGCGATTTAAAAGAAGCCGAAAAAGAACTTTTCAACAAAGAAAATGGCTATGCTTATCAACCATCATATTTAGAATGAGGGGTTTTAAAATGGAAAAGTCAAGCAAGATATTTGTTGCAGGGCACAGAGGACTTGTTGGTTCTGCAATAGTAAGAAAGCTTCAAAAGGAAGGCTACACAAATCTTATTTTAAAGGGTAGAGAAGAGGTTGACTTAACTCGCCAGGAAGAAGTTGAAAGATTTTTTGAAAAAGAAAGACCTGAATACGTTTTTCTGGCTGCTGCTAAAGTGGGTGGAATTCACGCAAACAGAACATACCCTGCAGAGTTTATATATCAGAATTTAATGATTGAATGTAATGTAATACATAGTGCTTACAAGTATGGTGTAAAAAAATTATTGTTCTTAGGAAGTTCATGTATTTATCCAAGAGAATGTCCTCAGCCAATGAAGGAGGAATATTTACTTTCTGGGTATTTAGAATCTACAAACGAAGCGTATGCAGTTGCGAAAATTGCAGGACTTAAATTGTGCCAATATTATAAGAGGCAATATGGAGCAAATTTCATAAGCTGTATGCCAACAAATTTATATGGGCCAAATGACAATTTTGATTTGAATACATCACATGTCATACCTGCTTTGATTCGCAAGTTTCATGAAGCCAAAATTCAGGGCAACCCCTATGTTGAAGTATGGGGAACAGGAAAGCCATTGAGGGAGTTTTTGCATGTAGATGATTTAGCAGATGCATGCCTGTTTTTAATGCAAAACTACGATGATGAGATATGGATAAATGTGGGAAGTGGTGAAGAGGTTTCTATAGCAGAGTTGGCTAACATGATAAAAGAAATTGTGGGATATAGGGGCGAAATATTGTTTAATCCTGACATGCCAGATGGTACCCCAAGGAAATTACTTGATGTCAGCAGACTTAAGGGCCTTGGGTGGGAAAAGAAGATTAAATTATTTGATGGATTGAGGTCAACGTATGAATGGTATGTTGAAAATTATAGTTAAAGGGGAGAGACCTCAAGTGTCGGATGAAGTGAGAATATTCAGGAAGACGGTTTATAACATGTTTGACTTTATAGCTGTAACATTAGCGTATATAGTTGGATATAGTTTTAGGTTTGGGTATTTTAATTTTCTCACAGATAAATATTATTTGTTAACTTATGTCCTGACAGTTCTATTTTGGGTGATAATAGCAATTAATGTTTCAAGAGAGTTTGAACTTCCCACATTAAGTTATCAGTGTATGTTATTAAATGTGCTTAAAAGAGCTTTGTTATTGTTTATATACATTTCATGTATAGATTTTATTGCAAAATTAAACTTGAGCCGAATTTATATATTTGTGTTTATATTATCTTATGTAGCGATTGCATTTGTTGAAGAACTTGTTTTAGCTCTAATTGAAAGATATGGTTTTAGAAATGTTTTAAAATATTATACGGTCATTATTGGAACAAAAGAAGCCATTGAAAAGATTAAAGGTAATGTTAATAAGTTATGGGGTAACGTGGTGGTTGACGTAAAAACGATAAATATAAAAGAAAACCAAGAG
>Ga0071330_1065823_pt1 | contig 27881 bp, 25 predicted proteins | sample GBScel77sediment_FD_63802 | JGI IMG/M metagenome (GOLD analysis project Ga0071330, IMG submission 63802) | Hot spring sediment microbial communities from Great Boiling Spring, Nevada - Cellulolytic enrichment Sediment 77C v2 (version 2) | ecosystem: Environmental > Aquatic > Thermal springs >...
GGTTGAAAACGCGTTGGGCGATGTAGAAGTGCTTTTAAGGACGGTTTTCGCCCAAAAACTGGCTGAAATTGTTCCGCGGATTATTTCCCAGAATTCTTGGAGGTCTTTTTAACTGGTGCTTTCTGTTTTTTGATTTCTTCTTTGACGGCGACTGTTTTTCTTGAAAGTAAAGTTTCTTCTAGTGAGTTAGCTTTCCGCAGTTCGTTCATGTACCAGCTTCTGTCTCTTGAGTAGCTTATGCCCGCTACTATTCCGTAGACTATGAGGACTAAGCCACCTATTATCAATGATAATCCCATCACGGCACCTGCATGGGGTTCTGTATAGTATGGGATAAAGATGAACCATTCTGGGGGCGTATTAACAAACTGGTATATGAATAGGGTTTCTAGGACTCCGCCGACAAAGAAGATTGTTCCAGCCAGAAACATCAAGTAGGCTGTTGTCTCGTTGTGGCGTGACTCCTCTGCTTTTTCGTGCAGATAATCCCTAAATGACATGGAAATGCACGTTTTATTCAAGAGTAGAGGGCATACCTAAATCTTATTAAATTGGGATAAGTATTGCAGAAAAGTATCTGCAATCAGAATTGAAAAGGGAGAAATAGGCTTGTCTAGGATAAGGGCTGTATTGTTTGATTTCATTGGGACTCTGGTCAGCGTGAAGGGATACCGCTTAGACGTTTCAAGAATGAAGCTTTATCGGGCTATAGTTGATGCTGGTTTCAAGGTTGGCGAAAAAGAGTTTTTGGAGGCATATGCACAAGCGCATGAAAAATACCGAATTGTGCGCTACCAAAAACTTGTCGAGGTTACAAACGCAGTTTGGATTGCAGAAGCCCTTAACAATCTCGGCTTCCAAACAAGCCCCGAGGATTGGCGCATAAAAACAGCCGTCAACATTTTCTTTGAGGATTATGTGAACTCGTTTAGGCTTAGAAGGTGTGCAAAACAGATTTTGAGTATGCTTTCCGAAACCTACAAGCTTGGTTTAGTTTCAAATTTCACCTACGCGCCGGTAATCTACGCTGGACTTAGGAAAGTCGGGATAAACCATTTCTTTGACGTTGTGCTGGTTTCAGACGCTGTGGGGTGGCGCAAGCCCCACGCGAAAATTTTCAATGAAGCCCTAAGAAGCCTCAACGTCAAAGCCGAGGAAACCCTATTCTTGGGAGACAGTCCAGACGAAGATATCAAAGGCGCAAAGGAACTGGGCATTAAAACAATTTTCGTGGCATCCCAATTTTTCCCGCTTAGAAAATTGTTGGAGAGTGGACAACAGCCCGACGCTGTGGCGAGAAGCCTATGCGAAGCCAAAAGAAAGATTCAAGAGATGCTCAATTTGGATGTGTGAGCTTTATGATATGTCCTTAAACTTTTCCGAGGCTGGCTCGCCGCCGACACCCCAATGGGTTTTGGGAACCTCGTGTACGACGACTTCAACGGCATGTTCTGGAACCCCTAAACTTCCAAACACCTTTGTTATTCCCTGAATTAACGTTTTCACACGGTCTTTTCCAAACCCCTCCCAAACATACACATGAACGATGGGCATGCCATCACCTCTTTTTCATTTGACAAGGTAGTTTTAAGTTAAAGAAAGTTTAAAAGCCTTGGCGCAATTGCAAGACGTTTAAAACATGATGTGGAGTATACGGTGTAAGCGTCGACTTAAGTGCTAAAAAGAATAAAAATTTCGCATTTATTTGCGTGGGTAAGTTGGGGTTACCTGAATATCTTGAATAATGGGTGTTCTTTTGTTTGGGGGCGAACTCTGTACTCTTGTGTTGCGATGTAAGCGACGTAAGCGTCTGCCAGTCCACAATAGAAATAGGCGCTTTTTGCGTGTTCAATGGGCCCATATAAAGTGAAGTTTGCCCCTGCAAGTATAGGGAAAACGTTGGCTACACTGCACGCCAGCAAATATTCAGTTTTATCAAGTTTACGTTTATCATTCCACCTAGCGACCGCGTTGTGGGTTCCAGCTCCGCATGGCAACCCATACTTCTCTTTTATCAGGTAGATGGCTTTACTCACGGGGCCGGGATCCGGCAGATCTAAGACTGCAGCGTCTATCAACATGTTTTCTATTCCGGCTCTCTGGGCTACTGCTATGAGTTCGTCCATTACTTGTAGTCTTCCGGAAACCGTTGGGTTTTTAGTGTTAAGCGCTAAAAGTATTGCAGATTTTACGTTAGCCTCTTTGATCGCGTTGATTTCGTCCTCTTTGATGTGCGGTGTTATGGAGTTGTAGACGACCCTTCCGGAAAGGCCAGCTTCTTTCACGTATTTAAGCCCAGCTATTCGCACCTCAGCTGTGACACCATCAATTGTGAAGGGTCCGTCTATAGTGCTTGCAACGAAATCTAAGAATTTTGGAAAGGCCTCTGGGTAAGAGGAGCATACATCCACTATTCTTGGGTTTCCTGTTTTCTTGGAGATTTCCTCTTCCTCTTTGAGTAGTTTTTCAGCCTCTTCCTTGTCGAATTCGCCTTTTTGCTCATCTTTCACTATTTTGTGCTTGTGGTAGAATATGGATCCAATCATGACTGTGGGAAGTTGGCCGGGCTGTCCCCCAACTTTTACGCCTGCTATATCAAAAATTTTTTGCTCTTTCTCGAATCTGAACATTTTTAATCACCTTTTAGGAAGCGTTTAACAGAAGGAAATCTATTTAAGTCTTTATGTGGAATTAAAGTTGCGCTTATGAATTCTTTGTTGAAGTTGGGATCGGCGGCCAACTCTAGATAGCGCACCTTTTCTGATATTTTGCTGGCTTTTTCTCTAGCTTCAACCGAGATTAAAGCCATTTTTGCACCAGCTATGGCTGCGTTGCCTATGAACTTGACTTTCTCCAACGGAATGTCTGGTATTAACCCTACAACCTTGGCGTTTTCGAGGTTTAGGTAGTTTCCAAAGGCTCCGGCGATAAAAACTTTTTCAAAGTCCTTCTCTTTCAACTTTTTCTTTTCCATTAGTATGGAGCATGCAGCATATATGGCTGCCTTTGCAAGTTGTATTTCGCGTATGTCTTTCTGGGTTACAGTTATCTCCTTTCCAGTTTTTGTTTCGCTTCCCCAAACAATGACAAACTCTACTTTCCTCCCCCTTTTTCTCAACCTTTTAGTTTCCACGTTGGGGTTTATTTTACCGCCGGAGTCTATCAGCCCATGCTTAAACATTTCCGCTACAATGTCTATCATGGCTGAGCCGCACAGTCCGATTGGTTTCTTGTTCCCTATCGTTTCATATTCAACTTCGAAGTCTTCGGTTATTCGAACTCTTTCTATGGCGCCTTCAACAGCTTTTACGCCGTGTTGAATGTGAAAGCCTTCAAAAGCGGGGCCAGAAGCACAGGAGCACGCTAACATGTCTGCAGAGTTTCCCATCATCACTTCGGTGTTTGTTCCAATGTCAATTAACATGGAAACTTCTTCAAAGTCGCAGATTCCGGAAGCCAACGCATCTGCCACAGCGTCGGCTCCAACAAATCCCGCTATAACCGGGAGAACCGTCACAATTCCCGACGGCTTTATTCCAACTTTTAGCCTGCTCGCTTCAACGCTTACTTGTCTCTTCACCACCGGTGTGAATGGGGATAAGGCAACATATTTCGGTTGGATTCCGAGAAACAAGTGGTGCATGGCGGTGTTGCCCACAACCACGGCTTCATATATTTGGCTTCTTTCAATCCCTTGTCTTCTGCAGATTCTCTCCACAATCTTGTTTATGGCGTCCACTAATATTTTGTGAAGTTTCGCTAAATTTTTTGGGTCAGCTGCCGCAAAGGTTATCCTACTTATTATGTCCTCGCCGTAAGCCAATTGAGGGTTCTCCATGGACTCTATGTCCAAAGTTTTCCCGTTCATTAAATCCACTAAGTGACAAACTATTTTTGAGGTACCTATATCCACAGCTAGGCCAAACATGTTTTTGGAGGAGTCCCCAGCCTCGACAGAGATTATTTTGCGTCCACTCCATATTGCAACTGTTACGTCAAAATTTGACTGGCGTACAATTATCGGCAGCTCTTTAAGCTCCTCATAATCTATCTCCAGTTGTTGGTCTGCGAGCGACAATGCGTCCACAAGCCTTTCGTAATCGGGCCTCACATCGGTCAGAGTGGGCTCAGGCATTTTTACGTGAACTTTTGTCACGGCCGGTTGAGGTTTCAAAAATCTTTCTAACCCTGTTGCTTGGATTCTTCTAGCTCCAAGATAGCTTTCCGGAGGCAGCGTAATAGTTGTGTTTCCTAAAACTTTGGCTTGGCATGCTAGTCTGTATCCTTGAGTGATCTCTGAGGTTGACAGAAGCCTTTTTTCCGATTCTGTAAGTCCACTTAAATCCTCGGGCTTTCTAACGATCACCTTGCATTTTCCACAGATTCCTTTTCCGCCGCATTCAGCTGTGATGTTTATGCCAGCTTCGTTTGCCGCTTGAAGGACCGTTGTTCCGGCTTGAACTTGGATTTTCCTAGACACTGGTTCAAATGTAATTTCCACGTTTTTGTTCAACGCCATTTTTCCATCCACTAGGTTTTTTCGTTATAAAAGCCTTTATTATTTTCCTCAGCTATTCAAACTTTGAGGTGTCTAAACTGGATCAGAAGCTTGTAAAGGCTGAAGATCTGTTTGATTTCTGCGTGGACATCCTCGGACGCATTGGAGTAAATGAGGAAAACGCAAGAATAGTGGCGGACAACCTTGTTATGGCTAACCTTAGAGGTGTGGATTCCCATGGTGTGGCGAGACTGCCAACGTATGTTGAAAGAGTTTTAAGAGGGTACATTGACCCTCAAGGTCCCATAGAGATTGTAAAGGAACACGGGGCAACTGCGCTTATAGACGCCCATAACAATTTCGGCCAAGTGGCGGCGATGCATGCGGTAAAGCTTGTAGCTGAAAAAATTAAAAAATTAGGAGTTTCATGTGTCGGGGTTAGAAACGCAAATCATTTCGGCATGGCCGCATATTACGTGCTTAAACTTGCCGAAAAGGGGCTTATTGGCATAGCTTTGTCAAATGGTCCGCCGGCTATTGCCCCATGGGGAGGAAAAAAGCCCATGCTTGGCACAAACCCCCTCTGCATCGGATTTCCCATGGGCAAGGGAGACGCAATCATTTTGGACATGGCCATAAGCACAGTAGCCCGTGGAAAAATACGTTTAGCAGCTTTGAAGGGAGAAAAAATCCCCGAGGGCTGGGCTTTTGACGAAAATGGAAACCCAACAACAGACCCGGTGGCGGCCCTCAAGGGAACTTTGGCCCCTATAGGTGGACCTAAGGGATACGGTTTAGCTCTTGCCCTTGACCTGCTCTGTGGACTGGTTATGGGCTCCAGCTATCTCCAAAACGTCAAAGCCCTAGACGACTTCAGCGGCCCTTCTGGAACAGGCTTCTTCATAGAAGCCATCGATGTGGAGGCTTTCATCCCATACCGAGAGTATGAGGAGAAAATCGCTGAGTATGTGAAGGCTGTTAAGGATTGTCCGAAAAGAGAAGGTGTGAATGAGATATTCTTGCCCGGGGAAATTGAAAAAAGGGAGATGGAGCGCAGAACTAAGGTTGGAGTGCCATTAGACAGCGAGGTTCTGGAAAGTTTGAAAAAGCTGGCTGAAAGATTTGACGTGAAAGCACCATTTTAAATGTCAAGTTCCATCAGTTTCTCTTTTGAAGGAAAACCCTCAGAGGTCCATCCGCGAACTTCGTAGTATTCTTTTAGCATGAGTTCCATGTCTGGAACGTTTCTCATAGTGCCACCTTCTTGCGGTTCCAGCAGCCTCTTTGGAAGAACGTCATCCTTTGAGGATACACCCCACCGACAGTTGAGCAGCCTTTTTAGGTTGAAGCTTCTTTCACCAACCTTCATTAAGTCTTCAACGGTCACTTTTCTGCCGGTCACAAGCTCAAAGAACACCGTGATCTGAGTGAGGGTGAGACCCGCTGCAGATGCGTATTTGCATATAGTTAATGCGTCGTAAAGCTCCATCATGTCTTGCATTTTCTTGACCATTATGGCTTTTCCCTTAGACTGGAACCTGTCGCCTTGTGTTGTGATGCCGATTTCCGGTACAAGTCTTCCTCTATCTGGGTTATGGGGCCAAGCGAGATGGCATCCACCGCGGTTCATTGTCGCGTAGCTTAAGGCATGTCCAAAGAAGGCTCTCGGGTTGTGGGCTGCAACCTCAAGGCCTTTAACGTGAACGGCGAACTCCTCGCTTCCTCGGTTCCACTGTTTTGAAGCTTCTTTCACGCCCCTAGCCAACAAGTCGCCTAATCCTTCCCTATTGGCTATGAGCTCCACGAGTTTCACAAGGTTTTCCGAAGGCCCCCATGTGAGCTCCATCCCCCCAGTGTCTTGTTTTGTTATTATACCCTTCTCGTAGGCTTCTATGGCATAGGCTAGGACCGCTCCCACTGAAATTGTGTCCATTCCAAGCCTATTGCATAGATCATTCAACTTTGCAATGAGGGATAGGTCATCGTTAAGCAGGTTTGAGCCCAACATGCATAGGGTTTCGAATTCTGGGCCGTCTGCTTTTAGGCAGGCGTATTTCCCTTCTTTGACGTGGATTGTGCGTTTACATCCGATGACGCAGTTGCAGCATGGGGTTATCTTGTCCAGAATAGTTTGGGACATTTTGACGCCGCTGATTTTCTCTATTTTTTCTTCATCCCAAACGCCGTCCCTGTGGTTTCTTATGGGTATGTTGCCCATATGATAGTAGGATTCCATGCCTCCGCCCGTTCCATATTTACGGAGACTTTGGGCGGCCGGGCTTTTAGCCAACTGCATTTGCACTTCCTTTGCAAACTCCAGTAGTTTGCTTTCATTAGCCACTGGAATCTTTCCAGTTCCTTTGACAGCCACCGCCTTCAAGTTTTTGGATCCCATAACTGCGCCCATCCCAGATCTTCCCGCTTTGCCGACGCCGAAAATTATGGACGCATAATGTACACGTTTTTCGCCCGCTGGTCCTATGGCGCCTATTTGAACCGTGTTGTCTTTAAGCTCCTTTTTTATGAGATCATAGGTTTCGTAGACGTCTTTGCCCCAAATGTTGCTTGCATCCTTAAAGTCAACTTCGCCGTCCATTACGGATAGGTATGTTGGCTTTTCCGCCCGCCCGCTTATAACAATCAAGTCAAAACCAGCCTTCTTGAGTTGCTGGCCGAATAGCCCTCCAGCGTGGGATTCCCCCCAAATTCCGAGGGGTGATCTTGCACACACGCTGATACGTCCAGAGGAAGGAACAGCTGTGCCCGTAAGGGGTCCCGTGGCGAATATTAGGAGGGCTTCAGGGCTGAAAGGGTCCACGTCGACGGGCATTTCGTCATAAATTATTTTTGCGGCTAGGCTTGAGCCACCTATGTATTTTTCTCTTAAGTCTTGAGGTAGGCTTTCAGTTTTGACGTCCTTGTTTGTAAGATCTACCCTTAGAATTTTGCCTACATATCCAGTCATGCCAAACCCTCGGCAAATTTACAATGTTTATAAAAAGAGGGAAACTGCTATTTTTTAGCTCTTTCCCTTATGACTTTCTCGTCTCCAGGAGGTGTATAAACCCATATGAATTGTAGTTCTTCGTCGCCAAAGTTTTCTAGAGTGTGGGTTTCGTTTGGCGGCAAATAAACTAGGTCGCCTGCTTCGAGAATGTGCTCTCCCTTTGCGCTTGAAACCCTCGCTTTCCCCTTTAGAATGAAAATTGTTTCCTCGCCGGTATGGGCGTGAGGTGCTCCTTTCTCGCCTACTGGGTAGACTGTGAAGCCCATTGCCAAATGTTTTGAACCTATAACTGGGTCCATCAGTATCTTTGTCACTTTTCTTGAAGGCGGTGGTGCCGGAAACACTGGAGCCTCGTCTTTCTTAACGACTATCATGTTTTACACCTTTGGCGGATTTTCAAGTGGTGAAACTCCTGGAGGATATTTTCTCTTAAGCTCTTCTATAAATTCGCACAGTTTGTCGACTACTGCGTCCACTATCTTTTTGCCCTTTTCCTTTGTTGCCTTTGTGGCGTCTCCAAGGATGCCCAGCTTGTAAACGTCAACTTGGAAGTAGGAAGCTGTAATGTTGTGGTGTGGGATGCCGCCTTTCTCTGGAATTGTTCTTGTTGGATGACCGAACCATTTTCTGTCAACAATGGTAGGTGCCGACTCTTTGCTTGCTTTGCTCATATCAACAAGTTCCGGATAAAGCTCTAAAGCCACCGAAGTTTCCGTTTCATCCGCATGCACAAATGGGGTTTCACAGACCTCTTCTATGAGTTTCGTAACGAGCTCCCACCACGTGACAACGGCGATGAAAGCCTTAGTCTCCAAGGCAAGTTCATGTAAGGCGCCGACAAAAACCCATTGTTGACCATGCCCGTTGAATATTATTATTTTTTTGAAGCCATTCTTCACAAGACCAGCTACAACATCCTTCACGAATTGTTTGAGTATATCCGACCGAATGGGAACAGTTCCTGGAAAGCCGTACTGCATGTACATGTGGGCACCATACCATATTGGGGGCGCAACAAGTACACCTGTCCTTTTGGCTACGCGTTCCGCCATTTTCTGAACGTTGAGGGAGTCTTCGCCTACTGGACAGTGAGGACCATGCATCTCTATCGAGCCGACGGGCAATATTATGATGTCACATTTTTTGGCATGTTCAACTATTTCCGGCCAACTTAACTCATGATACCAAACACTTTTTGGCATTCGTTTCTCCCTTTTTCTACTTTGGAATGGCTAATCCTTTCGCGCCTTTCTTTGACTGGACAGCCTCTGGATAATACTTTTTGATTATGCGGTCGACAAGCACTGCTTGAATGGCCATCCTTACGCCTTCCTCCCGGGTTGTTGGCACACCGTGGCTTACAAGCGCCGAGTTTCCAGTCTTCAAGTGTATTGGTGCACCTATCCTGACCATTTCGGGCGCCTCGTAGGTTCTAATCATTCCTCCAGTGGAGGCCGGGTTGTCAACGTGTATGTCTATTGGCACTTTTACAGCTTGCCTTATGGCGGCGATCATGGGCAAGGTCAAGTCCCTAACGGGGTTTATGGAATCTGCGCCTAGCATTTCTAAAACCTTGAAGGACACGGGGTTTCCGTGGCCGCAGTGGGCGGACAGTTTGAAGGATATGTCTTTGGGGAGCTCCCCATCCTTCCGCATTTCATTTAGCAGCCACAGAAGACCTTCGTCGTAAACGAGTATGCCTCTGCAGCCAAGCTCCACCGCTCTTTTGACATCTTCAATAGCTCTTACAACTTGCTCCATTCCCCTAAGTCTGTATCCAATCCTGCCAGCTTCAGCTGTGCCTGTTGCCCTCTGGGGGCTTAAGTCGTAAGCTGCTCTTGGTCCAACTGAAAGGTTTAGTTCAACCTTGAAATCCTTCGCAAGCTGTATGTATTCCTTCAATTCTTCGTCTGTGTGACGCATTATTCCACGAGTTTCATCGATTCTGTTGATGACCACACCATATTTTTCAGCGGTTTCAAGTACAGCCCTCATTGTTTCAGCCGAGTTGACTGTTGGAACCTCAAGCCTATACTGTGCTCCGTCTGGAAACCTCAGTTTAGACTCTGGAAGCTCGTAAAGGTCGTGGTCTGGAAGCCCCTTCTTTCTCAAATACGCACGGGTTTCTTTACCAACAAGCATCTCCATACATGACCCCTTCAAATAGCGACGCACCTACACTTATTTAAATCTTCGCCACTTTTCAGAAGTCCTTCGATCATTAACCTAACAAAATTTTACGGCAGAGTAAAAGATGATTAGTAAAAACTTATTTCAAGTTAAGGGTAGTTAATTACGCCCTTCTTTTTTAGTTCAGCGAGTTCCTCTTCGCTTAAGCCAGCAAGATCCTTTAGCACCCTTTTAGTATCCTCTCCGAGTTTTGGAACACCTCTCCAAATTTTCTCTGGGGTCTTGGAGAATTTGGGACGACTCCAATCTGTTTTACAAAGGTTCCCGTTGTGGAGTCTAAGACGTCAACTATGTCTCCCCTATCGATCCAATGTTTATCTTTTAATGCGTCGTCTGGTGTCGTCACCCTTGAACAAGGCACGTCATATTTGTTAAAGTGTTCCTCTAATTCTTCCCGTGTGTGTGACTTCTAATGTACTCTGTGAGGATTCTGTCGAGCTCTCTTCCTTTTGGACTTTTGAGCGCTTCAGGGCTTCCAGAACACTCTTCGTACGGAAAGTCTTCGGGATTGATTCCCGTGGCATCGGCTAAAGCCTTTATGAACCTCCTGTGGGTTTGAGGCCCAATAGCCCCTATTGCAACCCACCCATCCTTGGCCTTATAAAGCCCGTAAGGCTGCTGATTGAAAACTTTATAGACGCCTTCTTTCTCCCTTAGTACTCCAAGGTTATAATACATTGTGTAGTACATCTCAATTATTCTGGCTATGGCCTCGAACTGCGCCACATCTACAACTTGGCCTTCTCCGGTTTTCTGTGCGTGAATGTATGCCGCCAACGTTTCCATCGCCCCGAAGAGGGCTGTGACGTAGTCTTCCGCGTATAGGGGTAGTCTATAAACTTCATGTTCTGGTGTTGAGGCCAGCTTGCACCATCTGAGTAGGCCTGCGAAATTGTATCGTAGCAGCCTCTCTTGCATTTTTTGGGGTCTCCACCCGACTCCGGGCGTCCATATCCGCTTACGTGTACTATTACAATTTCGGGGTTAGCTTTCAAAATGTCTTCGTCTTTTATTCCAAATCGTTCCTCAAGCCAAACTAGGTTTTCAATGAATATGTCGGACTGTTTTATGAGTTCAAAGAATATTTTCCTTCTTCATTTCTTATATCGAGAGCTACACTGAGTTCGTTTCTTTTAACGCACACAAATTCGCCGCCTATTTTCTTTCCGGAAACTTCATAGAAAGGCGGAAGAACCCTCAAAGTGTCACCGATGTCCGGTCTTTCTATGTGTATTACCTCCGCTCCCAAGTCGCCGAGCAGTGTGCCTATCGTGGGTCCTGCTATTATGCTTCCCGCAAGAAGAACTCTTCATGCCACTTAATGGACCGTATTTAGGTGAAAAATGGGAAGCTGGAACTTTTTCCGTCGGCATGGATTATTTCAGCTCCTCTAAAATCGGGGTTTTCTCTTGTACATGAACGACTGAATTCCTTCAGCAACCTCTTCTGATAAGGAGATGTCTCCTGAAACAGTGGATTCTAGGAAACATCCAGTTTCCAGGGACGGCATAACTCCAAGGGCTACAGCCTTTTTGAAGTATCTAACCGCAAGAGATGGAAGCTCCGCTACTCTTCCAGCAAATTCAACAGCCTTCTCCAAGAATTCCGCGCTTGGGTAAACTTCGGAAACTAAGCCAAGCTCCAACGCTTGTTTTGCGTCGATGTTTTTTCTTAGGAGTATGATGTCTTTAAGTTTGCTAATGCCCACCAAGTATGCCAGCCTTTGGGTTCCACCCCAGCCTGGTGTTATTCCAAGGTTAAGTTCTGGAAGCCCTAGGAAAGCGTTGTCGCTCATAACCCTCAGGTCGCAGGCTAGCGCCAGCTCGAAACCTCCACCGAGAGCTGGCCCATTTATTGCGGCAATCACTGGCTTCGGGTAAAGCTCAATTCTTCTAAAAACTTTGTGGCCGGCTTGGCTTGACTCCACAACAAGCTCTGGTCTTCCAGAAGCGAATATTGAAATGTCGGCTCCACCGCAGAAGTTTCTGCCAACCCCCGTGATCATCACGGCTTTTACTTCAGCGTCATCTTCAAGCATGCTTAACGCGTCATCAATCTCCCTTAGGAAGGTTAGGTTAAGCGCGTTGGCCCTTCTCGGCCTGCTAAGATAAATGATGCCGACTTTTCCACGCTTTTCAACAATGACGAACTCGTATTTTCCTCTTCCATATTCATAGAAGCCTACACCCGTTTTTCTTCCAAGCTTGTTTTCCTTAACCATCTGTTGAAGAACCGGGTTAGGCTTGTACCTTTCTTCTCCATATTTCTTGTAGAGTTCCTCCAGTTTCGCCACTATTTTGTCGATTCCTATGTCGTCAGCCGTACGGAGTAATCCTCTTGGATAGTTAAGTCCGTTTAAAACTGCGAGATCTATTTCCTCAGCGGTTGTTATGCCTCTTTCAATAAGCCACGCGGCCTCATTAACCGCTGGAGCAATCAGTCTAAGCACGTCGAACTTTGCTCCAGCCCTTAATGGCACCTCGTTTGTCTTGCCCTCGCTCCAGTCATAGAAGCCTCTGCCAGTCTTTTTCCCATAATGTCCCGCCTTGTAAAGCCTTTCAAACAATGGTGCAGGCCTATATGTTTCTCCAAGAGTTTTTCTGAAGTATTCCAGAACATGATAGCTTACGTCTATGCTTCCGCCGCCAAGGACGTCGTGGAGTTCGAAAAGGCCCATTGGAAGACCCATCACATATTTAACTGCAGAGTCTATTTCCTCTATTGTTCCTTCACCCATTTCCACAGCCCAAGCAGCCTCATTCGACATGGTGACAAAAATTCTGTTCACTATAAAGCCCGGGACATCCTTTTTGACGTGGACGATTATTCTTTCGATTGCTTTGGCGAAGTCCTCAGCTATTTTTACGGTTTCCTGGCTTGTTTTTTCACCCCACACTATTTCAAGCAGTTTGAGGATTTTTGGAGGATTGAAAAAGTGCATACCTATCATTTTTTCAGGTTTTCTGATCGCTGTTGCAAGCTCCGTTATGCTCAGTGAGGATGTGTTTGTGGCGAATATTGCATGTTCAGGAGCATATTTCTCAGCCTCACTGAAAACTTTCTTTTTCAGCTCCATTATTTCTGGAACAGCTTCAATGATGATGTCTGCGTCCTTGACAGCTTCAGCCATGTTTACCGTTACTTCAATCCTTTTCATTATTTCGTCGATGTTTTCTGTTATGTATCCCTTTTCATAGCTGCTTTTCAGTTCACCTCTTATTCTTTCAAGCGACCTCTTCAGTATCTCTTCGCTTACATCCACCAATTTTACGTGGAAACCTTTGGTTGCAACAACTTCAGCGATGGCGCTTCCCATTGTTCCTGCGCCTATAATGGCTACCGTTTTAACTTTCAACAGATTTTCACCTTTTTAGATGGTTGTTTAGAAAAAAGAATGTGTTTCGAGTGCTAATAAAAGTTTAGGGTGGGAAAGTTTAAATCTAAACATAAGCCCATTTTATGTTTCAAGACGGATGTGATGGGTCTATGCCGGGTGTGAAAGATAAGGTTGCTATAATAGGCATGGGTTGCACAAGGTTTACTGAACACTGGGACAAAAGTGTCAACGACTTGATTGTTGAGGCTTGTTATGAAGCCTTCGAGGACGCTAACATTGAACCTAAGGATATTCAAGCTGCGTGGTTTTCAACGGCGAGAAGCGGCGAACTTGGCCGCAGCCTAGCCTACCCTTTAAAGCTAAAGTTTATTCCGATTACGCGAGTTGAAAATAGATGTGCAAGTGGTCACAATGCCTTTATAGACGCTTGCTACGCGGTTGCTTGCGGCGCCTTTGACATTGTTCTTGTTTGCGGCGCAGAAAAGCTTAAGGATACTGGTTTGCCAATACCCGGGAACAGCGACCCCGCAGACTTGTACACGAGCAGAGTCGACACAAGATTTATGCCGGTGTCTGCTTTCGCCCAGCTTGCATTGAGGTATTTTCACCGTTACAATATTCCAGTAGATGAAGGTAGAAGGATACTGTCGAAAATTGCTGTCAAAAACCATTATAACGGTTCTTTAAACCCTAAAGCTCAGTTCCAGCGTAAAATAACCATCGAGGATGCTTTGAACGCGCCTATAATTGCTTGGCCTTTGGGGCTTTATGACTGCTGTGGTGTAAGTGATGGGGCGGCAGCCGCCATAATTGTCCGCGCCGATTTGGCCAAGAACTATCGGGATGACTATGTTCTCGTGAAAGGTGTTGGGATGAGCACTGGGTTCTATCAGGCACAGGTTCAAGATGACTGGAGCCTAACCCACATAGAGGAAAACTTTAGGGCTGCAAATATGGCTTATGCCGAGGCGGGCGTCAAAAACCCGCGCAAAGAATTGGATTTGGCCGTTGTGCATGACTGCTTCACAATCCATGAACTTTTAATCTATGAGGATTTTGGCTTCTCTCCGAGGGGGAAGGCGAAAGAAGACGTGGAGGCTGGAGCTTTCGAGTTGAAAGGTGAACTGCCCGTAAACACGGATGGCGGCTTAAAATCTTTCGGACACCCGATCGGCGCCAGCGGGCTTAGAATGATGTATGAGGTTTACAAGCAACTTCAAGGAAAAGCTGGCCAAAGGCAAGTGAACATAAGAAACCAGTTGGGGTTAACACACACGTGCGGCGGCACTCCTATTGATTCTCAGACAGCCGCCGTGGCAATACTTGGGTTGAGGTGAAATGAGATGGTTGGAGTTTCAGCATACGGTGTCCACATTCCAATATGGCGATTAAGGCGAGAATTGATTGGTGGAGGCCCAGGTGAAAGAGCTGTTGCGGGCAAGGATGAAGACAGCCTAACAATGGCTGTGGCTGCAGCCCTAGATTGTGTTGACGATGTTGACAAAAGTTCCATCGACGGCATTTTCTTCGCTTCCACCACTTCGCCTTTCCACGAGAAAAGTGTGTCAGCCACAATAGCCGCTGTCCTTGACGCCCGCCGCGACGTGCTTACCGCAGACTTTTCTGGATCGCTTAGGGCTGGCACTACAGCGTTAAAAGTCGCCCTTGACATGGTTAAAGCCGGATCCGCGGAAAAAATCCTCGTCACAGCGGCTGACTGTCGATTGGCTGGTCCGGGCACACCTTTTGAACAATTTTTCGGAGACGGCGCAGCAGCCCTTCTAGTGGAGAGGGATGCGAAAATTGCGGATATAGAATTCAGCGTGCATGTTTATGATGAGATATATGACTTGTGGCGTAGGGATGTCGACTTATTCGTTAATTCATGGGAAGACCGGTACGTGTACACTTGCGGCTACATGAGAGTTGTCAAAGAGGCGTTTTCAATGTTAATGGATAAAACTGGCCTAAACGTGAAGGATTTAGCTAAAGTTGCGCTTTCAATTCCCGAACTCAGAAGGGGAATCGAGCTCGCTAGAGGTTTAGGCTTAGACCCCAAAACGCAGCTCCAAGACCCTCTTATGGACACTGTAGGCAACACTGGAACAGCTCAACCGTTAATGCTGTTTGCAGCAGCTCTTGAAGGGGCAAAACCCGGCGACAAAATATTGATGGCGAGTTATGGAAGCGGAAGCGATGCCTTTCTGTTCAAAGTCAAGGATGGTCTGAAAACGCCTCCTTACGGAAAAAGTAAGGTTGCTTCAAAAATAGCGAACAAAAAGGTTCTCCCAGACTATGTTACCTACCTTAAGTGGCGCAAACTAGTTAAAATGCCTGAACCAAGGGTCGACATGTCAGTTTCATACCCCAGCGCCACGGCAATTTGGAGAGAAACAAACCGAATTTATCCATTGCATGGAGTTAAATGCAAGGCATGCGGCACCGTCCAGTATCCGCCTCAAAGGGTATGTATAAAATGCCAATCTAAAGACAATTTTGAGGAAGTTCGACTATGCGACAAAAAGGGAACGCTGTTCTCCTACTCTTTCGACCCCGTAAGGGAAAACACGCCAGTCGGGCTTGTCAACCTTGAAGGCGGGGGCAGAGTTTTCCTAGACTTGACAGACGTGGAAGCTGGAGAACTGAAAATTGACATGCCAGTGAGGCTAACCTTCAGAAGAGTAGACCTTAGACGCGAAGACGGCATGTACGTTTACTTCTGGAAAGCCACACCAATAAGGGATTGAACTCCCTCATAGAAAAATTGAAAAGTCGAACATTGCTATTGAAGGTGTGTGGTGTGTTTATGAAGGCGATGCGGGTCCACGAATATGGAAAGCCACTAAAGCTTGACGAGGTGGAAGTAAAAAAGCCTGGACCGAAAGAAGCTTTAGTGAAAATTGAAGCGTGCGGGGTCTGCCACACAGATGTTCACCTTGCTGAAGGCGCGTTAAAAACGGAGTATTTCGGAGGCAAAAGACCTTGGATTCTTGGCCATGAAATTGCTGGAAACGTTGTTGAAGCGGGCTCTGAAGTTACGGACGTCAACGTTGGCGACACTGTTTTAGTTGATGCTTGGACAGCGTATACGTGTGGCACATGCATGCCTTGCAGAACTGGAGTTGAAAACTGTTGCATAAACAATACGCCTATAGGTTTCGGCAAAGATGGAGGATACGCCGAATACATAACTGTTCCAGCTAAGGCGCTCATCAAAATTGAAAAATTGAGACCACAAGACTTTGCGTCTCTGGCTTGTGGCGGCGTCACAGTTTTCAGAGCGTTGAGAAAGGCTGCGGTAACACCAAGCGACACTGTTGTGGTTTATGGAGCCGGAGGTTTAGGAATGTTTGCCGTTCAACTAGCCAAGCTCATGGGATCGACGGTTATAGCTGTAAGCCGTTCCGCTGAAAAACTTGAAATGGCCAAAAAATTTGGGGCAGACCACGTCATTGACGCATCTAAAGACCCCGTAAACGAGGTTTGGAAGCTGACCAACGGGCGTGGTGCAAACGTTGTTTTGGACCTGGTTGGCCTTGAACAAACATTGGAAAACGGGCTGAAAATGCTGGGTGTACTGGGACGCTTCCTTGTCGTCGGTGTGGGTCCAGGTCCGCTGAAGTGTTTGCCAGACACCGCTGTAAACTTTGAATTGACCATTTCAGGCGTGAAAGTTGGAACCCACAAGGACTTGGTTGACTTAGTCGAGCTGGCTAAAAAGGGCTTTGTAAAACCCGTAACAACACAAACCTTCAAACTTGAAGAAGCCAACGAAGCCCTTGAAAAAGTTAAGAAAGGAGAAATTCTGGGAAGGTGCGTAATTAAACCATAAAAATCTCATTCTCCCCTCTTTTTAACGTCAAAACAAGGTTTTACGAACTGAATAAATTTACAAAAATTTTATATCTGCAATGTTTTAGGAAAGAAGGAGCAAGGTGAGAAAGTAAAAATGGATAAGAGGAAAGTTGCATTTTTAAGCATACTTTTGCTTTCAGCTCTTTTGGCGCCGTTCTCCATAAAAACCGCTTACTCGTCTCGCAATATGCCGCCAATAGTTTCAACAGCATGGTTGTATGCTCATCTTGGCCTCGTGGACATTGTTGTGCTTGACATTAGAAGCCCGGAAGAGTACAATGCTAACCATATCCCCGGAGCCATAAACGTCCCAAGCTATATGTGGTTTACGAATCCCCCTTTCGGTGCAGAGTTCCCATGGATGGAGATGCCATCAGACGATTATCTCTTTGAGCTGCTTGGAAACAATAGCATAACAGAAGACTCTTGGGTTGTTGTGGTTGGAAGCACAAGCGGCCCCCTTGCTCCATTGCCTCTGGCCCTCTACAACATAGCCACTGTAACTCGGGTAGCCTTAACCTTGCTCTATGCCGGTGTTGAAAACGTCGCCATCCTAGATGGAGGGTTCGAGAAATGGGTTGCCGACGGCTACCCCACACAAAGCGGAACAATTACACCCACGCCAGTAACATACACGGGCACTGTTAAAAGCGAAATGCTTGTTGACAAGCAATATGTTGCCGACAAAATCGGAGAAGCCATCATAATAGACGCTAGGGACCTCGAAGTCTATCTAGGCTTCATACTGGAGCCTTGGTGTGCAAGGGTCGGCCACATTCCAACCGCTAGAAGCTTTCCAACACCATGGCTTTGGGACCTCACCATTAACGCTACCGATGGGACGGTGATTTACGGCACTTACAAAAACGTTAACGTGTTAAAAACCTTCGCCGAATGCATAGTTGGCGCCAATAAATCAATGGAAGTGATAGTTTACTGTGGTGTCGGCGGATACGCAAGCACGATGTATTTTGTGCTCAGCGAAGTGCTTAACTATACCAACGTGAAATTCTACGACGGCTCAGCCCAAGAGTGGACAAGCGACCTCACATTACCAGTAGTATATGAAGATCTAGGATCCGAATATATGGACCTCCAGAGCAGTTACGATCAACTTCAAGAGGATTTCAACCAGCTACAAAATGATTTTAACCAACTCCAAGATGATTTTAACGAGCTTCAAGCCATGTATGACGAGCTGCAATACAATTACAGCCAACTCCAGAACAGTTTCATCCAGCTCCAGAACAACATCACTCAGATCCAGAACAGCTTAACCCAGCTTCAAAACAGTTTCGCCCAGCTTCAGAACAATTACAATCAGCTCCAGAACAGTTTCATCCAGCTCCGGAATAACGTTACTCAGATCCAAAGCAGTCTAGCCCAACTTCAGAAAGATTTTGAAGCTCTATATGAGTTGGCCAAAACATCAACCCCAGCGTACTTAACATACATTTTCGTCGCTACAACAGTGATCCTTCTGATATCAACGGTCTATCTAGCCACAAAAGTTAGAAAAAAGGGCTAAACAAGCTTTGAGGCTACCTTTTAGCCTCCACTTTATTTTTACTTGTACACGCCGTATTTTTTGGTGGCTTCAATCATGGCTTTGACATTTTCTGGTTTTGCTTGATCGATAACCGCTCCGTTCATCACTATAAAGCCTCCGCCTTCACCAGCAACCTCGATGAGGTTCTTAACATACTTTTCCACATCTTTTGGTGAGCCCACCTGCAATAGCGCTGTCGGGACATTTCCTCCTATGCACGCTACATCGCCTAAAACTTCCTTGACTTTACGCATATCTGTCTGGTCGAAGCCCCAGAGGGTCTTGCCTTTAGGCAAGTCTTTAATAATTTCCAGTCGTGAACCGTAGCCGCCTTCTGCCCAGAGGAAGGGCACACATCCCTCGTCTATTAAACCCAAAATCAGCTTCTTTAGGGTTGGCCAATAGAACGTTTCAAACTGTTTAGTGGACATAAAACCGTCGGCGCCCTTGTGCAACGGTATAAACACTATGGGGTTTCCGTTCATTTTTGCCGCCGAAGCTCCCATTTTAATCATTAAAGGCGTAACCACTTCCACGGCTTGCAGAAGCTTGTCCTTGTTGCGGTACATGTCAAGCATGATCCCTCTTGTTCCTCTTAATGTGTCGCCGAGCGTGTCGAAAGGCGCTTTAGTTCCTCCACCGAAAAAGTTTGGAAAACCTAAGCTGGCTATTTCCTTGTCCCATGCCACCACATAACCTATCCACTTGAGGGCTTCGTTTCCAGCCTCCATAACCGCCTTCAAGGCTGCTTGAACGTCGGGAAGGCCAAATGGTACAAAGCTGGCAGGCGTAAAGGCTCCATACATTTCTTGGACGTTGGTGAAGCGTGGAAGCTTCTTAAAGGGTTCCAAGGCACCGAAAATTCTGGGGAAGTAAACGGTCAGGAAGAAGTACGTTGGGTCCTCAATCAAGATGTCGTATTCATCAGCCTTCATGTATTCGCCTTCAATACACTGATAGGAGCTTTCTTTTGGAACACCGTGCCCAGGCCAAGCATACAACTTATAGTCAAGGATTTCAAAGAATTTGCCTGGACCGGGTCCTATTGCTCCTCCATGGGCGTCCGGTTCAAAGTCCAAGACGTATTTTTTAAAGGCGAATGTTAGCTTTTCATAGTCGTACATCATGTCGTAGGGAGTTAAACCAACATAATAGGCGGGGAAAAACCCTATTATTGGAAAGACGGGCACCCGGTCTGGCTTTTTCATCTCGATGGCATCTTTTATTCGGGTTACCCGTTCCTTGTAGGCTTTTTCAGATTTTTCGTTGACAAATTTTACGCCTTCTGGAGAAAGCCAGCGTTTAAACAATTCCTCCCTCTTTTCGTTTGCCGACAACCTACTTCACCCCCATCCATTTTTTGGCTAGAGCAACGGCCTCCATAGCGTCTTTGCCGTAAGCGTCAGCACCCACATAGCGTCTCACCTCTTCGGTTATTTGACCCCCTCCAATCATTATCTTCACTTTATCCCTCAAGCCCGCCTTTTTGATGGCCTCCACAGTCTGTTTCATGGAGTCAAAGGCTATTGTTAGAAAGCCGCTTAATCCAACCACCGGTGCGCCTGTTTCCTTTATTTTTTCAACAAATTTTTCCGGTGGGACATCCACACCTAGGTCGTAAACTTCAAAGCCGTTAACCTCCAACATAAAAACCACTATGTCTTTCCCAATGTCATGTATGTCTCCGGCCACTGTCCCAATAATGATCTTGCCAAGCTTTTTGGCTTCAGCTCCTTTGGCCAGCTTTGGCTTTATTAGGGCTGTTATTGCCTTGAGTATTTCACCAGCGTATATTAAGTCGGATATGAAGTATTCGCTGTTGGCGAAACGGTTGCCAACAATTTCCATTCCCCTACGGATGTATTCCATGATTTTGAAGGGGTCTTCTCCAGCGTCAAGCATTTCCTTGACAAGTTTAAGGGCTTCCTCCTCTTTCAAGTCTGCCAAAGCGTTTACAAGGTCTTCCGGTTTTCCCATACTAACCACGAATGGTAATAGAACTTATGAGTTAAAAAATTTTGCCAAAAGCTGAGCTGGCATGATGTTTGTCGAGAATGATCATGAAAAATTTAATAATTGTTTATCAACATAAAGGTAAAGCCGTAGAGGGCTGAAAGATGGGTGAAAAAGCACATTCTTGGTTCGGCTACATGGGGCAAATTCTGAGAGTGAACTTGACAAAACATAAATTTGCTGTGGAACCATTGGAAAAGGATTTTGCTGAAAAGTTTGTTGGTGGCCGTGGGTTTGGCGCCAAAATACTCTTTGACGAAGTTCCAAAGGGGACGGACCCTCTAGGTCCAAACAACAAGCTGATCTTTACAATAGGCCCTTTAACCGGCACTAAAGCTCAGTCGGCGAGCAGATGGATCGCCCAGTTCAAGTCTCCGCTCACAAACGCCTACTGTAGAAGTGTTGGAGGAGGCTTTTTTGGCGCTGAGCTAAAGTTCGCTGGGTACGACGCAATAATAGTTGAGGGAGCTTCTGAAAAACCAGTCTACCTATGGATACACGACGACAAAGTGGAGTTTAAAGATGCCTCCAAAGTCTGGGGCATGACAACCATGGCTGCCAGAGACTTTATCCGTGAAGAAACAGACGAAAAAGCAAGGATGGTTCTAATAGGCCCTGCTGGAGAAAGACTTGTTAAAATTTCAGCCGTAGTCACCGATGAAACGCGAACCGCTGCAAGAGGCGGAGGCGGCGCCGTAATGGGGTCTAAAAAGCTTAAAGCCGTAGTTGTGAAGGGTTCCAAGAGACCAGCGATTTACGACGAAAAAGCCTTTGACGAGGCGGTTAAGGAGCAAATAGAATCTTTCCGGAAGAACCCGGCTTTTGAAGGGTTCAGAAGCTTAGGCACAAACGGCATAGTCTATTTATTCTACACGATGGGGAACTTTCCAACATATAACTTTAAACAGCTTCCATTCGAAGGCGCCCACAGGTTTACACCGGAGGTTTTAGCCAGCTACGTGGTTAAACATGACGGCTGTTATGGCTGCATGATTAGATGCTGGAAGAAGTTTAAGATTACAAATGGGCCGTATGCCGGAATCGCTTGGGATTTCCCAGAATATGAAACCCACTGGTCTTATGGTGGAGTTCTTGGAAACTGCAACATAGAGGCTATATCCTACGCCAACATGCTTTCAGACCTTTACGGTTTAGACACCATATCAACTGGCGTAGCCATAGCCTTCGCCACAGAACTCTACGAGAAGGGCATCATAAGCAAAAGCGAAACCGACGGCCTCGAGCTCAGATGGGGCGATCCGGATGTTCTGGTGGAACTTGTGAAACGAATAGCCCTAAGAATCGGCATAGGGACGCTGCTGGGCGAGGGGGTTAAAAGAGCCGCCGAAGTCATTGGAAGAGGTGCTGAAAAATACGCCATACATGTTAAGGGGCTTGAGCTTCCAGCTTATGACCCGCGCTCAGTGAAAGCTCACGGTTTAAACTTTGCCACGTCACCAGTAGGGGCAAACCACTGCATTGGCTGGAACAAATTTGAAATATTAGGAGTTCCCAGAAAAGTTGACCCCTTTGCTGTTGAAGGCAAGGGCGAGATAACCAAATACGTGCAAGACGAAACAGCGGCAATTGAGACAGCGGTTTTCTGCACATTCCCCCTCAGCAATAACATGATAACTTTAGAACTTTACAGTAAACTGTTGCACTCAGCCACGGGCATTGAAACATTCAAAGACCCGCGATACTTGTGGCTTGTTGGCGAGAGAATCTTCAACCTTGAAAGAGCCTTCATAGCTAGAGATGGCTTTGACGTCAGCCAAGACTCAATGCCTGAAAGAATTCTCAAGGAACCAGTGCCACGAGAGCCTTCCAAAGGGCAAATCTTTGAGCTTGACGTGCTCCTCAAAGACTACTATAAGGTTAGAGGCTGGAACGAACGTGGAATCCCAACAAAAGAAAAACTAGTTGACCTGGATCTGCCGGAGGCTGCCAAGGAACTCTATCCATAACAACCCCTTTCACTTTTTGTGTGGTTTTTGATGAAGGTTCGCGTCAAGTTTGTAGGGGAACTACGCAAAAAGTATGGTTTAACCGACATGTGGCTTTTCGTTGACGACGACGCTACGGTTGAAGACGTTTTAGCAAAAATTGAGAAGGAACATGGAATCAGCGTAAACCCAGAAGACACAAGCATGACATTTCTGGTGAACGGCAGACGCCTAGACTTCATCGGCGGCTACAAGGCAAAATTAAAAGATTTGGACGAAATCGTTATAATGCCGATAATTGCTGGCGGGCTTTAGATAGCAAACAACAACGCAAACTCAGAAGCGTATATGCCTTTGAGATTTTGTTTGGGTGATTAGTCACTCATCTACAATCTTTCAAAACCTAAATACTCTCTCACGTTGTAAGCCTTATACGAATCTTCATCACAAGCAAAAACCTTTATATTCACATATCCATAAGCCCTAGCATAATGGCTTTAAAAAGCATAACAGAGACACACATAGTGAAGCTTACAATAATTGGCAAGCCTTACGATTTCCTTTTAAAGCTTAACATGACGTTGCGAGACCTATTAAGAAATGTACTTGGTCTAACTTCGATAAAAGATATGTGTCATGGTGTGGGTGCTTGCGATTGTGTATTGTAATTTTGGATGGAAGACTTGTTCTCTCCTGTCTTACATTAGCTGTAGACCGCAATGGTAAAACCGTTGAGACGGCAGAGGGCATTGCGAATTCCATGCATCCAATATTTGAGGCGTACACTAAGTATAATACAATGCAATGTGGATATTGCACACTAAGCTTCATTGTGAAGGCAAAGGCATTACTTAATAGAAATCCTAACCCAACAGAGGAAGACATTAGGGAATCCCTTGACGGAAGTATATGCCGATGCGGTGCCTATCCCGAACACATAAAAGCCGTGAAGTATGCAGCTAAAAAATTAAGTAGCCTCATAACCGAAAGGTGAAGGTATGGTTGTTGTGGATGAACGTTTTTGGCTTTGGAAGCCTCCTGAAGATGCTAAATATATAGGAAGGCGGGGCATACCGCGGAAGGATGCTAAGGAAAAGGCAAGTGGGAAGGCGGTTTACTGCAGGGATTTGCAGATTCCAGGAATGGTTTACGCGAAACACCTCAACTCGCCTTTCGCCCACGCAAGAATTAAAAGCATGGATACAAGCAAAGCGGAGAAACTGCCAGGCATAATCTCCATAATAAGGTGGGACGACCCGGAATTCAAGGATAAATGGCCAAGATACGGCGGAGTTGACCCATGTCCCATATTTTTGCCGTGGCTGTCCGACACGGCCTACTTCTATGGCCAGCCCGTCGGCGTAATAGTGGTTGCTGAAAACGAGGAAACATGCGACGAAGCGTTAAAACTCGTAATGGAAAACATTGAATGGGAAGAGTTGCCATTCAACCTAAACTGGGACGAATATGAAAACCACCCACCCGCCTGGCCCGGATACGAAAAATACTCGCCCCAAGCCAAAGGAAAACTCGAATTCGAAGACTTCCACTATGAATTTGGAGACATAGAGAAAGGCTTCAAAGAAGCCGAAAAAACAATAGAATTCACCATACGCAAAAGCGAAGAAGACGTATGGGCAGGAGTAGAAGCAAGCTGCGCCATAGCCAGATGGCGTAATGATCGCTTGGAATTGTGGACTAATCATGGAAGTGCTCATGTGTTGGTTAAGCAAAGGGCATTACCCGAAGTGGGGGTAAGGGAATGTGATGTTGAAATCTTTACCGGCTTTACTGGTGGGTTATTCGGTGGGATTACATGGCTTCAGACAGGTGTTTTGGAGGCTACATGTGCATTATTGGCTAAGAAGACCGGAAGGACTGTAAAGTACATTGATGATTACTCAACTTTTCGAGGCGCGGAGCATCATCTTGGGACGTACAAGTTTAAGGTTGGATTCAAGAATGACGGAACCATAACGGCAGTTGAAATTTACATAGTGTATGCTTGCCGAGGGTTTGATAGATTTATGCTGGATCCCATCAGTAAGCTTCTTGAGTGCACTAAAATTCCAAATGTTTCGTTACATGCAATCCATCCATTGATTAATAGAAACCCCACAATATGTTATAGGCATGGTGCGCCTGCCTGCACCGTTGTTACCATGGTTATTAATCGTGTGGCTGCTGAATTGGGCGTGGATCCAACAGAGGTTGCCCTAAAAAATGATGGTTGGCGCGGCCACGGCATGGAATGGGTATACGAGAACATAGCCAAAAAACAAGGCTTCGACACGTCCAGACGAAGCCTAAAAGAAGTCATCGAAATCGGCAAAAAGGCAATAGGCTGGAACGAAAAATGGCACCCCCCAGGCACAAAAATACTACCAAACGGAAAATACCACGGAATAGGATTCACAGCAATGGAACAATGGGCATCGTCTCCCTTTATTAAGGTTGGACCTGAAGGCAAATCTTTTGTCAGCACATGTATAAGGGTTAATGCGGATGGAACTGTTCTATTGTATGGAATGCGTCCTGACTCAGGCTTGGCTATTGGAACTACTTATGTTCAAGTGTTAGCAGATGAAATGGGGATGCGTCTAGAAGATGTTTTTCTCGTACACGAATATGACAAGGGCTACTATTTTACGCAGATGTCCGGTTCCTTCGGCACAATTTCTAACCTTATACAAATCATCAGAGCCGCTAAAAAAGCCAAGAGAATGATATTAAATTATGCTACATTACTGCCTGAATTCAGAGGGAGAAAACCCGAAGAATTGGACATCAAAGATGGTGTAATTTTCGAAAAGGCCAATCCTGCGAATAAGGTTCCAGTGGCCGAGGTCGCACGTGCACACACAATCGTTGTATGGGATGACTCTTCGCGGAATTTGCAAATATTGCCAGATCAGAGACCTGTTATGGTTAGGCAGGCTTATTTTGTTGAGGTTGAGGTTGATCCCGAAACTGGGAAGGTTGACGTTACGAATGTTGTATGTGTGAATGATGTTGGCAGGGCAATTAATCCAGACGCGATTAATGGGCAACAGTATGGCGGAGCATACATGGGTTTAGGCAGAGCCTTCACTGAGGCAATATACTATGACCCCCTAACTGGGGTGAAGCTTAACGACAACCTTGCTGAATACCCCGTCCTATTAATGAATGATGTTGGCAAAATCGACTGCCACATAGTGGAAACCGGATTAGGCTACGGTCCCTACGGGTCAGCAGGCTGCAGTGAAGCTCCAGGCGCCGTCCTATCAACAATAGCAGCCCCAGCAATATATAACGCCATAGGCAAATGGATAGATGACTGGCCAATCACCCCAAACAAAATCCTAAAAGCACTAGGAAAAGCATGAGTTGGGATTTCAGCTTACTTTTATGGTTTATTGCAATAATTGAAGTTTTATATATGCCTGGTCAGTCATCATAGGTGGAGAGAGAAAACATGTAAGAGTTGATGGTGTGATGGGTGCTGTTAAAGAACCGATAGACGTTTTTATTGAAAGGCAGCAGAAGGAACCTGAAGAATTGGCTAAGGAAAGGCTTGACATAATCGTTAAGTCCGTTGAGCTTAAGGTTCCCATGAGGGTTCCCATAAGCGGTGTAGGCGGAGACGTGGTGGCCCGTTTTTGCGGCATAACGTGGTATGACTGGTGCTACGATCTTCAGAAGGCAAAATCGATAATCAATTTCGTCAAAGAGTACCCGCAGGATTTTCGCTCAGCTTCAGCTCCATACGGTCTGGAAGGCTTCATATTCTCTTTAGCCTTTGCAGACTTTCCTGAGATCTCAAACTCCCTAAGGTTCTTAACAGGACCTCTGCACGACTTGTTTAAAGACAAATGGACTAAGTGGCCGGGCAGAGAGCTGGACAAAGATATGCATCCGCAGTTCATAGGGGGAGAATTCATGAAGCAAGATGAATACAAGCAACTCATCGATGACCCTGTAAAGTTCATCAATGAAGTTATACTTCCAAGGGCATGCCTAGGCCTTGGCACGCCTGGCTCTTCCAAGTGGAATGGAACACTGATTAGGGTGGGGCAAACAATAGAGAGAAACAGTGGGCTATTGGCACCCATTTTTCAAGAAATATCGAATCTTGGCTATCCATCCATACTTATGACCCCCTCGTATACGCCCGCGGACTTCATAGGCGACTTTTTAAGATATCCTACAGGCGCCATGCTCGATATGAGAAGCAAACCAGAGGATTTTAAAGCTGCATGTGAAGCTTTGGTTGAACCCATTTTGAAAGTTGCTGAGGCAGTTCCCCCTGCACCGCCCTTGACATTTAGTTTTATACCTTGCCACCTTAACGAGATGCTTTCACCTAAACTTTATAGAGAATTCTATTGGCCAACCCAAAAGAGGGTGATACTGGAACTTGTTAAGAAAGGCTATAAAATGTTCATATTTTACGAGGGCGACCACACGCCGCATATAGATACGTTGCTTGAACTGCCTAAGGGTTGGGGTGTAGCCTACTTTGAAAAGGCCAGAAACTTCGTAAAAGACGTTTGGGAGAAACTGAAAGGTCATACATGCGTTATGGGCGGTCTGCCGACAAACTTGTTGATCGGCGGAACCCCCGAGAAAATAGATGAATACGTGAAAAACCTACTTGGACAAACAAGGTCGGAAGGTGGCTTCATCATTTCACCGGGTGTGAGCGAACTACCCAAAGAGACTCCTTTGCAGAACATTAGAGCCTACATAAATGCCGCGTTGAAATATGGAAGATAAAAGCAAAGGAATTTCATGGGCACGTCTGTCCATTTCTTGTTCTGGGTTTGAGGGCTTCTGAAATAGCTTTAGAAAGGTTGGGTTGGCAAGGGCTGGCGAAAAGGAAACAATTGCCGAGGTAAAGGCGTTTTTGTTGCGGGCCTCAGCAACTTCTGGCGGGAGTGGATAGCGGTTCGTGACGCTTATCCCGTTAATCAAGTATAGGAACTTCGGAGCTTTTACTTCACCATTCCTCTCGAGGTATTCACGTAATTTCCTCAGTTGCTTTCTGCTGTGGAATGTTTCATCACACTCCAACCTACTACAGTAAATACCTTCGAGAAGACAAACAACGATAAACCTGTCAAGTTCCATAAAAGTATCAGCGACCTCCTTCAGTATATCATATATTGTCGTCCGCCCAAAATTGTATTTGAAACCATAATCTTGTGCTGTCAGCAGAACATGCTTATGTACATCTTCGATACGCAACCCGCTATATATCAGATCCACTACTTGGTCAACTATTCTAGCCGGAACAGCCACATTAATTGGCAGTTTCTCCGAGGAGTAAACATGTCCACAGTAAAACGGGCAATTCCTAAATATCGTGCACAAATGATTCGCAATTTTAGCCACCCTACCCTCACAAAGCCCCAACGCCAGCAAATGATCTACAAAAGCCAATAGTAGACTAGAATGCTTCATCTGGGCAAGCCTACGTCTAGCACTCTCAAGCCTCTTCGGAT
>Ga0071330_1065836_pt1 | contig 27778 bp, 23 predicted proteins | sample GBScel77sediment_FD_63802 | JGI IMG/M metagenome (GOLD analysis project Ga0071330, IMG submission 63802) | Hot spring sediment microbial communities from Great Boiling Spring, Nevada - Cellulolytic enrichment Sediment 77C v2 (version 2) | ecosystem: Environmental > Aquatic > Thermal springs >...
GTTCTCCATTCTCTCTATATGAAAGGTCCTTGGCAACTTACGAAAAGGGCGATGTATTTGATCAGAAAAAAGCTGAGGGCTTCATATATATTTGGGGATTACCACTGAGCTCTTCAGCAAGGAAGAGGGGAAAGAGACCTTGATAAAGGTAGCTATCTGGGGAGCGACTGGTTATACTGGAATAGAACTTTTTAGGATTTTACTGGGTCATCCAGAGGTAGAGATAAAGTATATCTTCAGTCACACCCACTCAGGAGAGAACTTCAGCACAATATATCCACATCTTGAGAGGTTTGAATCGATAGTCCTTACCAGTGAGGAGGAATATGGGAGGATTAAGGATTTGGATTTTGATGTAGCCTTTCTGGCTCTTCCAGCTGGTATAAGTGCCGAAAGGACGAATCTCCTTATACACTCCGGTAAAAGGGTGATAGATATAGGGTCTGATTTTAGATTAAAGAGGCTAGAAGACTATAAGAAGTGGTATGGTTTTGAACATCAATACCCACAGCTTGTAGATGAAGCAGTCTATGGGATTCCTGAGTTGAATAGAGAGAAGATAAGATCTGCCAGGATAGTGGCTAATCCCGGTTGTTATCCAACAAGTTTCCTTTTAGGGATAGCTCCTATTCTTAAAGGCGATCTAATCAAGGGAGATTGGCTCTATGTAGATTCAAAGTCAGGTACTTCTGGGGCTGGTAGGAAGGGAAGTCTGGACTTGAGTTTCTCAGAGGTATTTGAAAATATGAAGCCTTACAATGTTGGTAAACATAGACATATACCAGAGATGGAGCAGGAGGCAACTTTAATGGCAGAAAGACCCATTAAGGTCGCCTTTACCCCACAACTTGTTCCCATCTCCAGAGGTATACTGACAACTGTATATGCTCCACTTAAAGAGAGATTAAGCGCAGAAGATCTTTACAGTATCTATAAGAATTTTTATAAAGATTCTTATTTTGTACGGATATTGCCTGTAGGTCAATTCCCTTCCACAAAAGGGGTAAGAGGGTCTAACTTCTGTGATATTGGTATCTCTGTAGAGGAAGAGGTAGGTATAATAACCTCTGCTATAGACAATCTGGTAAAGGGAGCAAGTGGGCAGGCTGTTCAGAATATGAACATAATGTTTGGATTAGAAGAAAATCTTGGACTTGATATAGTGCCTTTATACCCATGAGTGTAACATTTCCCAGAGGATTTATAGCTAATGGTATCCATAGTGGGGTAAAGAAAGAGGGGTTGGATCTTGGTCTTCTTATAAGTACCTGTGTAGCCAAAGCAGGTGGAATGTTTACTACAAATCAGGTGAAATCTCCTTCAGTAATTATAACCTCCGAGAGATTGAAGTCAGGTATATTAAAAGGGGTTATAGCTAACAGTGGATGTGCCAATGCCTGTACGGGAGAAAGAGGATTTCTGGATGCTGAAGCCATACTAAGCGATCTTGGAAGACTCTTACAGGAAGACCCAAAACTATTGGGGATTGCCTCTACCGGAGTTATAGGTAAGAGGCTACCTGTGGATAAGATACTGGCAAAATTACCCTTACTTATAGAGGGACTCAGTAGGGATGCCGGGGTACTCTTTGAACGGGCAATTATGACAACCGATAGGGTAGTCAAGGAGGTGCAAACCTCCTTTTTTTATAATGGGACCATAGTAAGGATAGGTGCCTGTGCCAAAGGATCCGGAATGATACATCCGAACCTGGCAACTCTATTATGTTTTATTACAACTGACATCGATATAGATAAGGACTTGCTGAAGCTAGCCTTAAGATCTGCGGTTAATGTCTCTCTGAACGCAATTACAGTGGACAAGGATATGAGCACGAATGATAGTGTTATTATAATGGCAAATGGCAGGGCAGGGAATGCTGAGATAAGAGATATCAACGAGAAAGGTTTTATTCTCTTTAGAGATAATCTAAAAGAAGTTATGATTGAAATAGCAAAGAAGATAGTAAGGGATGGAGAGGGAGCTGAAAAGCTCATAGAGGTGGAGGTGATCGGAACAGACACCGAAGAGCAGGCTATACGAATGGCAAGGGCAGTAGCAGGGAGTAATCTCTTTAAGTCCGCTATCTGGGGGAAAGAGATAAACTGGGGAAGAATAATGAGTGCCCTTGGAGCTAATCCAGATCCTTTTGATCCTGATAAGGTGAGCATATACTTTGGGGATGTCAAACTGGTAGAGAATGGGGTAGAGGTCAATTATGATGCAAATATGGTTAGTAAAATATTAGATAGTAAGGAGGTGCAGATAAAGATAATCGTTGGAGAAGGGAACGCCCGGGGAAGAGCCTGGGGATGCGACCTTACTCCAGAGTATGTTTATATAAACGGAAGTTATCTCTCATGAGTCTGGTAGTCAAATTAGGTGGAAGTATAGCGGAAAACCCGTCAGCTTTAGAGAAGATAATAAGAGGTATAAAAGAGATTGCAAACGGAAATCCGTTTGTCCTCGTTCATGGAGGGGGTAAGCAGATAACGACTCTTCTATCTGAGCTTGGAATAGAGACCTACTTTGTCGAGGGAGAGCGTTATACAGATAGGAGAACTATGGAGATAGTAGAGATGGTCCTTAGCGGATTGGTGAATAAACAGATTACAAGTGTCCTCTGTCATATGGGTATAAAATCAATCGGTATAAGCGGTAGAGACCTCGGACTTATAACTACAAAGAGAAGGATAGAGCTTGGTTATGTGGGTGAGATAAAGTCTGTAAACGCAGAACCAATAAAGAAGCTTTTAGAGATTGGTTTTACTCTGGTACTCTCACCTGTATCTGAGACAGAGGATGGGCTTCCATGTAATGTTAATGCGGACTTTGTTGCTATAGAGGTTGGAAAGGCGCTTAAGACAGAAAAACTCTTCCTCTTTACCGATGTTGTTGGTATTCTGGATGGGAATAAGAACCTTATACCAAAGCTTGATGTGGATAAGGCAAGATCTCTCATAGAGAAGGGGATAATAAAAGAAGGGATGATCCCTAAGGTAAAGTCTGCTATATCTGCCATAGACGGAGGCGTAAAAGAGGTCTGGATAGGGAATAATCTTACACAGGGAACAGTCATAAGAGGGAAGGAAGATGGATCTTAGAGAAGAAAGCTTGTACCTTGCACCACTTTATAGTAGATTTCCCTTGACCATTGTAAGAGGTGAGGGGGTTTATGTCTTTGATGAAAGAGGGAATAGGTATCTGGATTTTGCCAGTGGAATAGCGGTAAACTCTCTGGGTTATGCTCATCCTAAGATTGTTGATGCGGTTACCTCTCAGGTAAAGAAGCTTACCCATATATCGAATCTCTACTATACAGAACCACAAATAGAGTTAGCTAAAAGGCTGGTAAGATTATCAGGACTGGATAAGGTATTTTTCTGTAATAGCGGAACAGAGGCTGTAGAAGCAGGCCTTAAGTTTTCTAGACGATGGGGAAAAGAACGTGGAAAATACAGATTTATATCGACTGTAAACTCCTTCCATGGAAGGACGATGGGGAGTTTATCGGTAACAGGACAGAGAAAATATCAGGAGCCATTTGAACCACTTGTAGATGGTGTTACATTTATTGAATTTAACGATGGAGCTGCACTGGAAGAGGAACTTAAAAAGGGAGACTACTGTGCTGTTATCCTTGAACCTATACAGGGTGAAGGTGGAATAAACCCTGCCAGAAGAGAATTTATAGAGACAGCCAGATATCTATGTGATAAGTATGATGCTCTCCTTTTATTTGATGAGGTACAGGCAGGAATAGGAAGAACAGGTACTATGTTTGCTTTCCAACATTTTGGTGTTAAGCCCGATATGGTAGCCCTTGCTAAAGGATTAGGTGGAGGATTACCGATTGGCGCTACCATAATAAACAACAGAGTAGCGGAGACTCTACACTATGGTGATCACGCCTCTACTTTCGGTGGAAATCCTTTGGTAACTGCTGTTGCCAATGTTGTTTTGGAGGAGGTAGAGAGCCTTCTTCCCCATATAAGGAAAGTTGGAGACTTCCTCGGTAATCTTTTGAGAGAAAGGATAGCTCCCTTAGACGACGTTCTGGAGATCAGGGGTATCGGATTGATGTATGGTATTGATGTAAAGAGTAATGCTAGAAATATATGTGAAAGATGTATTAAGGAAGGGCTTTTAGTGATAACCTGCGGGAAAAATACTGTAAGGATCGTTCCTCCATTGATAATAGGCGAACAAGAGATAAAAGAAGGGGTATATATATTAGAGAAAGTATTAAAGGAGGGATCTGGATAATTGGGATTTCTTTTACTGGAAGATGGAACACTTTTAGAGGGAGATTCGTTTGGTGCGGAAGGTGAGTCTATAGGGGAAGTTGTATTTAATACATCTATGGTTGGTTATCCTGAATCTATTACCGATCCATCTTACAGTGGACAGATATTGGTTTTTACATATCCACTGATAGGAAACTATGGGATTCAACTTGAAGATAGAGAGTCAGAAGTCCCTCTCCTAAGGGGGGTTGTGGTTAGAGAATACTGTAAAACCCCAAGTCATTGGGGGATAGACTACGATATTGACAGCTTTTTAAAGAAGTTTGGGATTGTAGGTCTTTCTGGCATAGATACAAGGGCTTTAACTAGAAAACTCAGATCTTTTGGAACGTTGAGAGGGGTCATCTCTTCTTGTGATTTTACTGCTGATAGAAGAGAAGAACTTATGAATATGATTCTCAGTTGGCGCATTGAAGACTTTGACTTTGTAAGATCTTCCTGTGTAAAAGAACCTGTTTATCTCGGTGAGGGAAGTGAAAGGATCGTCCTTGTAGACTGTGGAGTAAAGCAGGGTATAGTCAGATCCTTACTCTCACTTGGCTTTCAGGTGGTTATTGTCCCAGCCTGGTATACGAAGGAGGAGATACTTACACTTGACCCTGATGGTGTTCTGATCTCCAATGGACCCGGGGATCCCAAAAGGTTGACATATATAGTTGAGACTGTTAGGAGACTTATAGAGGAAGAAGTTCCTCTTTTTGGTATATGTCTTGGGCATCAGATCATAGGTTTAGCCCTCGGAAGTACAACATACAAGTTAAAGTTCGGGCATAGGGGTGCTAATCAGCCAGTAAAGGATACTATTACTGGGAAGGTTTATATAACTTCTCAGAATCATAGTTATGTGGTAGATCCAAAAGGATTGCCCGAAGATGTAAGGGTAAGATTTATAAATCTCAACGATAAGACAGTAGAGGGGTTAAAATCCACAAAAAGGCCAATAATGAGTGTTCAGTTTCATCCAGAGGCTTCTCCTGGACCTTTAGATACCAGATTTTTATTTGAAGAATTTGTAAAGGAGTGTATGAGAAAGATCTATGCCACTTAAGAAGCATATAAAGAAGGTATTAGTTATAGGTTCTGGTCCTATAGTTATAGGACAGGCTGCTGAGTTCGATTATGCTGGAACTCAAGCCTGTAAGTCTTTAAGAGAAGAGGGGATAAGTGTAGTCCTTGTAAATAGTAACCCGGCTACTATAATGACCGATACCACAATGGCAGATAGGGTGTATATAGAGCCCTTGGAAGTAGAAGCGATAGAGAAGATTATAGCTAAAGAGAGACCCGATGGTCTTCTACCAACACTTGGAGGACAGACAGGATTAAACCTGGCAGTAAAGTTATACGAAGCAGGTATTCTTGATAAATATGGAGTTGAACTCTTAGGTACACCACTTACCGCCATAAAGAATGCAGAGGACAGGGAACTATTTAAGAACTTTATATTGAGCATAGGAGAACCTGTCCCCGAGAGCGAGATAGTGAGAGACCTTGAATCGGCAAGAGAATTTGCTAAGAAAATAGGATTACCACTTGTTGTGAGACCAGCCTATACCCTTGGAGGAACGGGGGGCGGATTTGTAGAGAGCTGGGAAGAGTTGGATGAGGTTGTCTCTATAGGGCTCAATGCCAGTATGGTTGGTGAGGTATTACTTGAGAGAAGTGTAAGAGGCTGGAAAGAGATAGAGTACGAAGTGATGAGGGATAGCAGTGGGACATGTATAACTGTGTGTAATATGGAAAACTTTGATCCTATGGGTATACATACCGGAGACAGTATTGTTATAGCTCCAAGTCAGACATTGACAAATAAAGAGTATCAGCTCCTTAGAACCGCTTCACTAAAGATAATAGACGGTTTGAAGATCGAAGGTGGATGTAACATACAGTTTGCATTGGACCCTAACAGTACCAAGTATTATGTGATTGAGGTAAATCCGAGAGTAAGCAGGTCCAGCGCGTTAGCATCAAAGGCTACAGGGTATCCTATAGCTAGGATAAGCGCAAAGATTGCAGTAGGACTATTACTGGAAGAGATAAGGAATCCTGTTACAGGAGAGACAGTTGCAGCCTTTGAACCTGCATTGGACTATGTTGTGGTGAAGATCCCCTGTTGGCCATTTGATAAGTTCCCTGTAAAGGATAGAAAACTTGGAACTCAGATGCAGGCCACCGGAGAGGTTATGGCTCTTGGAAGGACATTTGAAGAGGCATTATTAAAAGCTGTAAGGTCTTTAGAACATCGTAGAGAAGGACTTATAAGACCAGAGATATCCCTGTTGAGTAATAATGAGATAGCAGAGAGACTTGAAAGAGGCGATGATGAAAGGTTATTCCTTATAGCAGAGGCGTTGAGGAGAGGATGGGAAATAGATAAGATACATAGTCTTACCCATATAGACAGATTTTTCCTGAACAAGATAAAGAACATAGTGGAATTTGAGAAAAAAATTAAAGAGGGAGATGGGTCCATATTCCAGTTAGCCAAGAGATTGGGTATGAGCGATGCATATATCGCAGAGTGTAGGGGTGAAGATTTTAATAAAGTATTTAAAGAGAGGACCGAAAAGAAGGTATTCCCTGTATATAAGATGGTAGATACCTGTGCAGCTGAGTTCTCTGCGGTTACCCCCTACTATTATTCCACATATGAGGTAGAGGATGAAGTAATTGATAAAGATAATAAAGAGAAGGTATGTGTCATTGGTGCTGGACCAATAAGGATAGGTCAGGGAGTTGAATTCGACTATTGCACAGTACATGCTGTATTTGCTCTTAAAGAGAGAGGATATACATCAATAATAGTGAATAACAATCCTGAGACTGTAAGTACAGACTTTGATACTGCAGATAAATTATACTTTGAGCCTCTAAGGGCAGAAGATGTTATAAATGTGCTCAGGCGAGAAAACCCAAAAGGAGTTATTGTTCAGCTTGGAGGACAGACCGCTATAAATCTTGCTAAGAAGATAAAAGATGCAGGCTTTGAGATTCTCGGTAGCTCTGTGGATAGTATAGATATAGCGGAAGACAGGAACAGATTCGATGCCCTTCTTGAGAGGTTAAACATCCCAAGACCCAAGGGACATACTGCACTTATTCTGGATGAAGCCCTTGCTATCGCAGATGAGATCGGTTTTCCCCTATTAGTCAGGCCATCTTATGTCCTTGGTGGCAGGGCTATGGAGATACTCTACAACAAAGAAGATTTCGTAAGCTTTGTAAAGTATGTCCTTGGTATATCTCCCGACTATCCCATACTTATAGACCAGTACGTAGTTGGTAAAGAGGCAGAGATAGATGCCATATGTGACGGGGAAGAGGTCTTTATCCCAGGGATAATGGAACATATTGAGAGGGCAGGGGTCCACTCCGGTGATAGTACTGCGGTTTATCCACCATTCTCTTTATCTCCAGATGTCCAGAGGACTATGCTGGAATATGCATATAAGATAGCCAAGGCACTAAATGTGAGAGGGTTTATAAATATACAGTTTGCTATAGATAGACAGGACAAGGTTTATATAATAGAGGCAAATCCAAGGGCGAGTAGGACCGTTCCCTTTATGAGTAAGGCGACAGGGATCCCTCTTGTCCACATAGCAACCAGGATTATGTTAGGAGAGAAACTGAGGGATTGTGGACTGAGAGAAGGGATCTTGAGAGATACACCGTATTACTCTGTAAAGGTACCGGTATTCTCCTTTGGTAAACTTAAGGGGGTAGACCCAATAATGGGACCTGAGATGAAGTCTACAGGTGAAGTGATGGGAATAGACCCTGTCTTTGAAATGGCTCTTCTAAAAGGGCTCATATCTGCAGGGATGAAGATTGGGAAGAGTTATGGCATCATCCTCTCTTTAAACGAAAGATTTAGAGAAGAGGCATTAGGTTCTATAGCAAGGTTAAAGATGTGTGGATATTCCTTCTATTCTACCTCTGGAACTTATGAATGGCTGAGGTCCGAAGGGATAGAGAGTACAAGGATATCCTCGATAGGCGAGGTGGAGGAGCTATTTAGAAAACACTTAATAGACCTGGTAGTCAATACTCCAACCAGAGGAAAGGACTCTAGCAGATTTGGGTTTAAATTGAGGAGGATGGCGGTTGAATGGCAGATACCGATAATAACTGCCATAGATATGTTGGATGCAATAAGTAGGGCAGTTAGGATCTATCCAGAAGGGGTGGAGTATGATGTATGTTCGATAAATGACTATCATAAGCTACTCCCTCCTATAGAAGACAGGATCATAAATCCCTGGAGGTAAGATGTCCACATTCTTATGGTCAGCTATTGAAGAACTTCCAGATATAGTAAAGGCTTTTACATACTCTATAGACTATGATAAAGAGCTATTCTACTACGATATATTGGGTGGAATAGCACATACCCTGACCCTTTATAGAGGTGGAATTCTGGCTCTGGATGAGGCAAGGTCTATTATAGATGGATTGTATAGATTAAAGGACAGGAGAGATATAGATTTTTCTAAATACGAAGACGTCCATACCGCTGTAGAGATAGAGTTGACTAATCTTATAGGAGAACCGGCTAAAAAACTCCATACTGCAAGAAGCAGGAATGATCAGGTTGCCCTTGATGAGAGATTATATCTGAGGGATAGATTGAAGGAATCTCTTGTACTCTTAAGGGATACGGTAAAGGCGCTAGTTGATCTTGCCAGCATATCTCTGGATATAGTTATCCCTGGATTTACACACCTGCAGCCAGCTCAACCCGTCCTGATCTCCCATCATCTCTTGGCATATGCAGAGATGTTAAAGAGAGATTTCTCTCGCTTCTATTCCCTTTATCCGAGATTAAACGAGTGTCCTCTGGGTTCCGGCGCACTGGCAGGTCTGGATTTTCCCTATGATAGATTTTTTGTCTCGGAGATTTTGAGATTTAATAAGCCTACAGATAACAGTATGGACACTGTAAGCGATAGGGATTATCTGCTGGAATATATATTCGATGCACTTTTAACATCAATTCATATAAGTAGGCTTAGTGAGGAAGTGGTCATCTGGAGCAATCCTCAATTTGGTTTTGTAAAAGTAGCTCCTGGTTATACAACTGGAAGCAGTATGATGCCGCAGAAGAGGAACCCAGATGTGGCAGAGTTAATGAGGGGTTCTGTAGGAGAATATCTTGGGTATCTGGATACACTTGTGGTTATGATGAAAGGTCTTCCTCTTACATATAACAGAGATTTGCAGATGGATAAAAAGGTGATCTTCAATGCTTCTGGATCTTTCCTTTTATTACTCAAGGTAACTAAGGGATTGTTAGAAAATATAGAGTTTGACAGAGAAAGGATAAGAGATAACCTGAAGGATGAGTTTTTGTTGGCCACTGATCTTGCTGACTTTCTGGTGAATAGAGGTGTTCCTTTCCGTACAGCCCATCATATAGTAAGGGAGGTAGTCTTCTATTGTCAGGAGCATAATAAGGGTTTTACTCAGTTAACCAAGGAGGAATGGAAGAAGTTTCACGAGGAATTTTTATCGCTTCCAGAAGACTTCTTTTCCTTTGAGAAGGCTGTAGCCAGAAGGGATACTTATGGTGGGACAGCCAGGACTCAGGTTGAGTATCAGATCCTTTCAAACAGAAAGTGGTTAGAGGAGAGTCAGAGATTAGTAGAGGATATACCTTCTGTAAGTATAGAAGAATTAATCTCTAAGATAAGATTTTAGAAAAACAGTAATTTATAGTATAATATTAAACGATGGAAAGATTATTAAGTTTAGAAGAGATATTAAACTTTGACAGGGAAAGAACCAGGAGTATATACAGGGAATATGTAAATCCTGGTTTTGCTAGACTTCTTTCACTTTTAGACTTTGATAAGAATTTTGTAAAGGCGCAAGATGTATACGTCTGGGATGACCAGGGTAACAGGTATATAGATTTCCTTGGTGGATATGGTGCACTGAACATTGGACATAATCACCCCAAGGTCATTTCTACCATAGAAAAGATAAAGGACAGACCAAATATCCTACAGGCTTCATTGAATAAGCTATCTGCGGGTCTGGCTCATAATCTGGCGATGATATCTCCCAAAGGGTTGAGGCACGTATTCTTCTGTAATAGTGGGGCAGAGGCTGTAGAATCAGCACTGAAATTGGCAAGAATATCCACCGGGAAAAAGGTCTTTGTATACTGTACTAATTCTTTTCATGGTAAGACATTTGGGGCTCTATCTGTTACAGGGAGAGAAAAGTATCGTAAACCCTTTGAACCTCTACTGCAGGATGTAAGAGAGATTCCTTTTGGAGATATATCCGCATTAGAATCTGCCCTGAAGTCCAGGGATGTAGCCGGATTTATAGTAGAACCGATACAGGGAGAAGGCGGAATTATCATTCCCCCTGATGGATATCTTAAGTCTGCAAGAGAGGTCTGCAATAAGTATGGTGCTTTACTTATAGTTGATGAGATACAGACCGGCTTCGGCAGGACGGGTTATATGTTTGCCTGTCAGAGAGAAGAGATAACTCCAGATATTATGTGCCTGGCAAAGTCTTTAGGTGGTGGCATAATGCCAGTTGGAGCAGTCATTTCCACTGAGGAAGTTTGGGAGAAAGGTTATGGTGGTCTGGATAAATGTCTGCTCCATACTTCTACATTTGGCGGAAATTCTTGGGCTATGGCTGCTGGTATATCGGCTGTAGAGGTAATAATAGAGGAAAATCTTCCCGAACAGGCTAAGATAAAGGGAGAGTATTTTTTAAAGAAATTGTTGAGCCTGAAGGATAGATATAAGCTTATAAAGGATGTAAGAGGCAGAGGGCTGATGATAGGATTGGAGTTCTATCAGCCCGAGGGAGGAATTTTAGATAAGATTACCGGTGGGGGAGTTAGCAGGATAACTAGCGAATATCTTGGCTCTCTGGTTGCAGGAGAACTCCTTAACAGATACCATATTATAACTGCATATACATTGAACAATCCTAATGTTATCAGATTAGAGCCACCCCTTACAATAAAGCAGGAGGATCTTGATACGTTCGTAGAAGCCTTAGATGATCTGTTAAAATCTCATCCTACGATAGCCAGCATAGCTCTATCAAGTAGTAAGACTATACTTGGGTCTATATTTAAGAGATAGGTGACGGGTATGAAGTCAGGGTTAGTAACAATAGTTGGAAGACCAAATGTTGGAAAATCTACACTGTTAAATGCCCTCATTGGAGAGAAGATAAGTATTATATCCGATAGACCTCAGACCACAAGGAAGAATATACTGGGTGTCCTTACCAAAGATGATATGCAGGTAATGTTCTTAGACACTCCAGGGATTCATAAGCCCAAAGATAATCTGGGTGAATATATGGTAAAGAATGCCATATCTGCTTTAGAAGACGATGTGGATCTAGTACTTTTTATGGTAGATGCTACAGAGATCACCGACGAAGATGTATATATAGACAGATACGTCCTCCCCAAATATAACACAAAGAAGATTCTTGTAATAAATAAGTGTGACCTTGTCCACGGCGATCCAGTCGAAAATATAAAGGACAAGATAGATATCAATAACTATAACGAAGTTGTTCCTGTATCTGCCCTGTACAGGACGAATTTGGATAAGTTGGAGGAGCTTATAAGAAAATACCTCCCAGAGGGGCCACAGTACTATCCCGAAGATACCAGGACGACAGAGCCTATAGAAGATAGAATAAGGGAGATTATAAGGGAAAAGGTTATTCTTCTTACATATCAGGAGATACCATATAGTGTAGCGGTAGCTCTTGAGGAGTTCTACGAGAAGGAGAATGTATTCTATATAAGGGCGATAATCTTTGTAGAAAAGGATTCTCAGAAGGGCATAGTTATAGGAAAAGACGGCAGAAAGCTTAAAGAGATAGGGACACTGGCAAGAGAAGAGTTGGAAGCACTTTTAGGAAAGAAGGTTTATTTGGACCTCTGGGTAAAGGTCAAAGAAAAATGGCGTAAGAAGTCCAGGTGGGTTGAAGAGTTGGTTTATAGCTGATTGTTTATGATATAATATTTTTATGAATTCTTATTACATCACTGGAATTATCCTTTCTCGAGAAAATATTGGAGAGAAGGATAGATTAGTTGTTTTTCTCACAAAGGAAAGGGGAAAGTTAAAAGCGGTAGCTAGAAGCTCTAGAAGAATATCTAGCAAGATGGCAGGAAGTCTGGAACCTTTTAATCTGGTGAGATGCTGGATACATATTGGAAGGACCTTTGATATCATTAAGGGTGTCGAGATTATAAGGACCTTCCCTAACATAATAAAGAATATAGACCTGTATCTGTATACAAGTAGAATCGTCGAATTTACCCAGAGTATAATTCAGGAGAATGAAGAGACCCCTGATGTATTTAAGCTTTTGCTTGGGACATTAAGTGCTATAAACGACTACGATAATATCAATTCGATAGGTATATTCTTCTGGCTTAATATCCTCACCCTAGTTGGGTACAAGATGCGACTGGATAGATGCGTCTGTGGAAAGGAGAAGATTGTGGGTTTTAGCCCATCTATGGGAGGAGTAATATGCAGTGACTGTATGCTTAAAGCCACTGATGTTATGCTTGTGTCTAACCCTGCATTAACACTATTGAGGGAGTATGCTACTATAAAATTGAGTGAGGCTATAAAGAGAGAAATACCCAGAGATTTACTCGATGAGGTTGAAAGCATAATAGCCAATTTTAGGATCTATCATACGAACATAAGACTTAAATCAGAAGAGGTGACCATATGACGTTTCAGGAGGTAATCTTAAAACTTCTCAATTTCTGGCAGGAGCAGAATTGTATAATAACACAGCCGTACGATATGGAAGTTGGTGCCGGTACTATGAGCCCGGATACATTCTTCAGGGCTTTGGGAAAGGAGAAATGGAATGTTGCTTATGTACAGCCGAGCAGAAGACCTGCCGATGGAAGATTTGGGGAGAATCCGAACAGGCTTGGTAAGTATTATCAGCTTCAGGTTATACTTAAACCAGCCCCATCTAATGTTCAGGATATCTACATAGAAAGTCTAAAGGTCTTAGGTATAGACCCTCTATTACATGATATAAGATTTGTCGAAGATAATTGGGAATCCCCAACACTTGGTGCCTGGGGACTGGGATGGGAGGTCTGGCTTGACGGAATGGAGATTACCCAATTTACGTATTTTCAGCAGATGGGTGGATTACCGGTGGATGTAGTTTCCGCAGAGATAACTTATGGGCTGGAGAGGATCGCTATGTACGTGCAGGAAAAGGACAATGTATTTGACCTCTTATGGAATAATGACATTACCTATGGAGGAGTAAGATTTCAGGAAGAGGTTGAGTTTTCAAAATATGCATTATTAAACGGAGATAATAAGACACTGAGAGACTTCTTTGAGGACTGTGAGAGAGAGGCTAAAAGATTGCTTGAGCTTAGACTTGTCTTACCTGCCTATGATTATACCCTCAAATGTTCACATATATTTAATCTCTTAGATGCTGGAGGGATGTTATCATATACAGATAGGGTATCCTATATAGGTAGAGTAAGGATACTGGCAAGAGAGTGCGCAAAATTATATCTGGATATGAAAGGAGAATCATTATGAAGACCTTTCTCCTCGAGATAGGGACAGAAGAGCTTCCAGCCGGAATTTTCCCGGATGTGATAAACCAGATAAAGGATAAGGCTATGGAATTGTTGGAAAAATGTCGGGTAGACTATGGTGATATAGAGGTATTTGCCACCCCAAGAAGGCTTGTATTATTTATATACAATCTGAGTGAAAGTCAAAGGGATGAGATCCGTAAGGTCAAAGGACCCCCAAAGAATGTATCGCTGGATAGGGATGGAAACCCTACTAAGGCTTTGATAGGTTTTGCCGAAAGACAGGGCTGTAATATAGAGGATATAAAGTTTGAAGTCACGCCTCAGGGTGAATATGCATTTGCCTATATAAAGACAGAAGGGAAACCTGTTAAAGAAATCCTAGGGGAATTTTCAAAAGAACTAATAGGCTCTCTTGAATTCCAGAGAAATATGTACTGGGAAGATACAAAGTTTCTATTCCCCAGACCGATAAGGTGGCTCTTATCCATTTTAGACGAAGAGCTAATCCCATTTGAGCTAGCAGGTGTAAAGTCTGACAGATATACCTATGGTCATAGATTCTTAGGCTCAAAACCCATAGAGATAAGATTAGCAACTGAGTATAAAGAGGCTCTGAGATCTGCCTATGTAATGTTTGACCACGAAGAGAGAAGGAATTATATCTTAAGAGAGATAGAGAGAAAAGCCAGCGAGATTCAGGTAAAGCCAATATTAACTGAAGAGCTTTTAAATGAAGTGACATTCTTAGTGGAATTTCCATTTATAATACTTGGAGAATTCTCCAGAGAGTTTCTGGAGTTACCGAGAGAAATTCTGGCCACAGTTATGATACATCATCAGAGGTATATCCCATTAGAGAAAGATGGAAGCCTCTATCCGGGGTTTATCATAGTAAGTAATATGGGGGGTAAGGCTGAGGAGAATATAAAGAGGGGAAATGAGAGGGTTATATCTGCCAGATTCAGCGACGCACAGTTCTTTTATAAGAGAGATACTGCCATACCCTTGAGGGATAGAGTAAAAGATTTGGAGAAGATAAGTCTTCCCGGAGAAAGAGGTACATTGAGAGATAAGGTGGAAAAGATGCGGGCAGTTTTGGATTATCTGATGGGTACCCTGAAGCTCCATGATATAAAGGAAGACCTTATCGCCGCTCTTGATCTATGCGAGGCTGACAGGACTACAGAAATGGTAAAGGAATTCCCAGAATTACATGGTGTTATAGGTGGCATATATGCACGGCTTAACGAAAAGGAAGGCGTATGGAAGACTATATATTATCATGAGAGTGAAAACCCGCCAGTCTTTGAAGCCAAATTAATAGCTATAGCAGAAAGGATGTATGATATAGTCTCCCACTTTAATGAGGGATATATTCCATCTGGCTCCCAAGACCCATATGGTCTTAAGAAGTCTGCATATATCCTGGTCTCCATCATAGGGGATGGGAATATAGACGTAGAGCTTGAACCAATTATGGATATACTTGAGAGTAAGAATAAGAAGGATGTGTGGAATTTCCTGGCGCAGAGACTTTACAGCTATCTCCTGAATAGAGGTATAAAAAGAGACCTGATAGAATCTGCCCTTGGTATTAATACCTCCTCTATAGCTAAAATTACTAATACTGCACTTCTCTTACAGGAACTGTCCTCTAGAGATTCTTTCCCTCTGTTTGTAACATCTGCAGTGAGGTGTTATAGGATTACTAAAGACCTCAAAGAGTTACCAAGGTGTAATCCAGAAGACTTTGAGACAGATGATGAGCGTATTCTCTACAAATTTATAGAGGAATTTCCAAAAGAGGAGATATCACTATTGGAGAGGTATGAGAGACTCTTACCCCTTGTTGATATACTGGATAGGTTTTTCAAGAATGTATTTGTAATGGTGGATGACGAAAAGATAAGGAATAATAGACTTGCCCTGCTTAAGGATACCTACAGTCTATTCTCTCCTTTTGGAGATCTAACCAAGGTGGAAGAAAGGTTATGAGGTTCTATATATGGACGATTGGATGCCAGATGAATGAAAAACAGAGCGAGGAACTAGCATCCATCTTAAAGAAGAATGGTAATATAGAAGTAGATTCACCTGAGCTTGCAGATCTCATCATTTTAAATACCTGTTCAGTGAGGAGACGTTCTGAAATCCGTATTGAGGGAAGGATTGGAGAGTTCAAAAGGTTAAAAGAGAGGGGTAATCCGATTATAGTAGTAGCTGGTTGCTATGCACAGGCTCATAAAGAGAAGATCCTCGAGAGGTTTCCCTATATAGATAAGGTTGTCGGTACATTTGATTTTTTAAATATCCCGGAACTTCTAAATGATGACAGAAGACTTTATGTGGAAGAAAAGAAGACAGAGTGGAAGATCATTCTTCCCGAAAGGGCAAGGGTCTCTTCTTTTGTAAGGATTATGGAGGGGTGTAATAATTTCTGCAGCTATTGTATAGTCCCTTACGTAAGGGGAAGGGAGAGGAGTAAGCCCAGTCAGATGATTGTAGAAGAGGTGGAGGGTCTGGTAGAGAGAGGAGCCAAGGAGATAGTCCTGCTTGGCCAGAATGTAAACTCCTATGGAAAAGATATACCTGGTGAAATCACCTTTGCCCAGTTACTCTATAGGCTTAATGATATAAAGGGCTTGGAGAGGATTAGATTTACAACATCGCATCCAAAGGATATGTCAGACGAACTTATAAAGGCGATGGCAGAACTTCCAAAGGTATGTGAGCATCTGCACCTTCCGGTTCAGGGAGGAAATGACAGAATACTCAGACTTATGAACAGGAATTATACAAAGGAGCAGTACAGGGCCCTGGTGGAAAAAGTTAGAACTGCAGTACCAGGTATTGCTCTTACTACTGATATCATAATCGGTTATCCTACAGAGACAGAGGAGGAATTTCAGGAACTCCTGGAATTTATAAAGGAGATAAAGTTTGACCAGGTATATTCAGCGATATTTTCTAAAAGGCCTATGACTAAGGCTTCTGAGTTGCCAGACCTTCCATACGAGGTAAAGCAGAGAAGGTATGAGATATTTAACCAGGTACAAAACGAAATATCCAGGGAACTGAATGAGAGACTTATAGGTACCACTCAGGAAGTCCTGATAGAAGAGGAGAGGGCAAAATTCCCAAACCAATCGAGAGGAAGGACCAGGACAAACAAGGTAGTAATTATAGATGAAAAATTAACACCGGGTACAATTGTAAAGGTAAAGATAAGAGAGGCAAGTGAGTATACATTGAAAGGGGATAGAATAGAATAAAGATATTATCTCTTCTCTACCTCGTACACGAGACATATAGCGGAAGCTATCTCCTTAAGAGGCTTACCCGTATCCATACTCCTTTTCTGCAAGAATCTATAAGCCTCATCTTCGTTCATTCCTTTAATCCTCATCAAAATCCCCTTGGCTTTATCTATCAGTTTCCTGGTCTCCAGCGCCTCTCTGATCTTTGTGACTTCTTCTATCAGTTGACTGCTACCTATAGCTATTGCAGCATAATTGGCTAGAGTCTGTACAATATTTACCTCCTCTGTAGTAAAACTATGCTCCTCAGAAGTGTAGACATTAACCACTCCTATGACTTTATTTCTGAATCGCATAGGGACAGAGAGCATAGACACTAACCCAAGTTTTTTGGCAATATCCCTGTAGTAAAATCTCGGGTCCTCCCTCACATCCAATACTATAATAGGTCTTCCCTCTTTAACGGTCAGTCCACTTATTCCCTGATAGAGTTTCAGATTTGGTTTATTCTTATATTCCTCGTCAAGGCTCTGAGTTGCCTTCATTATAAGTTCCTGTTTTTCCTCGTCTACAAGCATTATAGAACATATCCTTGTATTCAGTAACTCTGCAGTTACTGTTACTATAAGATTTAATATATCTTCTACAGAGCTAAGCTGTGAAGCTACAGATGTAGATACTCTTATTATCCTTTCAAGCTCTGCCTCCTTCTTCTCTAACTCTGTCCTCAAAGATTGAATCTCTCTATCTTTTTCTTCGATAATTTTCTTTAGTTCCTTGATCGTTGCCATTTTGCCCTCTCTATTTATATTTTCAGCACCTTAGCTCCTTTTATTTTTCCTTCTTTGATCTCCAATAGAGCTTTGTTTGCATCCTCAAGATTGAATATCTGTATCTCAGGACGGATTGGTATCTCTTTAGCAATCTCCAGGAATTCTACCACATCATTTCTGGTAACATTAGCAACACTCTTAATCTCCTTTTCAAGCCAGAGATCAGTCTCGTAATTCATATTCAGGAGGTATTCCTTGTCCACCTCTTCCTTTCTTATAGCATTTATTACAAGTCTTCCGTCTTTTTCAAGGTTCCTAAGAGCCAGTACTATGCTCTTCCAGACAGGTGTTGTATCTATTATGCAATTTAATCTCTCTGGAGATGTATCGTTTATGTCTCCTGCCCAATAAGCTCCCAATTTCAGTGCAAATTCTCTTTCTATAATGCTTCTTGTAAAGACAAAGACCTTCGAATTGGGATACATATATCTTGCAAGTTGTAATACCAGATGAGCAGAAGCCCCGAAACCGAGGAGTCCGATGTTTTCTCCGTCTTTTGTATTACAGAGCTTCAATGAACGATATCCGATAGCCCCTGCACATAATAGTGGGGCAGATTCTTCGTCGGAAAAGTTATCAGGAATCTTGTATGCAAAGTCTTCATCTACCAGGGTATATTCAGCATAACCGCCATCAACATCTCTTCCTGTGGCTTTAAACTCATAACATAGATTTTCTTTACCAGAAAGACAGAATCTGCATCTCCCACAGGCAGAGTTTATCCATGCTATCCCAACCCTATCCCCTACCTTTAGTTTACTGACCTCATTACCAGTCTTTTCTACCCTCCCTACAATCTGATGACCGAGTATTATTGGAAACTTCGAAGGAAGAGTACGACCTTCTATTTCATCAAGATCTGTCCTGCATACACCACATACCGATACCTTAACCAGTACTTCTTTAGCTTTAGGTTCAGGGACAGGAAGTTCTACTAGTTTCAGTGGGGACTTGCTCTTACTCAGGTCATATGTACCATCAAGTATCATAGCCCTCATATTATTACCTCCATGGTGGAGTAGCAGACCTGCGGACATTAATCTCATCTATAACTGCATTACCTCTATGTGTAAGAAGAAACAGAACTATTTCAGCTATCTCTTCCGGTGAAATAAGTGTAGAAGGGTCTATATCTGGTCTAGTTAACTCTACCATACCTGTAGCGACTCCTCCAGGAGATATAACATGGACCCTGATTCCATCCTGAAAAACCTCCTGTGCTAGCACCTTTGTAAATCCCATCAAGGCATGTTTAGAAGCGGTATATGCCCCTTGGTTTATGTATCCTTTCACTCCAACCACGGAGGAGATGTTTATGATGGTTGCAATATCAGACCTTTTAAGGTAAGGAACAGCTTCTTTACTCAGTAGAAAGGGAGCGCGTGCGTTTACTGCCATAAGAGCATCCCATTCTTCTATAGTTGTCTCAATAAGTGGTTTGGCTAATGCTATACCTGCATTATTTATAAGTATATCCAATCTGCCAAAATGATTTATCACCCTTTTAATTATTATAGATGGTACTAGCGGATCCTGAAGATCACCCGGACATAGAAGTATATCGATTCCATATGAGCTGAGGTCCTCTTTCAGTACTGTAAGAGCCTCCTCTGAACGAGCATTAACAGCAAGATTTACTCCATTCTGCCCTAGAAGAAGGGCTATAGCTCTTCCTATCCCTCTACTTGCTCCGGTAATTAAAGCCACTCTACCAATCAGGTTATTTCTCATTTTGCTTTCCTCCTTAAACTTAATTCTAACATAAATTCTTCTAATTTTTACAGATAGTAAAAATAAACTATGAACAATTTATATGGTAAAATCATACTTGTTAGATGAATACTAATTATAATGGAGGCGAAAATTGGTGCATATAAGTGTAATTGGACTAGGTTATGTTGGGTCAGTCACAGCTACAGGATTAGCCAAGGCAGGATATTATGTTACTGGGATAGATATTGATGAGAAAGTAGTATCTAGTTTTAGAAATGGTAATCCTCATATATATGAGCCTGGATTGGAGGATCTCCTTAAAGAAGCAACTGAGAACAGAAGAATAGAGTTTGCCACTCTAGATGAGGTAGATGATATAGGAGAGATAGTCTTTATATGCGTAGGGACCCCTTCGCTGCATAATGGAAGTGTAGACCTCTCATATATAAGAAAGAGTATTAAGTGGGTTACGGAAAAGAAAAAGGGTCCAGGTATAATAGTTGTAAAGAGTACCGTTCCACCGGGAACAGGTAGAAAACTTATAAGACAGTACCTTTCAGATACCAGATTATCCTACATCTCAAATCCAGAATTTTTAAGAGAAGGCAGGGCAGTAGAGGACTGGTTTCACCCTGACAGGATAGTTATAGGAGGAGAGGATAAAGATAGTATAGAAAGAGTAAGAAATTTATACAGCAATATAGACGCTCCGGTAGTTATTACAGATATAACAACAGCTGAGATGATAAAATACGCCGCCAATGCCGCTCTTGCCACAAAGATCTCTTTTATAAACGAGATAGCAAATCTCTGTGACATACTTGGAGCAGATATAGATGATGTTGTAAGAGGCTTGGCGCTGGATCCGAGAATAGGTCCAGGATTCTTACAGGCAGGACTTGGATATGGTGGTTCCTGCTTTCCTAAAGATGTCAGGGCGCTTGATTTTCTAGCTAATAGTAATGGTTATAGCCTAGAGTTAATAAGGTCAGCCATAATAGTAAATAACAGGCAGAAGCTACTTCCAGTAAAGACACTGAAAAAGAGATTTCAAGACCTCTATAACATACGTATAGGTATACTGGGACTTACATTTAAGCCAGATACTGACGATATCAGGGAAGCCCCTTCTATAGACATCATAAATACCCTCCTAGAAGAGGGAGCCATTATAACAGCATACGACCCTAAAGGAATGGAAAAAGTTAGGAAGATATTTGGAGACAGAATAAGGTTTGCCAGGAATTCTATTGAGGCAGTAGAAGGGGCTAAGGCGGTTATACTGATAACAGAGTGGAGAGAATTTATAAATTTAAATTGGGAAGAAGTATTCGAAAAGATGGAGGAGCCAAGAGTAGTATTTGATGGAAGGAACGCCCTGGACTATAAGCTTCTAAAAAGCATAGGATTTGAATATTATGGTGTAGGAAGAGGAAGACGTCCCATCTCTTTAGGGAAGTAATTTTATTATATTGCTTAATCAGTGAACGATTAAATTGGAGGGAATAAGTGTGAAACACATAGTAGTAGCTTATGATAAAAGCAAATGGTGTGCGATTCCAGCAAACAATGGAGGTAACGGTCCGAGCTGGCAATGGGGTAATGAGATTCTTATAGGCTATACCTGCGGTCAAGCACAATTTACAGGACGTGGGCACCAGGTAGATGGAGATAAACCTTTTGTATCGATGCTGGCTCGGAGCAAAGATGGAGGCGAAACCTGGCAGGTGTGGAAGCCAACCGGTTATCAAGGAGATACCGGATGTAAGATGGAGGATGCAGTGCCGTTGCCAGAGGGAATTGACTTTACTGCACCCGGATTTGTTATGCGCATTGAGGGTTATGGTTATCACGGCAATTTTGGACAGCAATGGTTTTACACTTTGGATAAAGGTGAATCGTGGAATGGTCCTTATACATTTGGTAATCTTTTAAAGCATCCGGAACTTGCTGGAAAACAATTCACAGGGCGTACTGCTTATTTAGTCAATGGCCCTTCAGATTGCTTTCTGTTTCTGTCTGTACGGGACTCGGACTGTGGATCGAAAATCAGTCTTGCCGAAAAGGTGTTCCTGGCTCAGACCACTGATGGAGGTATGTCGTTCGAATTTGTTTCCTGGATTGTGCCTCTTTCTGATCCTTATCGTGCAGTTATGCCGGCTCCTGTCCGTATTTCGGAAAACAAGCTTGTTGTAGCTATTCGTCGAAGGGGAGGCGGTATATGTTGGATAGACTGTTATTATTCCCTGGATAATGGGAAAACGTGGTCCTTTTTATCAAGGGTAGCTAATACTGGTTTAGAGTGGAATAACGGTAATCCACCAGCGTTGATAAAGATGACCGATGGTCGTCTTTGTTGTGTGTTTGGTGATCGCGATCGTCGTATAATGGTAGCCAAATACAGTGAGGATGAAGGAAAAACCTGGGGGCCTGAGCAGGTTTTGCGGGATGATTTCCAATCTATTAATGGATTTCCTGATCTGGGTTATCCGCGGCTTTTTCAAAGGCCAGATGGCAAGTTAGTGGCTGTATATTTTTGGTGTTCACCAGCTAGGCCTGAAACTCATATTGAGGCTACAATATTTGATCCGATAGTTTAATAGTGATTTTAATACTGACGTTATCCCAAGAAAAAAGTGGATAGCGTTGATTTTTACCGACATGGAATTATCTGACGAAGAGATCATACAGCTGATTTTTCAAGGCTTAGAAGGCTATATTTAACTGCGAAGTTTGAGAAGATCATCTTAACTTTCGATCTCCAGCTTGCTTATCATTATAAATCAGCTATAATTTTATCTACGATTTATAAAATTTTATTACGAGGAGGTGTATCTAAATGTACGTAGCAACCTGGAATTCTCTTAGAAGACATAAGATTCCAGTATGGTTTCAGAATGCAAAGTTCGGAATATACACCCACTGGGGGATATACTCTGTTCCAGCATGCGGCCCAAACGGAACCTGGTATCCTTACAATATGTATAGAGAAGGAACACCTCAGTATGAATATCATGTAAAGACCTATGGGCATCCTTCAAAATTTGGCTATAAAGATTTTATCCCAATGTTTACTGGAGAAAAGTTCGATCCAGAAGAATGGGCTGAACTTTTCAAAAAAGCTGGGGCTAAATTTGCCGGTCCTGTAGGTGAACACCATGATGGGTTTAGTATGTGGGATAGTAAAGTAAACGAATGGAATGCGGCAAGAATGGGACCAAAAAGAGATGTAGTAGGAGAATTGGAAAAGGCTATCAAGAGACAGGGGATGAAATTTATGGTAGCCCTACATCATGCTGAAAACTGGTGGTTTTATCCTCACTGGAAGAAGGAATACGATACATCTGACCCTAAATATGCTGGTTTATATGGACCTCCGCATAACCTGGAATGGGCTGAAAAGATGCCTGAGGTTAAAGGTAAGGGTACAGAAGCTGGACCAGGAGAATGGCTCTTACAGGATAAGCCCAGTAAGGAGTTCCTTGATAAATGGCTAGCCAAGATTTATGAGGTTATAGATAATTATCAGCCCGATATGTTATGGTTTGACAACGGGCTTACTTTTGTTCAGGAACATTACAGGAGAGAGTTTCTTGCTTACTATTACAATAAGGCAGAAGAGTGGGGTAAAGAGGTAGTTGTCACATATAAGTGGCATCAACTTGTCCCTGGCGCAGGTGTAGTAGATCTTGAGTTGGGACGCTTCAACGAATTGACCTACCATATATGGATCACAGATTCAACAGTTGACGATGGCTGTGGCTGGGGTTATCTGAAAGATGCTAAGTATAAAACTGCGACTGAGCTGATCCATTATCTTATCGACAATGTGAGTAAGAATGGTCTGCTTCTTCTTAATGTAGGTCCAAAGCCTAATGGTGAGATACCAGAAGAAGCTAAAGAGATTCTTTTAGAGATGGGTAAGTGGCTGGAAGTAAATGGAGAGGCTATCTATGGGACTACTCCATGGTTAGTATACGGTGAGGGTCCGCACAGGATAGAAAAACCTGGTCCATTTAATGAAGGCGAGAAGGTTAGATATACAGGGGAAGATATACGTTTCACAGCTAAAGATGATACGCTTTATGCTATCTGTTTAGGTTGGCCAGGAGAAGAGATAACTATCAAATCTGTAGCGGAGAAGTTTTATGAATCAGAAATTAAGTCTATAAAGATGCTAGGTGTAGACGAAACGCTATCCTGGAAGATGACGAAAGAAGGTCTTAAGATCAAAACTCCTGCCAAGAGACCCTGTGAGCATGCCTATGTATTTAAGATTGAGAGGAAATATCCATTTTAGATAAATATTAGAAGGCAAAGGGTCAGTAATTCTTACCTGTTACCTTAGTTTCTAGAGATGGAGAGTTCATAAATATGGCAAATAAAATAAAAGGGGAAGAAGGTAGGCTCTCTGTGTTTAGTTATATGCTAGAATATAATCTGGAACTTTAAAAAGCTGGTATATCTAGTCCTGACCTGGTCAATGCGAGTATTGAAAGTTTTAGGAATTGGAACATAGGCTTATTAAACAAATTAAGCTGGTGGTGAATTATGAAAACCCTTGAGGAGATAAAAGAGATTATTAGAAGTCATAGGGAGGAGTTAGAAGAAAGATATAAAGTAAAATCAATAGCTATATTTGGTTCATATGTTAGAGGAGAAGAGAAAGAGGAAAGTGATATTGACCTCTTGGTTGAATTTAATGTGCCGGTGAGTTTACTCCATATGGTTTCTGTAGAGAATTATCTCTCTGACCTCTTAGGCATTAAAGTAGACCTTGTCCCAAGGAAGAATATCAGGAAGGAGTTAAGAGAAACCATTATAAAAGAGGCTGTTACGGTATGAAAAGAGATGTAAAACTCTACATCAAAGAGGCGGTGTGGCTTGTTGTAACCGAAGAGATTCCTAGATTAAAGCCCATATTGTTAAATATCCTAGATGATTTAGAAAGAGAAAAGTTGTAAGTCAAGCATGGTAGTAAAACTGGTATATTGACAGGGGGAAGTTTTAATACTATGCTTTATCCTAGACAACTTAAAAATGGAAGGAGTGAAGAATATGGTTAATCCTGTAAAAGAGTTTAAAGTTGATGAATTACTGGTAAAAGTATACAGAACAAGGGATGAGATGGGGATGTCCTCTGCTTATGATGTCAGTAAGAAGATAAGAGAACTTTTAACGATGAAAGATATTATAAACATTGTCTTTGCAGCTGCTCCATCTCAGAATGAATTTCTGGCTTATCTGAGTAAGGAAGATCTTGAATGGAATAGAATAAATGCCTTTCATATGGATGAATATATAGGTTTACCCTCAGATGCCCCACAGTCATTTGGTAACTTTCTTAAGGAACGTCTCTTCTCTAAGAAACAGTTTAACAATGTATTCTATATAAATGGAAATGCCCCTAGTCTGGAAGAAGAGTGTGCTAGGTTAACCAGATTACTGGAGGAAAATCCCTTAGACATAACTTGTATGGGTATTGGTGAGAATGGCCACATAGCCTTTAATGATCCACATGTGGCAGATTTTGATGACCCTAAGAAGGTAAAGATAGTGGACCTGGACGAGAGATGCAGACAACAGCAGGTTAATGATGGATGTTTCAAAACCATCGAAGAAGTCCCCAGATATGCTATAACTATGACCATACCGACATTAATCTCTTCTGAATATATATTCTGTATAGTCCCGGCGAAGCAAAAGGCAGAAGCTGTGAGAAATACTCTGATGGGTCCTATAAGTGAATCCTGTCCAGCATCAATACTGAGAAGATGTAAGAATGCCATCCTCTATCTGGACCTGGATTCAGCATCAGAACTGGACTTGTAAGGTTTTTGCTAGATTGACAGGCCGTTGGTATCTTTTGGTATATTATACTGTATATAGAAAGTTGTATTAAAAGAATTTGGCGATTGGGATCTACCATACATTGGTCTGGGCCATTCGCATGTATGTAAGGAGAGAAAAATATGAACAACCAGATAGCAATCATATTATTTGTTATTATCCTCCTTGCTGCAACCAGTTCCGTCATAATTGATTTAAGAAAAAATCAGGCGTACAAAAAGATTCCAGCAAGGCCTAAAGAGCGGCTGGATATTAAAGTAGACGAAGTATTATGGCAGCTAGAAAACGGACTCGAAGTAGACTTAAATCAGCTCAACGATACTTTTAAATATGTTGAAGCAAGATACGACTGCTCAGACTTTCGCCTGCAGTCACTATTGAGGATTATCTATAAGCACAGTAACAAACTGGATGAAGCCACAAAAAAGAAGATTAAAGATACTTTACTCGGCTTTAAATATTGGATGGATGAACCCGGCGAAGACAGTATGTGTTACTGGAGTGAAAATCACCAGATATTATTCGCTGCAGCGGAATACTTAGCTGGACAGCTCTTCCCGGATGATGTATTTACAAACTCTGGACTCACTGGTAGAGAACATATGGAAAAGGCTAGGAAAAGAATACTCTCTTGGCTCGAGCTTCGATGGCTCTATGGTTTTAGCGAGTGGTATTCTAATGTGTACTATATAGAAGATATTGCCCCTTTAAGCAATTTGATTGATTTTTGTAAAGACCAGGAAATTGTTAAGAAATCTCAAATAATCTTGGACCTCATTTTATTTGATATTGCTTCTCAATCCTATAAAGGGAACTTCATAACGACGAGTGGACGCCTGTATGAAAAACAGAAAAAAAGCGGTAATAATGCCCCAACCAGAAAAATTTCTGAACATATCTGGGGATATAAATTTGATAACGACAGGTTTGGCATGGAACTAAATTTTATATATATGAGCAATTATAAGGTTCCGGAAGTGATAAAAGAAATCGGCTTAGATACCAGTACGGTTATAATCAAAGCATCTAACGGGCTTGACGTGAAAGAATTAAAAAAAGAAGGCCTGATTGGATTGGAAGATAAACAGATAATGATGCAATGGGGTATGGAAGCCTTCACTAACCCTGAAGTAATCAATAACTCCATAGCATTCATTGAAAAACATAACATGTTTAGGAATGAATTCTTAAATGAATTTAAGATGGTCAATATTACACTGCTTAAAAAACTGGGATTACTTCCTTTGATAAGCAGGGTTTTGAATCCTCAGACCAACGGTGTAGCCCTTCAAAGGGCCAATACTTATACATTTAAAACTGATAAATACAGTTTATCTACTGCCCAAAAATATCATCCAGGCGAATTTGCTAACCAGCATCACATATGGCAGGCTACTTTCGGACCAGACCTCAGCATTTTCACTACACATCCCGCTACACCCCTGACCGAAGAAGGTGCTAAAAGTAGCTCGCCTGGTTACTGGGTAGGCTCAGGCAGACTTCCGCATTCAGTACAAGATAGAAATGTGAACCTTACGATTTATGTCCTGCCAGCAAAAAAGGGATTCATGGAAAAGTCATTGCTTCATTTTACGCACGCTTATTTCCCGAGAGAAAAATTCCACGAGGTAATAATTGACAATAACTACGCCTTTGGCCGCTATGAAGATGTATATGTGGTTCTAATCGGGAGAAACCCGTTGGAATATGGAGAAGGTAGTACTGATGACCTTATTCAAAACGGCAGGGAAACTTACTGGATATGCGAAATAAGCACAAAAGATGAAGAAGGTTCTTTTGAAAACTTTATACAAAGAATCAAGTCCAACGCCGTATATTATAAAAATAAAAAGCTGACATATACCACCAATAATACCACTTATGAACTTCACTATGGAAGAGATTTTTATATAAATGGTCGAAAGGTTGAAACTCAATATCCAAGACTTGATTCGCCCTATGGAGTAGTACAACGGAAACCCGAGGTTTTTGAGCTTAATTTTAATGGCAAAAAGTTATACCTTGATTTTTACAATATGATAAGACAAGAACAGCCGTAATTAGCTGATCTGTCATCACTTTTGTACACCCCTAGCCATAAGAACCAGCCTCCCTGTCTTACTTACTTTTAGGGTGATACTATAAATGTTTGTTAGTCCCATAGCATATCTTACAAAACTTATCTTTCCCTCTTCTAGCTCTTTCCAGAGTAGCTTTTAT
>Ga0071330_1064721_pt1 | contig 27685 bp, 30 predicted proteins | sample GBScel77sediment_FD_63802 | JGI IMG/M metagenome (GOLD analysis project Ga0071330, IMG submission 63802) | Hot spring sediment microbial communities from Great Boiling Spring, Nevada - Cellulolytic enrichment Sediment 77C v2 (version 2) | ecosystem: Environmental > Aquatic > Thermal springs >...
GACGGACCTTTCGCCACATTGCAGCGTGCTTTAGAGGCTGTGAAAACTCTCAAGCAACAGCAAGGTGGAACTTTGCGTCAACCTGTCACCATTTACCTGCGAGGTGGCACTTACTTTTTGACTGAGCCCATTATTGTCACGCCTGAGCATTCTGGCACTGAGAAGTTTCCAGTCACTATTGCAGCCTATCGCGATGAGAGACCGATTTTGAGTGGTGGGCGGAGGATTGTCGGGTTTAAGCCAACGACTGTCAATGGTCGGAAAGTTTGGGTCGCTGAAATCCCTGAGGTCCGGGAAGGCAAGTGGTATTTTGAGCAGTTATGGGTCAATGGGCGTCGGGCAATCCGCGCCCGCACACCAAACAAGTTCTGGTTCTACATCTTGGATGTGGTTGAAGAACCTGCACCTCCCGGGTCTGGAAAGGAGGCGGTGCAAACAATTTACCTTTTCCCCGAAGATTTCGCCACAATCGCCCACCTTTCCCCTGAGGAAGTCAAGGATGTGAACATAGTCGTCCACCATAACTGGGACATCACACGACGGTTCATTGACCGGATTGATCCTGAAAAACGGGCGATTGTCACAAGCGGACAAAGAATGAAGTTTTGGAACCCGATGCGCCGATACTCAACAATAGTCATTGAGAACTTCCTTGGTGCTTTAGATGCCCCGGGTGATTGGTTTCTCGCCCGCAACGGCTTACTCTACTACATTCCTCGGCCCGGAGAGGACATGACTAAGGCGGAAGTCATTGCACCGATTGTTGAGAAGTTCATCGTGATTGAGGGGGACATTGCAAACGGGAGGTTTGTCGAACACATAACCTTCAAGGGGCTGAGATTTTACCATGCCCAGTGGCTAACGCCACCGACCGGTTTTGAGCCTCATCAGGCTGCTGCCACGATTGATGCAGTAATCCAAGTTGATGGGGCTCGGCATATAACTTTTGAAGACTGCGAAATCGGGCATATTGGGACATATGCGATCTGGCTTCGGAAGGGTTGCACGGACTGCGTTATCCGCCGTTGTTACCTTTTTGACCTCGGCGCTGGTGGTGTGCGCATCGGTGAGATTAGAATGCCGCAGAAGCCAGAGGAAGTAACGGGTCGGAATGTTGTAGACAACTGTATCATCCGAGAGGGAGGGCGTGTTTTCCCTTGCGCTGTCGGTATATGGATTGGTCAAAGTGGCGACAACCGCATCACCCACAACGAGATTTCTGATCTGTTTTACACCGGCATCTCTGTTGGTTGGCGGTGGGGCTACGGTGAGACAGCCCACAAGCGCAACTTCATCGCCTACAACCATGTTCACCACCTCGGTTGGCGACTGATGAGCGACATGGGAGGTATCTACACGCTCGGTGAATCCCAAGGCACTGTGGTCTTAGGTAATGTCTTCCACGACATTTACTGTTACTCTTACGGCGGTTGGGGAATGTATACTGACGAGGGTAGCACTGGCATTCTTTTCGAAAACAACTTGGTTTACAACACCACAGATGGAGGCTTCCATCAGCATTACGGCAAGGAGAACATTATCCGCAACAACATCTTCGTCAACTCTCAGAAGCACCAAATCCAACTGACGCGTGCAGAGGAACATCTCTCTTTCACCTTCGAGAACAACATCATCTATTGGACGACGAAGGGACCTGCAATAGCAGGACCTTGGGATAGGGCGAAAGTGATTTCTCGGAACAACTGTTGGTGGAACGGTGGGGGAGAGCCAGTAACTTTTTTGGGTAGGTCGTTGGCTGAATGGCAAAAACTTGGTCGGGAGGAAGGATCAATTATTGCCGACCCTCTTTTCTTGGATGTTGCCCGAGGTGATTTCCGTCTCAAGCCCAATTCACCTGCTCTTAAAATCGGGTTTAAGCCGTTTGACTGGACTAAAGCGGGCGTTTATGGTGCCCCTGCTTGGATTGCCAAGGCTAAGGAGACGACTTCTCCACCAAACTATCCGCTAACGGAACCTTTGCCACCGAAACCTATAGTAGGTGCGAATTTGACTTTTGAACGGGAGACACCTGGTCGGCCACCCAGAGGTTTTAGAATTGACACGAGGGGAAGGAAAGGTTTAGTTTTGGTCACGGGGGAGACTGCTGCCAGTGGCAAGCGCAGCCTCAAAGTTACTGACTCACCGGATTTTAACCCTACTTGGTTGCCCCTCTCGTCTTCCCGACAGAAGTTGAGAAGGGCAAGGTTAGGAACGCTTTCGACCTTCGGGTGGAGAAGGCTACTGCACTTTCTTACGAATGGCGCGGTGAAGGAGGAACAGGACCTCACATGAGGATTACAGGGGCAAAGGTTCACTTGCCCGAAGGGAGGACTTTGGAGTTGCCTGAAAACCAATGGGTTCGGTTTGAGATTGAGTGTGCTTTGGGTCCAGATTCAACAGGCAAGTGGTCGTTGACAGTGAAGATTCCCGGTCAGCCAGTTCGAACATTTAAAGACCTTCCGTTTGCCACTCCAAACTTCAAAACGCTGACAGGAGTTTGGTTCATCGGTATCGCAACAACTGCAACATCATACTACTTGGACAACTTTGTGCTCAATGTCTATTCCGAGGAGAAAGTTGTTATCGTGGAGAATTGACAATTAGGTTGAGAAGGAGGGAGGAACATCATGGTAGGTAGAAATCACATGACAACACTCTTGTTGGCTTACGCCTTGGTTGGTGGCTTTATGTTTGCTTTCGCAATTGTTGCTACCACTGAGACAGAGACAAGCGCAAAACCGATAGAGTTTTTCATCGCACCGGATGGCAGTGATGATAACCCCGGCACTCAGGAAAGACCGTTTGCCACCATTGAGCGAGCCCAAAAGGCAGTCCGCGAAGTGAAGGGTAAAAGTGAAGTGCGCGTGTTCCTGCGAGGCGGGATTTATTACCGTGAAAAGCCTATCGTGTTCACTGCGGACGACTCGGGCACGAAAGACAAACCCATAATCTGGGCTGGGTATAAGGGTGAAAAGGTGATCATCAGCGCTGGTCGGAAGATTACGGGTTGGATACGGAAGGGCACTCATTGGGAAGCCTACCTACCTGAGGTGAAAAAGGGAGAATGGTATTTTGGGCAACTCTACATCCGCAGGAAGGGCGCCGACTTTTTCACCCGCCGTTATCGTCCTGTAAAAGGGCTGCTTGTAGTTGCTGGGCATTCCACCACCGTGCCTCCAAAGAATCCTCATGATCCCACCTCTCCCATTAAGGCGTGGAAATTTTTCCCTGGCGACATCGGTCAATGGGAAAACATGAGTAATATTGAGTTCGTTGCCTTCCACTCTTGGAGTAGTTGTCGGTTACTGCCGAAACGGGTTGATTACGAAAATTGCGAGATAGAGTTCACGGACTATCCGTTTTATCGTGTGACCAGATGGTATGGAATCAACAATCCCTACTATGCTGAGAATGTGAAGGAAGAGTTTGGCAAGCCCGGGGAATGGTATCTGGACAGAGGGCGCGGGGTTCTCATGTATACGCCAGCGCCCGGGGAAACGCTTGAGGATACCGAAGTCGTTGCACCAGTGTTGGAGCAAATCTTGATCTTGAAGGGCGCAAGAAACCTTGTATTCAAAAATTTGTCGTTCATGCACATGGCATGGCGTATCCCTCCCAACGGCTTTGCCGACTTTCAGTCCATGTTCAAGTTGCCAGCGAACATTGTGGTTGAGGGGTGCGAAAACATAACTTTTGAACGCTGCACAATAGCACACTTTGGTGCATACGGGCTTGGCATTGGTCTTGGCTGCCGTTACATTACTGTCCGTGGGTGCACATTTTACGATGGCGGTGGCGGGGCTATAAAAATTGGCGTTTTGGGCGAAGACCCACTTAACGCTAACTTAGGTCCGGCGTTCCCAGAGGATATGCTTCCTGCGTTTATCACTGTGGAAAATTGCTTCATTCGCGACATGGGGCTCATACATTTCGGCGTCGCTGCAATAGCGAGTGCAGGCACTAAGTTCTTGCATATCAGGCACAACCTCATTGATGGTGCTCCGTATCACGGCATGGGGCTGGAAATCGGCAGGAGAGACCCAGCAGTTGGCACTGTCGTTGAATACAACGAGATAAGAAATGTCATGAACCTTCTGGAAGACGGCGCTGCTATCTATGGTCATTTTCAGGAAGACAAGAGGATAAAAGGAGCCACCATAATTTGCGGAAACCACATATACAATCTTCGCAAGAGCCATGTTGCAGCTGGCAGGAAACAGTGTGGAATTTATCCCGACCACGGTTCTTGGGGGTGCGTGGTTGAGGAAAATGTGATTTACGATACAGACGGGGCACCTCTATTTGGCACGCTTGACCCTCGTTTGGCAATGGTTCGGGTTAATGCAAAACCTGAAGAGGCTCACATCATTCGCGGCAATGTGATTGACATCCGTCCGGGCGACCCGGGGTTCCCCACCGAGTTGGTCAAGCGAGCGGGCATACGACCAGAATATGCCGACATCGTAAGGAACGACCTTCCCAGAGTGCTACCACAGGTTTACAACTTGCCTTTGCCCGACACAAGCAAGTATCCCAAAGATTTCTTTGAGGATTTTGAGCGCTATCAACCAGGTTGGGCACCTTTAGAACTTGAGGCTTCGCCAAGAAGGCGAAATAACTATGCGGAAGTAACAGGGGAAGATGGGTGCCAGAGCAAACAGTGCCTAAAGTTCGTAGACGGACTGTCTCAGCCCCCATGGACACCGATGGTCAGTAGAAACCGCATTGGAGTCAAAGTGGGGAGCGTTCGTCTCTCCTTTGATTTCAAAAATTCCAGCAATGCCCCTGGCAGGATGAGTGTTGAATTGCGCGACGGAAGCGAGCCTTACAGGGTCGGACCACGAGTAAGGTTACTGTCGGATGGCATTGTTGTTGCAGGGAGGGAGAATGCTAAAGTAACGAAGATTGCCTTAGGACAGTGGGCACATGTCTCCATTGAGTTTACCTTGCCGGGAAAGACCTTTAATGTAGCGGTTTCGCAAGGCAAGATGAAAGCGACAAAGTCCCTTTCCTTTGTTCATGACGACTTTGGCACTCTGGAGAAAATTCTCTTCATAGCAGACGGCAATGAACCAGCAGTGATGTATTTGGACAATGTTAAGTTTGAGGTGAAGCATAGCAGTCGGTGACGCAGGGTAGCTTCGAAGGCAAGTAGCGATTGGTGAGTAACAGTTTTCTTGAGAGTAGCGCTGCTGCAGTGCTGAAAAATTTCAACACTTAAAAACCGTTCTCCGAATTTGGTTCCCGACGGTAGTTAAACAGTCACTGCCCATAAAGAGCGACGCTGCCCTAATGCATTATCATACTGCTCTATCGGGAGCCAGCAAGGTGGTCGGTTGTTGATAACTAAGCGAAAACTAACCATGCTACAAACTTTGATCTGTGTTGATAACGGAAAACTGGGCGCCGATTTTTGTTGAGAATTTTTGGAATCACTGTAGCGTTAGGGATTGTCCCCGACAGCAGTCAGACTTTAGCGGGCAGTCAATGGGATGGATAGACCGCCAGAACCTCCTTCCTTCTCTGCCAACTTGCGCTGTTTTTCTGCTAAATCTTTGCGCCCCAGTTGCTCAAAGTAATTGGCGAGGACGAGTCTTTGGCTTGGGGTCGGGCTTGATTCGGCAACTTTCATGAACTCCTTAAGTGCCGCTTCCTTCTTGCCTTGCAACAGCAAGATGCTTCCCAGTTGGATGTGAAGTTCGTTGTCGTCGGAGTAGTCCAAAGTCTTTCGGATTTCTCTTTCAGCCTCCTTCAACTTGCCCTGCCCCATATATAGCCTTGACAGTTGGTAGTGAATTAAGTCGGGGAATAAAAAGTGCCGGCGCGCCTCTGGGTTTTCCAAAGCGATTTTCAACGCCTCTCGGTAGTAGCGTATAGCCTCTTCAGTGTTGCCTTCCCGCGATGCGGCGATGGCTTTGAGTTCAGGGTCGTAGATTTCAATTCGCGCTCTCTCCCGCAACTCTCTAAGCAACCTCATCCGCCTCTCCTGCACCCTTTGTTGCTTCAGTTCATCCAAAAGTTCCTTCTTCCGCTCACCGATTTGCTTGATTTTGGTGCTCCCGCACTTTGGGCATTTCTTCTCGCCTTTTTCGCCCAGCCAGATATTGCCACACTTCTTCTCCTCACACCGATACCGGACTTTGTTGTAATCTTCGGGCGGTTCAACTCGCTTCCCTTCCAACTTGACAATGTGGTAGCCGTTGAAACTCTCAATGGGTTCTGACACATCACCGACTTTCAACTTGGGCAAAATTGACATGGCGTCTTCGCCAAGGCGCCACCTCGCTGCGTCCAAACTCAACTCTCCCAAATCCCCACCCTTTCGTTTGGTCACTGGGTCATCGGATTCATTCTCGGCGAGTTTTGCAAAATCTTCGCCCTTAAGAATTCGTTCCCTCAGTTCTTTCGCTCGTTCCAACGCCTTCCTTTTGGCTTCAGCCCTCTCTTGGTCGGTTGGTTGTTTGCCCTTAGGTAGGAAGCGATCAAAACCGACGAAAATGTGCCTGAGCCGAAACTTGGTATAGGTGTCCAGCAGGTCTTTTTCTGTGACCTTGACTTCCTGCTCAATTGACCGCTGCAACTTCTCCATCAGCAAATCCTGCTCAAACGCACTTCTTTGCCGCCCAAGTTGTCGGCGCAAATCGCTCGCCAGCGCATCGAAAGAGCCGTATTGACGCCTAACGAAATCCCGGAAATCTTTATCCCTCTCATATTGCTGGCGGGCGCTTACCAACTGAAGTTGCACGAGTTCGTCAATGCGCTTGTTGATGTCGGCTCTGGTTACCCTCAACCTGCGCCTGTAGGCTTCCTGTCTGAGCAACTCATTGTCCACAAGTTCGTGAAAGATTTGCTCTTTAAAGAACGCCCAATCCTGTGGGCTCAATCGGTGGGAACCGAACTGTGTGAGGCGAATCAATGCTTGCTCATACTGTTGGCGCGGAATTTCCTCACCGTTGACCCGAGCAATGGCTTTCGGCAGGTTCAGACCTCTAACCTGCCTTTCAACCCAACTGAAGCCGCTGAACATGCCGATAATGAAAATGAGTGTGATGCCCAACCAAATTGTCCAACGGATAACTTGCTTTTGCAATTTCTTGCGAGTTCGTCGCAGCGACGGCATGACTTTCACCTCGGCTCAGATTTTGAGTTGCGAGTTGAGCGTTGAGGGTTGAGAGTGTTCAAGAAACCCTTTTGAGCGCTCAACCCTCAACCCATTAAATGGCAAGTGTCGTTTACAAGGCAAACACGCCACAGCCCGTCTTCCCTCACTTGCAAAAGATTGACGCAGGCAGGGTCTTGGCGCAATTGTCGCCAAAAACGGAAGTCTATCGCGTGCAAGGTGCGAGGTGCGGAGTGCTGATTTTGAAGAACCCAGCAAAGGATGAAGCGGTTTACGGTTTGGTGGGCGACGACACAGATGGTTTCGCCAGCATGTGAAGCGGCAATCCTTTGAATGGCGCAAATCACTCGTTTGGCGAACTGTCGCATCGGCTCGCCCTTTGGCGCAGCGAACTTCATCGGTTCTTCCCGCCGCAACTTCTCAAGTTCTGGAAATTGTTCAAGCACATCTGCAACCTTGAGCCCCTCCCAATCGCCGTAATCAATTTCTCGCAAGTCAGGTTCAATCCTCACCTCAACGCGATGGTAGGCAGCAATTTCTTCTGCAGTTTGACGAGCCCTGAGGAGGGGGCTGGAGTAAATTGCTGCTATACCAATATCCTTGAGTCGTGCCGCCAACTTTCGCGCTTGAGCCAGACCTTCGTCGCTCAGCGGCACATCCGAACTGCCACACAATCGACCCTCTTCGTTCCAAACAGTCTGACCGTGCCTGACAAGGTAAATCCAAGTTGCCATCTCAGTCACCGTGACCAAAATTGTGTCGCATCGTTGTGACAAAATCGTAAGGGCAAATCACGAGACATTTTCAAGAGCGAGTCACACAACGCGGGAGAATTGAAACTGGAGGGATTGGCTTTGCCGAAAGTGACGGTTTTGGTGAGACTTAAAGCGAGTTTGGACGACGCACAAGGTCGGGTCGTGGAAAGGGCTTTGAGAAACTTGGGCTACGACAAAGTCCAAAAAGTTCGCATCGGCAAACTTATTGAGGTTTGGCTTGATGAAAATGTCAATGGCGACGAAGCCAAGCAACAGGTTGAGGCGATGTGCCGCCAACTCTTGGCGAACCCTGTCGTGGAAGAGTTTGAGGTGCGAATGGATTTGTAGCGAGAAATCTTGGCAGCAAAGGAGGGAGCATCATGAAGGTGTTGAAGATAACTGCCCTTGCAGCGCTAATAGCGCTGCTTACCGCTTGTGGCAAGCAACAAACTTCACAAACTTCGGCGAACGGTGACCAGCAGAAGGTCAGCCAACAAACTGCTGACCCGAAGATAGAGCGGGGCAAAGCAGTGTATGATGAAACAGGTTGCGCCACATGTCACGCGATAGGCAAAATAGGTGGCAGGACTGGTCCAAGTTTAGACAAAATTGGCAGCAAATACGCCGCTGAGAAGTTGAAGGAAATTCTGGTCAACCCCAAAAGCCTGAACCCGAACACAGTTATGCCACCCTTTGAGGGTAGCGAGGAGGATTTGGATGCACTGGTCGCTTACCTGCTTTCGCTGAAATAGTTACAGGCAAGGGGTGAGTTCGGTGGCTGAGACTTTGGCTGTTGAACAAATTGTCCGTGCGCCTGTGGAACAGGTTTTTGCTGTCGCAAGACAAATTGAGCGTTTCCCCGAGTGGCTTGAATATGTGACTGCAATCAGGATTTTGGAACGAAGTGAGGATGGCAAGGTTGTCGTGAGTGAGTGGGAAGCGTCAGTGCCTATGTTCGGGTTGAAGGCGAGATGGGTTGAACGGGATGAGTGGGATGAAGAGAAAAAGGTTTGCAGGTTCGCGCTACAAGAGGGGGACTTGGACAAGTATGAGGGCGAGTGGCTGTTTGAACCTCACCCAGAAGGGACGAAAATGAGGCTTATTGTCAACTACGAGTATCGCGTGCCCATAGGCGGAGCCATCGTCCAGCAATTGGTCCGAAAGATTGTGGAGCAGATGGCACAAAAACTCCTTGAAGGGATTGCAAAGGCAACAGAGCAAAGCATGGTGCGGTGAATGTGCTATAATTGTCGGGCGTCACGAGGAAAACGGATAGCCAAAACCGATACGCAAACCCATCAAAGCAGTCAGGAGGGAAGGAAATGAGTGAGACGGAGCAGAAACTAATTGAACCTACGGCTAACGAAGAGGCTGCTGAGGAAGCGCATCAAACTACTACAGCCGTTGAGGAACAAACTGTTGAAGCGACAGATGTGACCACGACAGAAATGGCGGTCGCTGCCCCTGAGCGGAAGAAAGAACCGCCTAAGGGAGCGCGAAGTTACGAGTTAATCTTCCTCGTTGACGCCGGTTTGCCGAAAGAAGAACTCAACTCGCTCATTGAGAAGATTCAGAACTTCTTGGAGCAGCGGGAAGGCGTTGTTGACAATGTCCGCATCTCCGATGTCCGCAAATTGGCTTACGAGATTAAGAAGCGGACTCACGGCATCTATGTCGTGTTCAACTTCTGGCTCCAGCCCAATTTGATTTCTGAACTGGAACGGATGCTTAGGCTGGAAGAAAGGGTCTTGCGCCACATGGTCGTCAAAACGCGGGCGTAGACACCTGCGTGCAAGCGTGCAACAAGTGGGGGCAGGGGGAAAACTTGCCCGCGCTTTTGCACTTTTGCCGCAAGGATGCACGCCTGCACGGAGGTGGGTGTTTGATGTTCAATCGGGTGATTCTGGTTGGGCGGTTGGTCGCTGACCCGGAAATCCGATACACTCCCAGCGGGATTCCCATCGCCTCCTTCAGGTTGGCAGTTGATAGACCAACGAGGCGAGGGATGGAAAAACAAACCGACTTCATCCGAATAGTTGCTTTTCGCAGGCTGGCTGAATTCGCTCACAGTTACTTGACAAAAGGAAGACTCGTCTTGGTCGAAGGGCGATTGCAAGTCAACAACTACATTGACCGGATGGGGCAAAGGCGAACTTCTGTTGATGTCATTGCTTTTGCCATCCAGTTTATGGACAGAAAGCCTGAAGGGGTGACACCCGCACCGTCTGCGATGGAAGGTGGCTATCCGACGCCACTTGAAAGCGATATACTTCCAGAGCAAGATGTGCCGATTGACGATGCTATTTTGGAAGAATTGCCGCCTCCCGACGAAGAGGAGGCGGAAGAGTTCCCATTTTGAAACCCAATCCCACGAGATAAGGAGGTAACGAGGTGAGACAGCAAATGGCGGCTCGCCGTAAAAAGAAAAAGCGGTGCCAGTGGTGCATGGAAGGCGTTGAGTTCATCGACTACAAGAGCATCAGCAAGTTGCAAAGGTTTATGGACAGCAAAGGCAAAATTTTGCCGAGAAGGCAAACAGGAAATTGCGCACGGCACCAAAGGCAATTAGCCGTCGCCATCAAGCGAGCCCGCATCATGGGGTTGTTGCCCTTCGTCAACTACTGAACCTTCAGAGTTGCTCGTAAGGGATTGGCAGCGCTTTGCCACCTTGTTTGGCGGAGCGCTCAGCGTATTCCATGATGGCGATGACCCTGCGGGCTTGTTCTGGCTTTATTGCTAACTCCTCGCCGTGCAGAAGGTGGTTGGCGACATTGCGGTAAAACTCAAACCACCTGCTTTCCTTGTAAGGCACTTGCGTTTCTGCCCGAATTCCGTTAACGAAGTAGTGCACCGAAAACTTCCCTTCCCATCGGTCAACGATAGCACCTTCTGTGCCCAAAATGAACCAGCGGGGCTTGCCCGCAGCAGCGATGGTGGAGAACTGGACATCGGCTATAGTTCCATTGGCGAACCTGATAATCGCTTGGACATGGTCTTCGTTGGTCACATCGTGCCACTTGAGTTTGTGGAAAGCACCGACGACACTTTGAATTGGGTGCGGGATCAGTTGCAGCAGCCACCAAAGGTAGTGGGCGCCCCAGTCGTAAAAGAGCCCTCCTGAAATGGCTTTATCGGAGCGCCACCAAGGTCCTGGTCTGTGGTAGCCGCCGCCAAACATTTCCACATGGAAGATTTCGCCGATAAGCCCTGCCTCCACGACCTCCCGAATTGCCATGAAATCTCCGTCCCAGTGTCGGTTGTGGTAGACGGTCAGCATCACTCCCTTTTGCTTCGCCGCTTCTATCATTGCCGTCGCTTCTTTAACGGTCAAGCACATCGGCTTTTCAACGATGACATGTTTCCCTGCTTTCAAACACTTGAGGGCTAAAGGAGCGTGGGTGTTATGAGGTGTGACGATGGCTGCGAGGTCAAAATCCTCCTTCGCCAACAACTCGTCAACGCTCAGGTAAGTTCTGACACCAGGCAGTTCCGATTTCGCCGCTTCAAGCCTCTTTGGGTCAACATCGCAAACGGCTACAACTTTCATCACGCCCGTTCGCTCCATCATGTCCGCATGGTGTTTGCCCATGTTGAAGGCTCCACCGTAGCCGATGACTGCACACCGAACCTCCGTCACTCGTCCCATCGTTCCTGCCCTCCTCTCGTTCCCTCTTCGCAATCCCGCTTCAATGCGCCATTGCGCTCCGCAAAAGTTGCTCCCTGTTTTCGTCCCAATAGGCGCAGTCAAGTTCAATGAAGACCGAAGTGTAGGGCAAGCAGGTCCTTGTCTTGATGACGATGACTTGGAAATGCTTGCTCACTTCGCTTAACTTAGCAATCAGTTGTTCGTGGAGCATTTTGTTGACGGGCAAACCTTGCAGCCGTTCCGATAACTCTTGCCTGAACTGAGTTATGCCCGGTGCCCATTCTTCTCGGACGAAATCCAACTCGGCGTCCAACCAAATGATTGGTCGGATGTGGGGCTGTTCGCTTAAGGTTTCAAGGACGAAATCCAAAACTGGCAGAAGTTCTTCATCGGCAACAATTGTTTGCACCCCGGGCGAGGAAAGGGAGGGGAAAGCCATGTCAGCGATTTGAATCCAGTTTCGGTGTCCCAACGCAGGTAGCAAGTCTTCCAAGTCTTCAAGTTCCTCCAACTCATCCCATTCATCGGAAGGCTCGTAGTGCCAGCGTTCCATTCTTTCTCGCCTCCTTTCAGTGTATCGCCTTGCAACATTGTGTCACTTCTTAAAGCGATGTGAACACGGTTATCGCTTCAGCGAGTTTATGGCATCATTATGGCGGGTGAACTCAAAAGGTGGTGACAAACATGTGGCAGCGTTTGATGAGATGGTTCAAGCGAAAACCTTTTTCCGCCGAAGAGTTGAGGAAGCGAGCCTTGAAATTGCTTAGGCAAGGCAAACCAGAACAAGCCCTCTCCCTTCTCCAACAGTCTTTGGAACTTGAGCCTTCAAACATGGAGGCTCGCATAAACGCTGGTGTGGCACTTTACCTGATGAAACGATACGACGAAGCCCTTCAGCATTTCCAATTCGCTGTCGCTTTGGACCCTCAAAACTCCACAGCCCTAATGAACCTCGCTGCCACTTTGGATGCGCTGGGGCAAGTTGACGAAGCCCTCAATGTCCTGAGGCGGCTGGTAAAACTTTTTCCCAACTTGCCCGATGTGCACTACAATTTAGCCGTTGCCTTGGCGAAAAAGGGCTTGAGGGAAGAAGCCATTGCCGAACTGCGAACCGAACTGGAGCGAAACCCCTCTCATTATCAAGCCCTTCAATTGCTTCAACAACTGATGCGTCGGTGAATTTTTCGCTTGCAAGTTAAGAACGATGCTTATCCGCCATCGGCAAAAGGCTCAACGCTACACTCATTTTTGACTGCCCTTGGAAAGGGGTGACGGATATGGATTGGTCAGTTTTTGAGGGCGTGAGGGTAGGGCATGTGACCGACTCGGAAAACAAGACAGGCGTAACAGTTATTTTGTTTGAGCGGGGAGCGGTTGCAAGTGTTGAAGTTAGAGGCAGCGCCTCTGGGACTTTCGGGACGGATACCGCTTCGCCACTCCATCTCGTCCCTCAAATTCACGCTGTCGTCTTTACTGGAGGCAGCGCCTTCGGGTTGGAAAGCATTTTCGGGGTAATGCAGTGGCTTGAGGAACACGAGATTGGCTTTGACACTCAAGTCGCTAAAGTCCCGATCATCGTCGGGGGCGTGGTCTTTGATTTGCGTGTCGGTTCGCCAAATGTCCGACCAACTAAGGAATGGGGCTATAAAGCCTGTCAAGTCGCATCGCCGTTTGAAGTAAGTCAAGGAAATGTCGGGGCAGGAACGGGAGCAACGGTCGGGAAGGTCAAGGGAATTGAGTTTGCGATGACTGGTGGTGTCGGGATTTCCTTCCGCTCAATTGGGGACAGGGCTTTCGTGGCGGCATTGGCAGTAGTCAACGCTTGGGGTGACATCGTTGATTGGCGGACAGGAAAAATCGTCGCCGGCGCTCGTGACCCAGAAACTGGGGGTTGGATTGATACCGAAAGTTATCTGCTGAGGGGCGAGATGGGCTTTGGGTTCACGCCCATGCTTGTTGGCGAGAATACGACCCTCGTTTGCGTAGTGACAGATGTGGGGTTGACAAAAGTTCAGGCGACTAAAGCGGCTCAGTGGGCTCAAAATGGGTTGGCGCTTGCCGTCCGACCTGCCCACACGATGTATGACGGCGATTTCGCCGTCGTCGCTTCCGTCGGCAACAAAAGTTGCGACTTCCACTCCTTGTGCGTAGCCATCCAGCACACCGTCGCAGAAGCCATCATCAACGCCGTCAGCAACTCAGTCCCGTTGCAATGAGAAGCGAAACGGGAAGTTGCCCTTCGGTTTGGCGTTCGCTATACTCTCCAATGTCGTGACAGTTCATGACGCTTCGTTGAAAGGGGCAAGGAATATGGGCGAGCAAGTCCTGAAGTTGACATCGCTTTCGCCCAAGGGTGGCTGAGCGTGCAAGATAGGTCCGGCGGACCTAAAGCGGATTTTGGAGCAGTTGCCCAAAGTCCCAAACCCAAATGTTCTCGTCGGGATTGAGACTGCCGACGATGCTGGGGTATACCGACTGTCGGACGATTTGGCTATCGTCCAAACCCTTGACTTCATCACGCCCATCGTTGATGACCCATATGCTTTCGGGGCGATTGCTGCTGCCAACGCTGTCAGCGACATTTACGCTATGGGAGCGACTCCAATCACTGCTTTGAACATCGTCGGCTACCCCGCAGCCCAGATTGACCCGTCGTTGGTGGCTCAAATCCTTCAAGGCGGCTACGATAAGTTGACCGAAGCGAATGTGGCTGTCATTGGCGGGCACACGGTGGACAACCCGTCCTTGATTTACGGCTTGACAGTTACAGGCATAGTCCACCCACAAAAAGTCATCACAAACGCTGGCGCAAAACCTGGTGATTTTCTCGTCCTAACGAAACCTTTGGGTATTGGCGCTATCAATCACGGCATCAAGCAAGACAAGACATCGCCAGAACTTGTGGCTAAAGCTATTGAGGTCATGACGACCCTTAACAAGGCAGCGGCTGAAGCGATGCTTGAGGTCGGGGTCAACGCTTGCACCGATGTGACTGGTTTCGGGTTGATAGGTCACCTACACGAAATGATTTCGGCGAGTAAAGTTGGGGCGAAAATTTTTGCTTCAAAAGTCCCGCTGCTTGACGGTGTCTTGGAACTGATTGAGCAGCGAGTTTATCCCGGCGGCGCTCGCGCCAACAAAAGGTTCGCAGACTCGTTCACTCGCTGGCACGATGAAGTCCCTGAAGCGATGCGCATCGCCCTTTGTGACCCTCAGACATCTGGCGGGCTCTTAATAAGTGTGGCAAGGGAAAAGTTGGACGCCTTGACGGAAACGATGGAGAGAAAAGGCGTTAAATGGGCTGCTGTTATCGGTGAAATTGTCGCCGAACCTGTTGGGGAGGTGTTCGTTGAACCATGACGGACAAGACTAAGCGCCGAACCTTACTGCGCCAAGCCGCAAAGGTGGCTTTGATTGGCGCGATGAGCATAAAGGCTGCCAGTGTAACTGACGAAATCCGCGAACCTTTGCGAGTCAGTTTGCCTGACAAGATTAAGGCGAATGAGCCCTTCGCCTTGCAAATTTTCGTTCCAAAGGTGACATGTGGGGATGACGAGACCAGATGGATTGAGGTTTGGCTTGGTCGCGAATACTTGGGTCGGTTTGAGTTTGCGAACCCGATGCAAAATGCCTCTTTGAACCTCACCTTAGCCTTGTCTCACTCAACGACCTTGAGGGTTCGCGACTTCTACGGGAGAACGGTCGTCAAGAGACTTAGGGTGCGGTAGAACCTGCCTCGCATTAAAACTGGACGATAGTTTGTTCCGCTTTGGAGGAGCGAGGAAAGGCGCACTATGAAATCGCGGGAGAGGTTGATGGTTGCCTTTAAGTGTGGAACGCCTGACAGGGTGCCAGTTGCACCCCAAGGGTTCGGGCGAATTCCAAGGGATAGCCCACTTGGACGGGAACTTGTCGAAAAGACGGACATCATCCTTTACGCTCACGGCGGAGTTGACCCGTTCATCGGCAATTCGTTTCAGATTGAAACGCTCACTGCTGAGGACACAACCGTCACCATTTACCACTCGCCAGCGGGTGATTTCAGACGGGTGAAGAGGCGAACTGCTGCCACCAGCGCTTGCGTTGAATTCCCGTGCAAAACCCCAACAGATGTTGAGCGCCTGCTCTCTGTGCCTTACATCCCGCCAACCAAAGAGCAAATTCAGCGGGCGGCTCAAAACTTTATCGCCGAAAAGGATTGGCTTGGTGGAAACGGTGTCGTCCTTTATGGGCTCGGCGACGCAGTTTGTTTCCCTGCCGAATGGCTCTCACCGATGGACTTTTGTTTACTTTGGGCTGACGCTCCCGATTTGATGGTTGAGATGGTTCGTGTGGCAAATGAAAGGTTGCTCCCATTTGTTGATGCTTTGTGCCGTTTCGGTGTTGACGCTTTCCGAATTGTCGGCGGCGAGTATGTCTCAGAGCAACTTGGACCTGCCGCTTACGAAGAGTTGGTTGTCAAGCCTGACCGAGATTTAGTCGCGTTAATGCACTCTCACGGCGCTTTAGCCTACTTCCACAATCACGGACCAATCATGCGCTACTTGCCGATGATTTTGCGAATAGGAGTTGACGCCCTTGATCCCCTTGAAGCGCCACCTTGGGGCGATTGCGATATTGCCGAAGCGAAAAAGTTGCTTAAGGGCAGAGTTTGTTTGGTCGGCAACTTGGACGACATGGAGGTGCTTGATAAGTTGCCAACCGAAGAAGTTGTTCGGCGCGGGCTTGAGTTGGTTGAGAGGGCTGGTCCTGACGGCTTCGTCCTGAGCGGAACGGCTTCTGGTATCTACGGCGAACACGCTGCCAGAAACTTTATCGCCCTCGCTGAAGCGTTGCGATGATCGGCTGCAAATAAGGCTTGCGTGGCATAATTGGAGCGGTGGTTAAAATGGCTCTCACCCGTGAGGACATTCAGGCACTTTTGCGAATGCTTGACGAAGCCCCGCAACTTTTGCAAGAGTTGAGGCGGCGAATCTTGCCAGACCACTTCGTCTTTGAAGTCAGGTTGCCGACAGAGTGGATGGCTCAGGTTGACCGCCGACTCGCTAATCTTGAGCGAGATGTTGGCGGGCTAAGGAAAGATGTTGGTGAGTTAAAGGGGGATTTTGGCGGGCTAAAAGGGGATGTTGACGGACTGAAGCGCGATGTTGACGATTTGAAGAATGATGTCGGCAGGTTAAAAGGCATGAGCAAGGAAATCACTTTCCGCCAAAAGGCGGGGGCATATTTGGGCGTGCTTTTGAGGGGCGGCAGGGACGCTTCAGAGTTGGTCAACAAGATTTTGGACGAGGCAGAGGCAGAAGGTTTGATTACTCCACAAGAAGCCGATTATGTTCGGGCAGAGGATTTGCTTTGGGTTGGGACTGTGAAACAAGGGAAGTTTGAAGGTCAAGAACTCATCATCGTGGCAGAAATCTCTTGGGTCGCCGATGAAGGAGATGTTGAGCGGGCAATAGAAAGGGCTCAAATTTTGCGCAAGGCTAAAGCGTGGGCAGTGCCCTTTGTGGTCGGTGAGGAGTGGGTAAGTCAAGAGGTGAAAGAAAAAGCTTTGCAACGATTTGTCTTTTGCGCCGAAAATGGGCGAATTGAACCTGAGCGTTCGGATTGGAGCAATGTAGAGCGGGTGCTTGAAGTTTGGCGTCCGTAAAACAGAACCCTACTCAACTTCCGCCTCTTCAATTTCCCTCGGCGTTGGTGCGGGTATCAGGAAGATAGCCTGTTCGGGACAAACCGGACCGCATTTCCCACACCAATCGCATCGGTCTTGAACCACTTTCGCAAAACCCGATTGCATGTAAAGTGCTTGTGTTGGACAAACGGGGATGCAGGCTTCACAACCGTTACACCAGTCAAGGATGACAAGTTTGCGGGACATTTGGGTTAAGTGCCGAAACAAATCGTCACTTAACGCTTCCGCGTCAGCGAGTGCGCAGTTCGCTTCTACCTCTTCGTGAGTCGTCATCCCAACGCAAACGCAATCAACTAACGGGTGTTGGAACACGAACTCAAGGGCTTCCTTCCACCTGTCACGGCTCAGCATCCCGCCTGCCAGAGGCTTAATGGCGCAGATAGTTTTTCCTGCTTCCTTCAACTTGCCCATTGCTTGCTCCATTTCGCTTCTATCCCCGTCCAAGATTCCAACCCCTTCAATGTTGAAGACGACTTGGACGAAATCTGCTTCCAAAAGTTCCGCCGCAAGTTGGGCAACTTCAATGGAAAGCGTTGACAGTCCGATTGCTTTGACGAGCCCCATTTCCTTTGCCTCTTTGAGGTAATCCCAAGCCCCTTGCCTCATAGCAAAGTCTTCCCGTGACCTGACATCGTAGAGCAGGAAAATGTCCGCCTCCTCTCGGTCCAACTCAACCAAACTTTCGGCGACATCCCGCTCCATCTCCTCGTAAGTTCGCGCTGGCGATTTGTCAATGACGACGACTTCTGGGTTGTTCCTGAAGGCGTTGGCTAACAAATCGCGAGAGCGGAAGGGTCGGGCTGTGTCAAAGGTGGTGATGCCTTTTTCAAAGGCAAACACCAGCAACTCTGCTGCTTGGATTGGAGGAATTTGAGCCATGAGCGAACCCATCTGCAGCGTCCCAAAACACAACCTTGACACTTTCACTCCCGTATTCCCGATGGTCACATACTGCATGGCTCATCCCATCCCTTTCCCAATTGACTGGCGCTGCCAAAATTTTGCCATAACAAGCAGCCTTCTCACATGGAACAGGGAGAGGTGAATTTGGCATGGATTGGAGCGGGCTGGTCCAAGCAGTGGTTTGGCTGCTGTTGATTCTTGACCCGTTGGGCAACTTGCCGCTTTTCATGGCAGCCACTCACAATCAAACGAGTCCAGAAAGGCGCAAAACCTTCACTCTGGCGACCCTTGTTGCCTTCATGCTCTTGGTCTTGTTCGTGTTAGGCGGCATAACGGTTTTGAACTTGTTCCGAGTGACCTTGGCTGACCTGCAAATTGCTGGCGGGCTCTTGCTTCTCATTATCGCTATCCGCATCGTTCTGTTCGGTCATTGGGGCGCTGAGGGGGAAGAACAGCCTTCCTTCGTGCCGTTGGCTTGCCCTTTGCTTACAGGACCAGGCGCTATCACAGCAACTTTGGTGTTGCAGGCAACTTACGGGCTCGCTTTGACCACTGTAGCGGTCGTTGTGGCTTTTCTCGTCACTTGGGTGATACTCATGTTCGGTGAAAAACTCTTCCAAATCTTGGGCAAAACAGGTTCTGCGGTTCTGGCTCAGGTCATGGCTCTTTTGCTCGCCACCATTGCAGTCCAGTTCATAAGGTCGGGAATTTCAAGCGTTTGGCAATCAATGTAAAGTGCGGATTTCAGCGTTTAGTGACGACGGTCGTGAAAGAGATTGAAAGGCTGTGGCATAATGCACCCAGACTGTAAAGGTGATTGCCTATGAAACGGAAAAGGCTCGGACAAGCAATGGTTGAGTTTGCTTTGGTAGCAACCCTTTTGATCTTGCTGATGCTCGGCGTTTTCGCGTTCGGGCAACTTTTGGGTTGGCTGCACACTTTGAACAATGCTGTCAGGGACGCCGCAAGGTTTGGTGCTGTCTGCTACGACCCCGATAACGATAACGACTTGAACGAACACATAGTTGCTATCGTCCAACAGCGAACGGCAAATCTCCCGAACGCATCAAGTGTGGTTGTAGCTATCACTTCCTATGCGCCTGATGGGACGCCCTTTGCTAACCCTCAAAAGAGGCAACGGGGCGGCATGCTTAAGGTTGAGGCAACTTACGATGCCCCCGTCGTGCCTGTCCCCGGCATATTGCAAAGCCCACGCCGACTTAGGTCAGTCAGCGTGTTCAGGGTTGAATGTGACCGCAATTGAGTTTTTGGTTGTGAGTTGAGCATTGTGGGTTGCGTGTTAGGTTTTGAAGTTAGACTCGCAGCCCTCAACTCTTAAGAGGCGCAAATACTGTAAGTGCGTTGGGTGCTACTTGAATTTCTGCGGGGGTAGTCCCCACTGGGTCGCCATCAGCAAAAAGCAGCAACTGCTGCTCCCCTTCTAAGCGCAACCTCTTGGTTGCGTGCAAACTGACTTCAGGTTCCAAAATGTGCTTGCCCGTGAAGACGGTCGGAAGCAGCAAGAGAATTCGGAGTTTTGAGGTTTGGCGGATTATGCAAACATGGAGCAAACCGTCGTCTATTTGGGCTGTCGGTGCAATCCACAAACCGCCCCCGTAGGAAGGGCAGTTGGCTGTTGCCACCAACAGCACGCTGCCTTGGAACTCAAAATCATCGCCTTGAACCCGAACTTGTTTAAACTGAAACTTCGCCAACAAAACCAAAGCGGCTCCCAAATATCCAATCCAACCGCCGGGAATGTTTCGGTGTCGGTAAGCAAACTCAGCGACATCGCTGTCAAACCCACAGGTGACGATGCCGCAATAAAAATGCGGTTCAGTCAAATTGGCGGCGGAAATCAAGCCCAAGTCAATTCGCCTTAAGTTCCCCTCAGCAATGACATCTGCTGCCAATTCAGGTGAATATGGCAAACCCAAAGCCCTCGCCAAGTCATTTCCTCGCCCGCAGGGAATGATGCCCAAAGGCACTTTTGTGTTTGCCAGCACTTGGACTGCTTGATGGATTGAGCCGTCGCCGCCAGCGATTATGACTGCATCAATGTCTTGCTCAACGGCTTCCTTCGTCAATTGCTTAATGTGCTCGCCGCTTTCACTGACCAGCAATTCACATTGCCAACCTCGTTCCATCAGTCGCTTTTGAGCCCTCTGCGCCAGCAAAACTGCTCTTCCCCGTTTGGCTTTCGGGTTGACAATCAACACGCCTCTCATCCATCTCCCACGCTCCTCACTGCTGTGAGACCCTGTTGAAAGAAACGAACCATGCCCCAGCACTCTGATCCCAAAGGGTGAGGAGACAACGCCGAATAAAAGGGTTGCAAGATTTGCTGCGCTTGTCAACCCCCTGAGAGCGTTGAAGAAGCAGGATGCAATGGCTTCAGCAGAAGCGCAAGACTTCCTCCATCACTTCAATTGCCCACCCGATTTCGTTGTCAGTTATGACAAGCGGTGGGGCGATGCGAACGACTTTCTCGGTGTGCAAAGTTCCGCCGACAATTAGCCCTCGTTCAAGGCAACCTTTCACGAAGGTCTGAGTCGCTTCCTTCGCCACAAACTCAAGCCCCAACATAAGCCCTTTCCCTCGGACCTCAGCGATTTGCGAATAACGATTGGCAAGTTGCTTCAGTGCGTCCTTCAATTTCGCCCCAACGATAGCAGCCCTTTCTGGCAAATTTTCACGCTCCATGATTTGCAATGCAGCCAGTGCTGCGGCGCAGCAAACAGGGTGACCGCCGAAAGTGGTCACATGACAAAGGGGTGGATTTTCTGCGAAAGCCCTCATGATTTCCTGCCGAGCCAAGAAGCCGCTCAAGGGCATCCCGCCACCGAGTGCCTTGCCGAGTGTCAAGATGTCTGGAACGATGCCCCAATGTTCGAAGGCGAACCATTTGCCCGTCCGACCGAAACCCGTTTGAACTTCGTCCAAAATCAACAATGCACCGACCTCATCGCACCGCTTACGAAGTGCGGGCAAAAATCCATCTGGCGGGACTATAATGCCAGCCTCGCCCTGTATGGGTTCACATATGACCGCAGCGACTGTCTCGTCAATTTGCCCTAACGCATTAACATCTCCGAAAGGCAAAAACATCACATCGGGCAGGAGTGGCTCAAAGGGTTTGCGGTAAATTTCACGCCCAGTCACCGAAAGCGAACCTAAGGTGTCGCCGTGAAAACTGTTCTGGAAGGCGACGAATTTTTTGCGACCCGTGAACTTGCGTGCCAGTTTCAACGCCCCTTCATTTGCCTCAGTCCCGCTGTTTGTCGGGTAGTATTGGAGTTTGCCTCGCCACTGTCCGTTAGTTGCCCTCTTAAATGCAGCCTCAACGATGCTCACCAACTTTTCTGCTAATGCCACTTGAACATCCTGAACGAATTCGCCGTAGACCATCGTGTGCAAGTATCGCTCCGCTTGTTGCTTAATCGCTTGAACGACTTCTGGGCGAGTGTGTCCGATGTTGGTGACAGCGATGCCTGAGATGAAGTCCAAGTATCGTCGCCCGTCCTTTGCGATTATCCAGCAACCTTCCGCCCGCTCAACGACCACGCCCATCGGTTCGTCAGATGTTTGAGCCAGATAGCGCAGGAACTTTTGTTTCAGCGACTCCAAATCCTGCACCGCTCTTTCACCTCACCGACCTTCAAGGCTTGAAATCACTTGATTTGCCTCGTCCAGAAATTGTGCTGGAACTCTCAAGCGATGGACGGGAACGGTTGGGTTTGATGGGTCAACATCGCTTTCAAGGCTAACAGGGATGCCCTTTTGCTCCAACTCAAAACGAATGGCTACAGCCTGAGCAGCATCGCCACGAAAAACTTCAACCCAGCCACTTTCCTTCAGCGGCAAAATTATCGGTTCAAAATCGCACCAACGAACCAGTTCGGAGACCAAGTGCTTTCCGTCCTGTGACCACTCAATCGGCGGGACTTGTAATTGCCCGACGGGACAAATTCGGGTTGCCCCCAACCATCCCAAAATTTCTGCGACCTCTTCCGCTTTTGTCCCGTCCATTGCCACCGCTATGCCTTGCAGGAATTTTCCGAACGGTTTCAGCGATTCAAAAATTTCGTCGAGGGATTTTGCAGCGACGATGTGGACAACCCTTGCAGCGCAGGAAACTTTTTGCCAAGCAGTTAAGTTTTCGTCACCCCAAATTGCGACAGCCCAAGTTCCATCCTCGGCGAACAAAACTTGAGCGCCCAGCATTTCACAAGTGAGCCGAAATTGAACCAGAGAAACTTTCACGCCCTCACGCAAATTTGTGGGCAATTCCTTGCCAACACGCTCCAAAGCCTTTGCAACTTTCTCTCCAAACCCTTGTCCCATGTCCCTCGTCCCGTGTCCCACCACAAAACAAACTTGCGGCGACAAACAACCCCTTTGGTCAAACCGAGCGATGTCTAAAGCCAGCAGTTCAGCCACCCACTCGTCAGCGAATTCAGCGTCTACGATTGCGACGCTGAACCGATGCCCTCGCTCAACGAAGCGAACTTTTGCTGGAGTTTTCCGCTTCACCGCTTCAACGGTCTCATCCGTCCCGTAAACTATGACGGCATCGCACTCTTTCAAGGCGACGCTCAGCAAATCTTCTCGCTCCGACGGGAATGGGATAACTGCAACTGCTTGGGAGAGTTCGGGAGCAAACTTTTCAAGGGTTTGTGCAAATAAGGTTGGAAGGACGGGTTCGTCGGAAGACGGCTTGACCAAAACGGGCGTTTTGCAAAGCAGGCAGAAAACGATGTCCCAAATCCCGACACCGACGATGTTGCCTGCCAAAACCAGAAACGCCAAATTAGCGCCGAAGGCTTTCCGCTTCAAGCCAAAAGGACTATCAACGAAATCGTCAAGGGCTTTGTGGCTACCCAGCAAATCGTCAAACAAACCAAGCAACCTTTGGGTTGTGATTGGTTCCATCAAGGCGTCGATGGCTTGTCGGCAAACGGGCTCACTGAAGGGCAGAATTTGCGGCAAAAGTTCCAACGCATATCTCCGTTCGGGCAAATCATATCGCTGCCACTGGCGGGCAACTAACTCAAGTTTTCGAGCAATCTCAGCAACCGCCATCTCCTTCAAACTGCTCGCAGAGTTCCTGAGCACTTTCGCTATCGCTTGCAAATCGTTAGGGGAAACCTTCGGCAGCGCAATGCTGCCCCATTCCTCTCCTACGGGCAAAGGGATTGGAGAAAACCACGCCCTCAACATCTGCCATGCCCTCCAGTTTCAGGTTGACCTATCGCGCGATAGCGCAGCGAAGTGACCCATGTTATGGACTTTAGCCCACAGTCAATGACACTGCCAGACATGTTGCGGAATTCTGTGTTGATAACGCAACCAAAGCCATTCACACTGTGGGTTTCACCTGCCTTAGTCGGCGAATTTTTATTTTGCGGTCGTTTGGGACGAGTGCCTTCGTTGCTTCTCGGATGGCAAAATTGCTTTGGCGAAACTTCACGAGATTTGGGAGGGCACGAAAAATGGAGAACGGCAAGGAGTTGGCTGCGTGGAGTAGAGATCTGTTGCGGGCTGTTGAAAGCGAAATTCGGAAAATCATTGTCGGCATGAACGAGATTGTTGAAGGAGTTCTGGTGGCTTTGGCTGCTGGTGGACATGTCTTGCTTGAAGGTGTTCCTGGTTTGGGCAAGACGATGCTTGTCAGGACATTGGCTCAAGCCCTCAACTTGAAGTTTTCCCGCATCCAGTTCACGCCTGATTTGATGCCTGCTGACATCACTGGCACAGATGTCTTGACTGAAACTGAGACCGGGCAACGAACCTTTGAGTTCCGACCAGGTCCGATTTTCGCCAACATTGTCCTTGCCGACGAAATCAACCGAGCCACGCCGAAAACTCAATCGGCGCTCTTGGAAGCGATGCAGGAGTTGGCGGTAACTGTAGGCGGCAGGCGCTATGTCCTTGAGCCACCTTTTTGGGTCATGGCAACCCAGAACCCGATTGAGCAGGAAGGGACTTACCCGCTTCCAGAGGCTCAACTTGACCGTTTCTTCTTCAAACTCCTCGTCCCTTACCCATCAATGGACGAACTTCGTGAAATCGTTGACCGCACGACAGGAACGGATTTGCCTCAAATTGAACCAGTTGCTAACCGCGAGGATTTGTTGAAGTTGCAGCGGATTGTCAGGGAAGTTCCAGTAGCGCCCCATGTCCGAGACTTCGCTTTGAAAATTGTCGTGGCAACTCATCCGGGTTCCGAATTTGCTCCGTCCGAAGTCAACCGCTATGTCCGATATGGAGCATCTCCCAGAGCCGCTCAAACCCTGCTTTTGGCTGGCAAAGTTTTCGCACTGCTTGATGGGCGATACAATGTCGCCAAAGAAGACATCAGAAAGGCAGTCAAGCCAGCATTGCGCCATCGTGTCATTTTGAACTTTGAAGCGGAAGCCGATCAAGTGACGCCAGACTCGCTCCTTGACCGAATCGTTGAACATGTAGAGCGAAAAGAGCGAGAGCCAATTGCAGTTTAAGCGCCCAAAACCCGCCAATCCGCCACGCCACCAAACTTTACGCTTCACGCTTTCGCGCTTCACGAATCAAGCCGTTCATAATCGCCTTTCCAAAGCAAGTGTCGGTTGCCGATGTGGACAGTTGTCAACCCCGCTTCTTTCGCTGCTTCGTAGCATCTCATCATGTGCTCCCAAGAAGTTGTCGGCAAATCGTCCATCAAAAAGTCAGGGTGAAAAGCCAGAAGCGAGTAAGGGATGTTCGGGTCTAAACTGGCAGTGAATCTGGCTATGTTGCGGACTTCTTCTAAGTCCACATAGCCTGGCACGAGCAAAGTGCTCGCCACCAGAAGGGGAACTTCTGGGCGCTCGCTAATTCGCGATGCCACTCGCTCAAAATTTTCCAAAGTCCGCCGATTTGATGTTCCCGTCAAAGCGATGTGAACTGATTCGTTCCAAGCCTTCAGGTCAAATTTTATGCAGCCACCTGAGACCAAAGCGATTTCCACAATCCTGTCAAGCAACTTTGGGTGCATGTTCCCGTTAGTCTCCCAGCATATTCGCAAAATCCTGTGGCTGTTCCGCTCCAAAGTGATGCGGGATGCCTCAATGGAATGCGGCAATTGCGGTGTCGGGTCGCCGCCGAAGTAGCAAATGCAAGATGTCCGTTCATCAACGGCGTCAGCCAACCGTTCTGGTGTGACAGTTCTCTTCCGCTGAGGTCCGTAGCGGTAATGCCAATTTTGGCAGAACAGGCAATTGAACGAGCAGGCTTCATAGAAGACGGCAAGGTTCTTGTAGCCGTATTCAGGTCCGGGTCGGTAAGCATACTTCGGATAACCTCGCCCTGTCCCGCCGGGACAAACGAAATCGGCAACGCAATTGGTCGGCAACGGGTCGTAATACCAACTGACGACGGCAGTTCGCTTTCTGTCACCATGTGGCAAACCGCAGTAGCCAACCCCACCCTTTGGAATTCGGCAACCTTGAGAGCAAATTGCACAAGTAAATCCTTCCGCATCGGTAGGTGGTTGCTCTGGAAGCCTAAAGTATCGCCGTGAACGAGCATGTATCTCCTTGACAAAAGGCTCCGCTTCTTCAAACCGCAGTCTCAAACATTCAGAGCAAACCTTCAACGCATTGGTGATCACCTGCGAGACCTTGCCACAAACTTCGCACTTAGCCATAACGCCTTCACCTGCATTACCTGATTGAAGCCAGCAACGACAAAACGAACATGAAGAGCGAGAGGAAGAAAAGGGTTGGCACCAACGGGAAAAGGCGCGGGAAGGTGAAGGGCTGACCTTTCGGTTTTCCTGTTGCGTCCATCGCCTGAACTTTCCATGCCCTCAGTCTCGTTTGAGCCTTGTCGTCAAAAATCCCCCAAACTTGCACTCGGTCACCAATCTGCGGCTCATCGCCTGAAGCATCACCGTAAGCAACGACTTGAACCTCGCCTTTGTCTGTCCTGACTTTCAAGTTCCAACTTGGGACTTGCTTGCTTAATAACCCACCCAAGTTCGTCCATGAAAGTGCGCTGAAGTATGGGCGACGCCATTTGAGCCATGAGAGAACCAAAAAGGCTACAGTCGCCAAGAAGGGTAAAAGCCATCTGCCAGTTAGGGCAAACACTAACAGCACAATGCCTGCGACTACCGTGATCCAAAAGGCGCTTTCCTTCGGCATCGTCACGGACTCAACTTTCAGCCGTTCAGTCAAAGTCCCTTCCAAAGCAGGTTCAGGGTTGGTCAACTCAAGCCAAGCAGTCCGACCACCAACGGTCACGACGGTCTTGACGATGTCCCAAATTTTCTTCGCTGCCTCCTTTGCCTCTTCGGGAACGACAGGCGTTGGTGGTGCAGCGTCAGATGGTGGCGGTTTAGGCAAATCTTCAGGTCGTGGCAACGGTGACCCGCAATGGGCACAAAATTTTGCTCCGGGGCGATTTTCGTGCCCACATTTTTGACAGCGAACCGTTTGAATTGCAGCCATCTCAAGGTCACCCCATCTTTCACCTGAGCAAACTCCGCTTTCCGCTCCCGACATAAAGTTTGCACCCAAAATCCAGAGTTTGCGCTACACTTATGCAGCGGCAAAAGCGACGAGACTACTCAAGACAAGCGCTTAGACCCCTTAACTTCGTTTGGAGGCGAAGGGAAGGATGATGCTGAAGGTGTTGTTTTTGCTGGTGGCGTTGGGTGCAGTTGTTGGGGCAATCGGTATGCTTTCGTCGCCTAACCCAGTTCACAGCGCCCTTTTTCTGGTTTGGACGCTCTTTTGCGTCGCTGCAGTTTACTTGCTTCTCGGAGCAGAGTTTTTGGCAATCGTGCAGGTCATTGTTTACGCTGGCGCCATCATGGTGTTGTTCTTGTTCATCATCATGCTGCTGAACTTGAGACGAGACGAATTCGGTGATGACCCGTTGCCTGGGCAGTGGACATGGGGATTGATGTTCTCGGCGCTTTTGGCGGTTGCTTTGGTTAGCGTCGCTGGCACTGCAGTGACTTTGAAATTCTCAGGCGACCCATTAACCTTAACGCCAATTCCTGAAATCGCTCGGGTGATGTTCACGAAGTATCTGCTCGCCGTGGAAATCGCATCGCTCATCTTGCTCATTGCGATGGTCGGCGTAGTTGTGTTGGCGAAACGACCGAAGGAGGGAGCGTAGGTTGGAGACAGTAATTCCACTCAGTTGGGTTTTGGCGCTAAGTGCAGTTTTGTTCAGCCTCGGCGCCCTCGGGGTGCTCATAAAGCGCAACATCATCGTCATGTTCATGAGCATTGAGTTGATGCTCAACGCTGCAAACATTGCTCTCGTCGCTTTCTCCAAAGCCCACAACAACCTTGACGGTCAGGTCATCGTCTTCTTCACGATAACGCTGGCGGCGGCGGAAGTCGCTATCGGGCTCGCCATCATAGTCGCATTGTTCAGGCTCAGAAGAACCGTTGACGCCGACAAGGCTACCTTGTTGAGATGGTGACGGAGAGAACTTCATGGACAGAAAGGGTGTGATGCGATGCCGGAGGTCCATGGAACGACGGCTTGGACAGTGATGAAAGGTTTCGTTGAAGCGTGGTGGGGTGTGATTTTGGGTC
>Ga0071330_1073303_pt1 | contig 27619 bp, 34 predicted proteins | sample GBScel77sediment_FD_63802 | JGI IMG/M metagenome (GOLD analysis project Ga0071330, IMG submission 63802) | Hot spring sediment microbial communities from Great Boiling Spring, Nevada - Cellulolytic enrichment Sediment 77C v2 (version 2) | ecosystem: Environmental > Aquatic > Thermal springs >...
CTAAATTGGCCAAAGCCAAAGGGGCTCCTATTTATATTGAGGAAGCTGCAGGTAATCTTTTCGAGCGTTTTCGTCCCGAGCTTGAACGTTATGGGATTAAGGAAAAGGAGCCTGTTATTTACGAGAAATATGGACTCCGGCTTGAGCTTCCCACCGGATATCGTTACTTCCAAAAACTTCACCATATGGCCGAAGAAAAACTTGGTGAGCGTTCCTTCGGCGAATATACTTCCGAAGAAACTCCCGCTAAGGGTGAAGGTGGTGGGGCTAAGCGGGTTGGTCTTTTAGAGATGTTAGGGATCTTAGGTCACGGAGCCTATAATGTTGCTCGGGATGTCCGGGTCATTCGTGGCCAAAAGAATGAGGATTATTGGCTTAGGCTTCAGCTTGGTTATGATCTTCCGAAAGTTATCGATCGGCCTTTTGTCTATAACAAATTCCTAAACCAGCTTATCTCAGCCGGGCTTCATCCCGTCGAAAAAGGCGAAACCACCACTCTTCTTCCTCTTACCAATACCGAAATCCACAAGCTTGTCGAAGACCGGATTATTGATAACCCCGAAACGGTCCGCGTCCTTGGCGACGAAATCCATCCCATCGAACGCGGTCTTTTTGATAAATCTCGGACTGGAGGCCTTGCCGGAAGACAATGGGCAGGTATCAAACTGGCTGTACCTCTTCCCAACCCAGCCATGGAACAAAGTTTACGGCTTCTTCTGGATCTTACTCAGGATCAATACATGGCAATCTTGACAGGTAAAAAAGAAATTCCGGGCTTTGGAACCGGACCTGAAGCCCTTAAAAACTATGTTGCTTCTTTAGACCCAAAACAACTACTTGCCGAAGAAGAAAAAAGGGCTGAAAGAGTACGGGGCGAAGAGCTTGATAAAACCCTTAGGCGAATTCGATTTTTGAAGGCCCTTGTCAAAAATAATATCAAACTTGATGATCTTTTCTGGGATGTCGTACCTGTTTTACCTCCGATTTTCCGGCCCGTAGGCTTCGGGGTAGGTACGAATCTTCCTGTTGTTTCCGATATGAATTATCTTTACAAAAACCTTATGGAAATAAATCAAATCGTTCAGGAAGTTAAGCGTGAGGGCATTGATCGTCCAGAAGACTATGATCGCCTTTATCAGGCTCTTAAAGCCGTTGCAGGTCTTTCCGATCCCGTCCATCCTCGATTGAAAGCTACCGGAGTTGCAGGGGCCTTAAAGCTTATTACTGGAGATTCACCTAAAGAGGGCGTTGTTCAAAGAAAGCTTTTAGGTGGTACTGTCGACCTTGTCGGGCGTGCTGTTATTGTGCCTAATCCTAATTTGGCTTTGGATGAGGTTGCTATTCCTGAGGATGTGGCTTGGGAAATTTATAAGCCCTATATTGTTCGGCGACTAGTCCGCAGTGGACGTGACCGGGTTGATGCGGTTCGGCAGGTTGTTGAAAAAACAGATCTTGCCCGAAATGCCCTGCTACAGGAAATGAAAGTTCGGCCAGTTATTATTTCACGTGCACCTGTTCTTTGGAAATATGGCGTTATGGCTGCCTGGCCACGACTTTCAAAACATAAGGCCATGGAAATTCATCCCTTTACGGTTTCCGGTTTCGGAGCGGATTTCGATGGGGATACGATGCAAATCCATGTTCCTGCTGATCCCGATGCCGTTAAGGAAGCCATTGAGAAAATGCTTCCTTCTAAGGCTTTGATTGGACTTACACGATTTGAAGCCCAACATCAGCCTACCATGGAATATCTGGCCGGGCTTTATTATCTAAGTTCCCTTCGCGGAGAAGGCAAACCTATTCGCGTTCCTAATGTTCGGGCACTTATTGAAGGACTGCGAAATGGAACCATTAAACCTTGGCAAAACGTTATCATCGGGAAATAAAATTGAAAGTAAATTTCTGACCGAATTTGCACTAAGTCACTTGGGTTAGGATTGTTATAATTAAGTGAGGAATTTTCGCTACCAGTTGCTGTGTGTAGTGTTAATCGTTTTTAGTTTGGAGGATTTACATGTTCTTCGACCCGTTCCATCCTTTTGGTTACTTACTACCTCAACCTGGTCCTATGGGTTTTCCGGGTTTTATCCCGTCACCCACGCCTGTTATGCCTAAGGGAATGCTGAAGCAGGCCTTCCAACCTGCACAGCCTCAAGATCAAGGCGGTCAAATGCCTCCTGCTGGAGGGCAAGGAGGTGGTGGGGATCCGTTCTTGGATCTATTAAATGCTCTAGGCGGTGCTGGTGCTGCGGGTCCTATGCCTGGAGAAGCACCTCCCGGTGGCGGAGGACCAGATACCCAGGCAGCTCCTCCGACCGATCAAGAAATGGCTATGCTTGATCCCATGAGTGCTCCGCCGATGGACATGGGTGGACCGGCTATGCAAGGTCCTCGACCTGAAGCCGTCGCTCAGCTTGAAGCTGGACTTGCTATTCTTAAGGAAGGGATCAAGAAGTTAGAGGAAGCTTTTGAGGCTGTGTCGGCTCAACTTTCTGGTGCAACAGGTGGAGAGGAAACATCGGCCGCCAAACAAGCTAGGATTGTGCGTGCTAAGCTTTACCGTTTCTTGAATCAGTTCTAACACATGTTGACCGTTGAAATTGACGGCGTGCGTCAGACTGGGAGACTTATAGTTATTTACTCCCAGTCTGAGCCTATTTGTCTTGTACACGAGATTAGTCCGGATTTTGTGGTCATCTTTAGGCAGGGTGACGAGGGGTTTAATGAATTTCTGCGGAAATTCTATAAGCTAAATCCCTCGTATAAGGTACACACCTATAGGACTGCAAATCCGTCTACCATTCTTCAAGACATTGATTTGTTAAAGCGACTGGCGAATGCTACAGGGTCCAGCGGGTAAAGTAGCACTTGAAGCTCTTCTTCCGCCCCAATTTCGTCGGCCGGATCGCGTTTGGGATAAAAAGACGGTAGGTCGCTTACTTACGGATATAGCTAAAAAATATCCTGACGCCTACAAACAAATTGCCGATGACTTACTTACCCTAGGAAGAGTTGGTGCTACTTACTCTGCTGGGTATGCTTTTGGGTTATCCGATCTTGAACCCGATCCAGCCCTTCAGGAGTTTGCTCAGAAAGTCAAGCAAAAAATCGCCGAAGGATTTTTAGCTTTACCTCCAGAGAAACAAAAGGAATATGCTGCTAAATTGGCAGAGATAGCAGACAAAAATTTTGATAAAGTTCTGGAAAGACTCAAAAATAAGCGTGCTCCAACCTACATTATCTACCAAAGTGGGGTCAAAGGTAGCCCAACTGTACTAAAAAGATTACACTATACGGAAGGCTTCACCGTATCGGCCGATGGAAGCCTCATTCCTTATCCCATTTTTCACAATTTTCCCCAGGGTTTAGACCCTGCTGAGTACTGGGCTACGGGTTATGGAAGTAAGCAAGGAATCGTTTTGACCAAACTCGCACCGGCTGGAGCGGGATATATCTACAAACAGCTTGCTCAAGCAGCTCATGATTTAATCGTCACCAGGACTAAAGGACCAAGTGTCGGGATTAAGCGTGCCTTACCTGTTTCCGTTTATGATGACGACAATGTAGGTGCTGTTCTTGCGGAAGATGTCGATATCTATAAGGCAGGGACCGTTATTACTCCGGATATCCTTGAAAGGCTTCGCTCCAAGAAGATAGATCAGATCTTGGTTCATTCGGCTATTGCAGGTGGTCCGCGGCAAGGGGTTTATTCCATTCAGGTCGGTGCCATGGATGGAGATTTACCAGCCCCCGGAACATTGGCAGGCTTACTGGCAGCTCAGGCGATTGGTGAGCGAGTAAGCCAGATGTCCGTAGGGAAAAAGCACCAAGGAATGATACGGGGCGGGATTGCTAGTGCTACGGAAATTATTTCGAAGATGATTTCTGTCCCCGAGACATACGGCGGGGCAGTTCATTCCCAGGTCTCAGGGACAGTGACAAAAATCACACCGACTGATTTGGGTTATGTTGTTCGCATCAAGGACCAAGAGCACTTTGTTCCTAAGGATCGGATGCTTCGCGTAAAGGTCGGGGATAAGGTTGAAGCTGGGGATATTCTTAGTGACGGACTGCCAAATCCGCGGGAGATCGCCAAATATAAAGGCATCGGTGAGGCTCGTCGGCTTTTTACGGAACATTTCACCGAGCAACTCCGGTCAATGGGTTTCACGGTGCATCGCCGGAATGTTGAGCTTATTGCTAGGGCTTTGATTGATTACGTCCGACTTACGGATCGCTATAAGGACAATTATCCCGAGGAGATCATTCGCTATACGGATCTTGAACATTCATGGGAACCACGACCCGGCACCAAGAATGTTCGTCCTCGGGATGCAGTCGGAAAATACTTGGAAATGCCAGTTCTTCACTACACAATAGGCACTCCGATTACGCCACAGGTAGTAAAAACCTTAGAGCGATTTGGCATCAAGCAAATTCCCGTACATGAATCTCCGCCTCCATTTGAGCCGGTTTTGATTCGAGCACTAGAAGTGGTTACTAAGAACCCCGATTGGATGGTTCGGCTGCTTGGAGCTTATCAGCGGCGATCTCTCTTGGAAGCCGGAGCTTCGGGGGCCACATCTGTAAAGTACCAAACGCCAAGCTTTGTGCCTGCTTTAGCGGAAGGGGTTCAATTCGGTAAGAAATGGCCTCGTGCGATTATTGAGCCTATTTGAAAATATAATTGCTGTGGATTCATCAATAGCACAGTCATTAATGTACTCCACTTTTTAAGCGTTCGAATCTTATGAGCAAGAAGGTTGCCAACGCTTTAAAAGCTCTTCAGGATTACAGCCGTCTTCGAGGCCACATTAAGTTTGGTCAAACGGACGTTAAAGAAACTTTTGAGCAGAATTTCTATAACCTTGCTCAGACGATCATCAGCGAGTACTTCCCCTCTTTGCTGCCTTATGCCGTAGGGTTTCAGCTGGTTGAGAAAAGTAAAGATAATTCGAAGGCCTTTGCCATCTATGGGTTTCGGCTCAAATCCCTAGCCTTTATTCCTTTCTTCTTCGATAATGGACGAGTTTTTGGCTACGAGATCATTTTCCTCCCGCGACTAAATCTTTTCCTACCCACCACTGAAAGCTGGATTTCCTACCTCCGAACCAAAGGGCGAAACAATTTCGGAAGGCCCTTATTTGACCTTAACTTTAAGGAACAGCTTTCGCAGCCAGATCTCCTTCCGCTTCGTCGGCCTGTTATTCTGACTGGTGGTGGGCTGAATCTTGAGGATACCGTCAAGATATCATCCCTAATTAAGCAAGCTGCAAAAGCCCGTCCGCGAGTTGACTATTTTGATATCGTTCTTAAAAGCAAAAAGCTTGCCAGTCACTTTTTGGCCCTCATTGATCGCTATCCGACTCTGTTTGATAAAGTCGTACGCATTCACGGGATTAACCTTATAAAGAAAGCTTTGGCCGTTGCTGGTGCTCGTCCAGGGCTTGAACCTAAACCTTCTATTCGTGTCTTTACCGAACTAGACATTGACCGGCTGCCTCTTGATGTCAGTATTGTCAATGCCATCAAGCGACGGGGATTTTACATTCAGGATAACAGATCAAAATTCGCCTCTTTGATTCCTGCTATCTCGACAAAACGATTCCAACTTATCACGGGCACGGGAAGCTACGAGGTTGTAACTCCGTCGGGGGAGATTATTCGTGGTTTTGTGGTTATTCCGCACCACAGCAGCGTAGGCTTTCTATTACCTATTGGTGGCAAGCAGATTTATTACTTTGACGTTAAACCCAAGTCTGACGTTTATGCCATAAATCACGTCTTTAAGCCTAAATATTCCGACATTTACCGTCGGCTTCCAAAGATCAGTCGCGAGGAACTAACTGCTCCTGCCTTTTGGGCTGAGCATATTCTTAGGACCAATTCCGAACAATTGACAACTCGACCCATAGGAATGATCTTGCTTTTGGATAAGACGGGTAATTCTGTTTTGCTGCGAGGGCATTTGACAGAAAGTGATGGTTTGGAGCAGGTCGAGCTTAGTTTGCATCAGCACATTGTTCCGGGGGTTGAGGAGTTTTGTGAAGTCCGTGTGGTTCCGACCCACCGAGACAACTTAACATTTCGGATTTTCGTTCGTGAGGGAAGAAGGATTTGCTATCTTGGCATTCCCAAGGACGTTCGTTATGTTCCAATTCCCGATCATGCCGAACGCCTTGTGACCATTGCCCCAGAGGATATTTACCAACAGATGGATGAAAAGCAGATCAGGGAAGTCAAGATCGCCCATTATCAGGATCAGGACCTTTATGTCATCAATAACAGTCCCGGGCTAAATCGACTGCAAGCCCTTGTGGAACTGATGCATATGGGCCTTAAGCAGCGAGATGCTGCCAAGGCCCTTAATGACGCCGTTCGTTATAAGCAAGCATCCTTCTGGATTAAGCCCGCCGCCGCCTTTACAGTCCGAAATACCGAAAATCCCACTGTTTATTTCTACGAAGAACCACATACAACTATCGCTCCCGGCTATCCCGCCAAGACGCCCATTGAAACCAGCTATGTTGTTCCGGGCCTCAGGCGGCCTAGGCGGGAGCAAGAGCTTGTGCCGCCTGTAGATTCCCGGCTTATCCAGATTGTTACTAAGCTTGATGAAGTTAATGAAGGCGAAGTTTTCGATGCCGGAGTCTTTACAATCCTTCTTCGGACCAGTCGCGATGAGTATCTGATTGACCTTTATATTCCACAGCTAATTAAGTCTCTGGACACATTGGGACGCCTCCTTTTTAACCTTTATTACCATCGCGAATTTCTCCAAGAGCGTTATGGTGAATCAGACTACATCAAGCTACTTGATAGCGTCAAAAAGAATCTCGAAAGCCTTGGAGATCTAGTTATTGACCTAATGCAACAGGATATTGATTATTATGCTGGGCTTTTGAATGAGTCTTCACAAGAGGTAGGGAGCGTAGAGCATGCCATTTAAGGTTTTTGAATCTGTTGCGGACGTTACGATTCCTTCGGGCCAGCAGGAATCGGAATGGGTTTCTGTATCATGCCCGGTTTCTGGGGCCATTCACAAGGTGGCTGCTAGACAAATCTCTGGGGCAAATGTCGGTTTTACTGTTTATGTCGTCTCTCGCGAAAATATTACCAATCTTGCAGACGCTCAGCTTTTTTCCGTTATACCGGCTCTATCTGTAGCCTCTGGGACTGTAGGTCAATATTTTTCTGACCACGGACATCCCTACACTCGCGTTGCCGAGGACTATTTTACTGCTCATAACGGGTTGTTTGTCAAAGTTAGAGCGGCTTCAACTCTCACAGAGACGTCGGTCTTTAGGGTTTCATTTATCATGCGGACTTCCGATGAGTGACGATCTTGAGCATCAAGAATTTGAACTTCCTTTTATCTCGGAAAACGAAATCCGGGTCTATGGCAAGCTTTTACCCCAGCATGCCTCACGCCCCCCGGATTGGCGTTTTAAGCTGGCCTCGCTTTGTCTTAGCAGAAAGGTTCCTAAGCCAGATTGCGACGAAGCCTTTAAGGAAATCTACCGCTTTTTGCGTAGATTAGATAAGATTCTTTCGGGGCAGGATAGCAAGAATTTGTTGGTTTTGATGAAGCAACATCCGGATCTTTATTCAGCCTGGATTATTTATTCGGACTTTAGCTATCCTCGCTTTCGCATCGAGCTTGAATCTCGAATCCTGGCCAAGGAAGCCCCAGAGCAGGTCATCCGGAAGCTCGGCCTTACCTCTGGAGTTTACGACTGGTACAAACTTGCCTTCTTTGATGTAGAAACAAGATTGGATAATCCAAGTTTTATCATCAATCAGGTTATCTTAAGGGGTGCCCAAGGTTTCAATGTCGAGCACGAGGATGTCCTTTTACCTCTTTTGGGTTACATGCTAGGCGTTGAGGCTATAGACTATTGCATCTATCGCATGGAAAAATCGGACTTTCAGACTTTCCTTGACAATCTGGACAAATCCATGAAGGATCAGCTTCGGCTCAAGCTTTGGGCTCATATTCAATCTGGGAATGTGGATCGCAGTGAGGCTTTACTTACGCTTTATAAGAAGCTTATTGGCGAAGACTCTCCGGCACAACCTACTTTAGATTTTTCAGCTCTTTTAAGTAAAGTTTTAGCGGAATAAATCCATGCGATTCCTCTCACCTCAAGATGCTGCCAAGATTATGGATGTAACTGACAAGGTAGAGCACCTTGTCAAAAGCGGGGTGCCTATCCATGAAGCTTTCGCTCGCTGTGTCAAGGAAGCCAATCTGAGCCACGATCAGGCTCATCTTGCCGCTCGCACTTGGAATATCGGACACTTTTTAGCAAGCCGAGGACCTATCCGAGAGGAAATCGGTATCGAGGAGACCCTTCCCTTAGTGGATTTTGAGAGCGTTAAACCGCTTATTGAGAAGACAGAAACCAAAAAGGCTGAAGCGGAAGTTGCAGGTATTTACTTTAAACCCCCTGTTCGACCTGAATCGAAATCGGTTTCCTTAAAACATCCTCTATTCCAAAAGTATGCCGGAGCCAGTGCGGTTCTTGAGCGGCAATTTCGTGCCCGCCAGCTTAAGACCAATCTAGGAATGGAAATTGACTATTGGGATAAGCTTGCGGAACGACAAAAATCCCTTTATCGTCAAAAACTTGCGGAAATAGCTTTCACTGTTAAAAATGACCTTCTTCCAAGATTAAAACATCCAGACATTGATCTAGATTTGGCCCGTTCGCATCTCGCGGCTGCTAGTCCGAAGGCTGCAGCGGTCTTAGATCGGTTGGTTAAGTTCTATAACATTCAACCAGCTCCGCTTCCAGATCATCTTAAAAAGGCCCATTATGATCCAAAACATCCGATTTACGCAGGTCTAATTAAGGTTGCCTCACTTTTGGAAGAGGTTAGGCAACATCGATGGGCCTATAAGAAAGCAAGGGCGATGCGGGCGAAGGTATTCGGGATATATCACCGTTGTTTTGGTCTTCCTGAATCGGAGGTTGATAAGTATCAAGTGGTTGTGGAGCATGATGATGTAAGGCTATTGAAGAACGGAGCATATATCGAGAAGCCGCCTCTTTCACGAGAAGTTATTACTGCAGGATATTCGCTTCCTGCATGGAAAATGAAGGAACGACCAATCGAAATCGACAAACGGGCCAAGCGGCAAACTTTGGTTGGGAAGAAGGCTAAAAAACAGAAAGGACAGAGTTCTCAAGGAAGTCAATCTTCGGAAGAGGATGTAAAGGAGGTTATGCAGGCTATCGATCTGGCTACGAGGACTTTCCCCGGAGATTACTATTATACTATAGGATATGTTCCTTTTTACTACACCTCACAAAAGCTTATTGAGGAAGCCGCGGAAAAGATAAAGGAAAAGGTTCAAAGTCGCAGTAAGCAGCTTGATCCTTATTTTGCTTCGAAGAGGAAATTGGAAAATCTGGCCATCTTTATGACAAGCGATCCAATGCTTGCGTCGACAGATCCGGAATTGCTGCGGGAAGCTTACCGTCAGTTGCATATGACAGCTCCGGAGTTAATGGATCAACCACAACTTGCCTTGAACTTCCTTAAGAAATACATCGCTCAGGATCAAACAATCGATACAGCTGATCTCGTTGCCTTACTGCGAGCATACCGGCAGCCAGTCAAACAAAGTAATGTCAAGAAGGCAATTTTGGGACTTGGAAAGAAACGGAAAAATCCGAAGCCTATTGCTTCGGCTTTGACTTACGGTTTGCTTGGCAGTTTGGTTCCTTTGCTTTACGTTGATGACTATAGCACACTCCCATATCACATGGGTTTAGGAGGTCTTCTTGGAGCCGGATTAGGTTATACTTTAGGTAAGATTCTATAATTAGTGTGAGGTTCGTGATTTAGTAGTTGAATTGTCTTAACCAGACGTTTGTTAACCTTTAGATTAGTTTAAGTTAAGGAGGTTCTAGATGTACTATCACCCGTACGTTCCGGTTGTTCCCGTTTATTATCATCCTGCGTACCACGGTCACGTGAAGTCTGGGGCGATTATACCGGGTTGGGTTGCTGCAGGGGCCGGAAAGGCTAAGGCTGCTCTGCAAGGCTTGAAGGAAACGATCAAACAGAAGCTTGCTACTCAAGTAAGCCTTGGTGCGGCGTTGGGTGGCGGTGCTTTGGCTGGTTTAGGTGGTGGTGTGGCTGGTTTCGGTCTCGGTCGGTTTACGGCTCCGACAGAGACCGTGGCAGTTCCGTACGTGCCTGGATGGGCCGGGGCTGCGACCGGTGCATTGCTCGGTGGTGGGCTTGGTGCCGGGATTGGTGCTCTGGCGGCAGGTGAGGAGAATCGTTTGCGGGGTGCCTTGCTCGGTGCTGGTCTCGGTGCTGGGCTTGGCGGAGCGGCTGGTTATCTCGGTGCTCCGTATCTTGCGTAAATGGGTATGAATTTAAAAGCCTCCATAGTTCGGGGTCGTAAGTATGGGTTCGCTGATCCCGTGGTCTCCGCTTTTACCTGCAAATAGGCCCACGACAGCTCTTTCAACGCCAAGAGTGTCGGCTGTGGCCGGTCAACCACCGCCATCTGGACCAAATATGGGTTTCATTTTTCCTGGGGCACGGGTCCGCTTTAATGTAAGGGTTTCGCCGCAATCTAGTTTTCAGTTTACGGTAGACCGACTTAAAAGCTATCTCCGGGGTGCTTTGTTGGGTGGACTGGTCGGTGGTTCGGTGGCTTATGGAATTGGGTCCACGCGATCTGCATCACCGCCTCCACCTGTTCCTTTGCTTTCGCCGCAAAGTGAAATTTCTCAACGGACATTAGGAACTTTATTGGGGACAGGTATAGGAGCTGGTTTGGGTCTTTTGGCTGGTGGTGAAGGGAACCGTTTGGCCGGTGCGTTGTTAGGTGGTACACTTGGAGGTGCTGCGGGATATTTTGGTGCTCCGTACATTAACGAATATATTTCTTCAAGATTGATGCAATAACTGTGACAATTCGGAGACCAAGAACGCTTCGGCACGCAAATGCCATAGTGCATTTGTGTGCCGAAGATCTTGGTTGGGTTCTGTAAGAACCTGAACATAAACGTATCATAGACCAGTTGGTATGTTCTTTCAAACACCGATTTTGAACGCGAAATCAGCTGGGCTCTTGATTAAACGGGCTCTTTTTAGAGGACTTATCTCTAAGCTTCGCCAATACATGGCGACTACCGTCAGTAATACCGTCAGTACCGCCTCCGAGCCGGTAATACAGAAGGTGCGGACTGACATTATATTTCCCATTATGACGGGTGTTGGTGGAATGACTATCGGAGGGGCAGCGGGTTATGCGTATGGTCGCTGGTCGACTCCTACGCTACCGCCTATAGATATAAAGGTTATTCCGCCCGAATTTCTTATGGCCATTCCAGGTGGAGTTACTGGAGCTGCTTTAGGTGCTGGACTGGCGGCGATGTATGCTCCTAAAAAACAGAAGCATCCATGGACATTGATAGGGCTTGGGGCTGGAGCTGGTTTAGGTGGGACGCTAGGTTATCTTGCTGGAAGTTATCTGTACGATGACGGTCGTGGTGCATCCGCGTCTTAGGTTTATTTTGCTTTATGCACAACAAGATGCCAACAACTTTGAGCTTGAATCCTGTCGCAATATTCGAGGCCCACGATCCTCGTTTACGGGTTTTCAGACAAAAGGTCGTCGATTACGTAACGATACAAGCCGTCTATAACACTAAACAAGCCAACGTCCTAGCTAGATACGGTCCGAAAGTCTGGCAGGCGACTAAAGGTTTTCTACAGAATGCCCTTTTTTACGGGCTATTCCTACTTCCGGTACTCCTCCCACAGCCTCAGCCGCCAGTTCCTGAATTCAACTTAAGCGTCGGTCGTCGAGGTTTTGCCAGTATTTTGGGCGGTTTGACGGGAGCAGGACTCGGAGCTTTGCTATCAAGACCAGGCAGTCGTTGGGGAGGTGCTGCGATCGGAGCGGGCTTAGGTGCTGGCTTAGGGTATGCTGCTTCATATCTTCCTGAATTGATGCAACGAGCTAGGACACAGCAATCAGCACAGCGGTCGACATAATAGTCAGAAAATAACCACCTAAGGTTGTCGTTATGTTGGTTTTTAATCCTATTGCTATCACCGAAGCTTTGTATCCGAGTGTTAAGCAGGCTCGTTATAAGATTTTTCACATTTTAGAAGGCAGTGGACTTAAAAAAGCACAGACGACACCACCTGCAGCAGCATCGGCAGCCGCAGCTTCAGCGGCATCTGCAGCAGCGACGACGACACCTGCACCTACACCTACGCCAGGAACTCTGCGGTTGCCCTCTTTACGGACCATAGCAACACTTAGGTATCCTGTGGCTAGTGCATTGGGGTTTATGATCGGCAGCGGAGGAGATTTTCGGTATTTTGTGCCTACTCCAATAATCCGTCATCATGTTCGGTCGAGCTTACAATATCTTCCGACCATCACTTTACCTATCGGAACTGCCCTGCTAGGTGCCGGTTTAGGCTCTTATTTCAGCGATTATTACACACGGCAGCGTAATATGCTTCTGGGAGGTGCTTTAGGTTTAGGTGGAGGCTTGGCACTTATGTATTTACCTAAGCTGTTTGTGAAGTAGGGTAAGATTATGTTTGATGCATATTTGAATAAATATGCTGTCAGAGGCTATTGCTTCCCGGCTGTTCCTTCTACCGTGAAATCCGCAAAACCTGTAAGGAAACAGGCGTATTATTTACTTCCCCCAGCGGTCTCAGCGTACCCTGTTCCTGTTGTCAAGGTAGCAAACGCACCAGCAAACGTACCAGCTGGTGCCGCGGCGGGTACGGTACCAACCGTACCGGCAGCTGTAAGACCGCGGTGGGGTTGGCTGCATTATATTGGTCTTCCTTTGACATTCCTTGGCGGTATACATCTCGGTGCACAGACACAAAAAGCTGGCGTTGATAGGATAAACTCGATTTTCTATTCGGAGTATCTTAAACGGCTGGCACCATATATCATCGGTGGTGGTTTAGGGGCGACTGCTGGAGCATTATTGGGTAGGCAACGGGGACAGACTTTGACAGGTGCCCTGCTAGGAGCCGGTGCCGGAATTGCAATTCCGGCACTTTGGCAAAGCATGACGATTCGATAGCATTTCTCTCACCTGTTGATGTAAGACTACGGTAATGCCTGCTTTAGTACCCCAAACAAATCAGTTACCGCTTGATGGACAAGTCAGGCTTACAACGCCTCCTAGTCGAGGTTTTCTTGTTACTGTCGGACCCATAATGGGAGGTTTTGGGCTTGGTTATTTGACAGGCAAATATGTAGGCCAACGTAGTCGTCCTTCCGTTTTGGCGTCTTTAGAATCGACAGTCATGCAGTTACCATCCTATTTACAAGCTATACCCACTCCTGTCCTTTATGTTGGTTCTGGGGCTTTAGGTTCGGCTATGCTTGCTGGATTGCAGGGTAAACGGGAATTGATCCCGCTTGCTCTGCTTACGGGCGGTGTAGGTGGGTATGGTGGTTATTTGACTGCAGAATATCTATCTCAAAAAGGCTTTAGTCCGTGGGTTAGTTTGGCTGGAAGCTTCGGAACCTCTATGCTATTAGATCGACTTCTGATGAGTATTTTGAAGCGTGAATGATCTTATGCAACTTACGACACTTCATTCTGTAATTCGACGGAACCTGACTAAGACTGCACAACCACAGTCGCCTTTTGAATTTTGGTTTGGGAAGGGTTTTGCAGAAAGGATGCAATCGGTGGATTTTAATCGCCCTACAATGCGTACGGTGACTTCAACAGGTCCTTCGGGTCAACGTCGAGGACCACGGGCGATAGCGAATCCTTTTGGCGGATTCTTTAGTTTCCAGGATCGTTCGGCATATGCTGATCTCTTCCAAGGACCCACCATTGAGCGACAGGTGGCGGATCCGTTTGGTGGTACAAGGATGGTTGCAACTCATCCGTATGCTCAGCCTTGGCTATATGCTCCGATGGTCCAGGCTCCTTCGGCTCCGCAGTCCTCTGGGCCTTCGGATGAGGACAAACAGCTTGTTATGAACTTTCTGCAGTTCCTCCAACAATTGGCTTCGGATCAAGGGGAACAACAAGCTCAGCCTGCAAATCAACAACAAGCTACAGGAGCCTCACAACCAGAGCAGCAAACATCTCCGCCCGTCAAAACAAGCCACCATCGCAAGCAAGCCCAAAGGCCCCTGACTGGGATTCCTTACATGCTTGATATCAAACATGCCCTTACACCTTTAACTTACATTCCCGGTTTGACGGGAACTTTGATCGGGGCAGGCTTAGGAACTGCAGGTTATTTAATGGCTCCAGCATTAAACCCTGGGGTTAAGCTTACTCCTCGTCGTGTTGGTCTAGGTGCCTTTTATGGTGGTCTGACAGGTCTTGGCGTTGAGCTTCTGTACCGTACGCTCAATGAAATGTTCGGCTAATGTTTGCCGTCAGGATTACAGGAATTTACACTCCCATTTTGACGGATATTGGCTACATTTTTCTTAGCTATCTTAGACCCGGCATCCATCTGATTGGTTTAGACCCTGAAACCAAGACCTACATCAAATCACCCGTAGCTGCCATTCGCCGGAAGCTAACCACTACAGACCGCCTTTTAAATGTCGACTTTTTACGTTTGCAATATCACGTCACGGATGATGATTATGGAGTAGATCCTTCTGGGACCCTAGTTAAACTTCAGGACCTTCCTACTTCCGAGCTTCATTTTGGCTTTCCTTTGGATCTTTATGACGATCAGCATGTTCCTAATCTTCTAGAGGCGTCTTATTTTGGATTGGCCAAGTGGAATCCCGAGACGAGGCGTGTTAAAGGGATCTATTCGGATGTCTGCACGGCTTCTAGGCGAATCCTTAAGGGCTTTTTTCGAATTCGGGTCAAAGATGTGTGTCGTGCTTATGGTACGAAACGGATTCGAATTAAGTTGCATTCCTTTCTGGAATTTCTGAATTTTCTTGAGCTATTTATAAGGTATGCGGACCTTAAAACCTTTTTGCTCCGAGTTTTGACTGATTTGCATTATGTGGAATTTGTTCTCCGTCCAGAAGCCGACGCTGAAGAATGGCGTACCCCTCATCGGTTTTCAACGACTTTAACCCTAGAGACCACAAAACCGATTATAACGCTAAGTAATATAATAATAACAGAGCGTCCGATCATTTGTGTCACTTCAGGCCTGATGCGTGGATGAGCGTAATCGAGGATATGTTCTATGCCTTGTGATCGTCCTTCCAGCAAAAAACAGTTGCGTTGGGCCTTTGCTGCCGAAGAACGAGGGGAGCTTCCTAAAGGAACTGCTCGACGTTGGGCCCGAAAAATGAAAAAAGACGGGGGAAAAGCAAACTTTGAGAAGAAGGTTTTGCAAAAGCTTGGCCACTATTTAGTTAGACACGTTTATCGACGATGTTCATAAAGTTTGTTGACCCTAATGGACACCAGCTACCTTTTGGGGAACCAATTGTAGATCCTATCAAGATTTCTCGTCGAGGTTTAACTGGGTCTGACAGAATTGCTTTCGAGAAAAGGGCCTCCGGATTCAATATAGATAAGATCCTTGCGAGACGTAAACCGGGTGAGGTTCTTTTGCATGTCATTGCCTTAGGTTGTGATGAATTTTATGGGCCCAACCGGAACGGAGACGCTTTTACTAAGGAATCTTGTCGCAAGTACCATCACACCTTTGTCAAATATGCTCGTTGGTTCCGAGAACACGACCATTACGAACCCCGCAAAAGCTATGGTCGTGTTTTGGATTCTCGGTTCAATGAGCGTCTAGGAAGGATCGAACTCATCGTGGCCTTAAATGGAACCAAAGAGGCTGCCAAGGCCAATAAGGGACGGGTAGCTGATTTGGAACTGGAGAGACTTGCCAAAGGCGAAGATATCCCGGTTTCGATGGCCTGTAAGGTTGCTTATGACGTCTGCAGTGGTTGCGGGAATAAGGCCAGGAATCGTTCGGAATATTGTACAGCTGAAACCTGTAAATATGGTGGCTGTAAAGAAAACCTAGGCAAAACCTTCGCAGACGGACATACCCTTCGCGTCTTTAATCCCGAACCGCTGTTTTTTGATATTTCTTATGTCGAAGAGCCAGCGGACCGGATTGCCTACACCATCGGCCACTTGAAAACGGCTTCAGCTCCTGCCTGGCTCATGCATTTCCCGCAGCCTGAGGATATCGTTAAACAAGCACATATTCTTGAAGCACTTTTAGATTGTGAACTTGCCACAAGACAAGGCAAACGAACGGTCCAGATCGATTTCTCTCAGCGACCTCAGGCTTCAGGCCTTGTCAAATTCGCCATTGACCTCGGACCACAGGAGCTCGTTTATCATTTGTCGAAAATGCAGATAATCCTCCCATTTAAGGAATGGCTTCAGGTCTTTGGCGAGGTTCCTGAGTCCAAAGCTAAAAAGATCGCATCTCAAGTTCGTCCTCATTTGCAGTATCTTTATTCCGACTTCGTTAATCATCCTAAGCTTAAGGATAAGCTTGCTTTTAATGCCTTTTTCCCAAAAGAGCACTCAGGGTCGTTATATAATTTGATCGAGAAACATTCTTTAACCAGGATTTCTATTCGAGATTTACAAGCAATGCGGGCCAAGCCGGAAAATGTTAAGTTTGCGGCTTATACACCGCATTCCTCTCGGGAAATTAGGGATCTTCTTGCGGAATATGCTTCGTATCAAATCGCAAGTCTTTATAGTTGGCCGGAAATCCCTCCATATAACTACGTTATTGATATGAACTTCACCAGTTAGGGGAAATCACTATGTCGAATGATCTGCACGAACGTATTCGAGCATTGATTGACCGTTATCAGGAAAGCTCGCATATTAAACGAGCCCAAAACGTCGAAGAGGAGCTTGAAGATTACGAAACCGTTCCTAAGCAGGAACCAGAAGTTACGGAATTTACTAAGGAAATGGATCGGATCTTAGCGGAACATTTCCCGTCATCGGTTAGTGCTGACGAGCCTTTGGATGAGGAAGATCAATATACAGAGCCTGAAGAAGTCCAAGAGGATAACCCGGGCAACTTAGAGGTTCAAGTGGCGGATGAGGAAAACGAAGAGGTTGAGCCGGAATCACCTATCGCGGTCGGCGAAGAGGCCTTGGAAAAGATCCGAAAAGAGGCTCGGAAGCTTTCGGACCGGGCTTTGATCCAAGAATTTCATAAGACCGCTAGGAAGTTGATTGAAATGATCCAAAATCTCGAAAAGACCGCTCGGTTCGTGGGAGCGGTACCTGCTCTTTCGCCTCAGACTCCTGAAGAGCTGGTGACATCGGTCATTAAACAAGCCAATACGGATGCTGATCTTGTCGCTAATTACATTAAGTTGGCTCAAGAGGCAGCCGTTCAGCAACAACTTGCTGAAGAAATGGCTGCTCAACAGGCGGCAGCCGAAGCCGAAGCAGCTCAGGCTTTAAACCAAGCCGCTCTTGATCCTGAAACTGCTGCCGAGATAAGTCGACTTGAAGGGGAGATTATGGAGGCAGCTAAGGATCTGACACCTGAAGAAATCGATGCCGCTGTCGAGCAGGCCGCAGCGGAAGTTGAGCAGGAAATCGACGAGGAAGCTCAAGCTGAGGCCGAAGTGGTTGATAAGGCTATTCAAGAAGCCGTCGATGAATTTGTCGACGAGTACTTCCAGGTTATTGATGAGGCTGTGGATGAGGTTATTGATGAGTTTGAAAAGGAGGTTGAAGACTTTAAGAAGCAATTGCGAGAGCAAGGTCGTCATGAGGAGGCAGAGAAGGTTGATGAGTTAGTTTCTCAGTATGTTGCACAGGTTATGCAGGCCGAAATGATGCCGGGTGTCGAGATGGGAGTGCCGGTAGTAGAGGGTGCTGTTCCTGTAGTTGCCGAGGCTCCTGTCGCAGTTGAAAGTGTTGAAATGGTAGCTCCGGTAGGCGAGGAAGAAGCATCTTCTGAAAAAGCCGAAGAACCTACAAAGACAGAAAAATCCGAAGAGGAATCCGAGGAGGCTGAAGAGACCAAGGTTCTTGAAGAACTTTCAAGCGAAGAAACCGTGAATGAGCTCGGAAATGCTTTGGAAGATATGGGTATCACACCTGAGGAGCTTGTGAATGAGGCTAAAGATGAGGAAGCTCGTAAACAAGCAACTATAATTGCTAGGGCAGTCACTCATTTAAAGCGAGCAAGGAGATATAAACGAGTGGCCGCCGTTTATGATCGGCATCGGAAGTTGCGGAATGCCATGAAAGACTTCTTGCTTGAATTGATCAGTTAGTTCTTCTTGATAATAAGGTGTGACCGATGAGTCCAGAAACGAAGAAGCTTCTAGTCAAATTCGCGGCGTATGTCGATGAGATCGCTCGCCGCTTTAATGCGATGAAGGAGAAGCAAGCCTTCACGGCGAAGGTTGCTTCTTATCGTATTCCGGAGGTCGTGGATCTTTTGGTGAAGAAAGGTTTGGCCAATAAAGGAGATGAAAGGCTTCTTGCTGAGAGCCTGAAGGATCATGCGAAATGCCTATTATATATTGAGAAGCTTGCCAATTACGCTCGACCTGGATCTTTTGGTTCGGTCGTTTATGGTGGTGGAAGTGATGTTAAGCCGTCGTTCCGTCCTATCGGTCAAGTCCTGAATGAGGATGAGACAGTTGCAGGGCGGAACTTCAAAGAGGCCTTCCTGCGTTTGAATTTGAGTTAAGAGTATTCAATCATCAGTTTGTGGAGTCTGTGAGATATGACTTTAAACCAATATATTAACTACTGTGAGCCTGTACGTGGAGGGGTTGCTGGACCCCTCGTCAAGATTCGTCCTTTGAATAAGGACGATGTTGATGCTGGAAAGCTTGTTGCTGGGCGAGTTGTAACATTAAACAGTGCCGGAGAGTTTGTTGCCGGTAACCAAAACGACACCAAGCGTATGCCGATGTTCTTGGTGACCGGCCAAAATACTCCGAGCGTTTGGAATAGTGGGATCGTAAACTCTATTGTTCGTTGGATGCCCATGGGACATGATGGTTCTGGAGCTATTGCTTTGGTAGCAACTGGCGGTTATGAAATCCAAAGCACGGAATATGACAAAAACCAAAGCTATGCTCCAAATGATCCGTTGACTGTGGATGCGAATGGTGTTTTGACGAAGGCTACGACGCCTGCAACTCAGTGGGTTGTAGGTGTTTGTAGTTGGCATGAGAACTCTGAAAATATTCAGGCAGCTGCGACTGGTCCGACGGGTGTTAATGCCCACCGGTTGCAGACGATTACCTTCTGGAGTGTTTTCCGTCCTATTTACAGCTAATTGAACTAGGTAATCTAGATAATAGCAGAGGTGACTAGCTATGCCTTTTGATGAAATTCGACAGCTTAATCAGAACTTTTTGCACGCCATTACTTCTGGCGATGATCAACTGGTTAAGTACGCACAGGAACAAACTAATGATTTCATCCGGGTGCGATTGCGTGAAGAAGCAATCTGCCGGTATATACTTCCTGCACAGCCTGTAACCCCGAACGACTATACTCCACAAATCACTGACGACGAACCGGCTATCGTGGTCGAAATGGAACCGCGGTCGCCTGGAGCCATTGTTATGGGCTTCGGGAAAGCGGTTCCGCCTGCATTCGTGTTCCACGCCAACCGGTTCGTGGTCAGGCTGCATGTGATTCTGTCGCCGAGGCTCAGGAAACCCATCCATCAATTGGAAACTTATCGGGCGGACATTCGGGCTCTTCTGGCCGAAAACATTGTTCGCGACTTGGGATATGTCGAGGATATCGAGTTCTTCCGGATGGTGGATCTCACGCTGAATGTGACAGGGGATGGCCGGAATATATTCACCGGGGAACAGCAATCCTGGACGATTTCTGGAGGTGTTAGCCGTACCAACTTGGCGGAAGCTAAGAAACGGACAACCTACCCGGCCGGTCGAATCCCGGTGACTAAGGCTGTCACAAATATCTCGACCTTGTCGGAACTTGAAAAGATGGAACGGCAGGAAATCGGTGATGACCGAGCGGCTGATATCTTCTTCGAAGGTTGGGGTAACCGGAGGATCCTCGGCATTGATGTCCTGTCGACCATCAAGCGGGAAATCATTCCGAACGGCGTCTTCTACATGTTCGGCGATCCTCAATTTATCGGTAAGTTCTATGTTCGGAATGAACCCACGATCTACCTGAAGACCGAGGATCTGGAAGTCGAATTCTATGCTTATGAGGTCCTCGGGGCTTCGATCGGTCATGCTGATGCTGTTCATCGATTTGCCTTCACGACCTGATAGATAGTCTTGATAGGAGCTGGAAATGAAGAGCGACTCGATCAAGTTGGCCGCGGCTAGTATCCTTAGTCGTGAGCTGTACATGCCAGCTTTCATTTCGAAGCTGGCCAGTTATGGAATTCCGGTCAAGAACCAGCAGGAAGCATTGGCTTATTGCACTGTGGCTTGGCACCTGCGGGATCTGTTGCAGAGGCGGCACGGTTTTGTAGATCCGGCTCCGACGCCCTTTGAAAAGGCCGCGGCCCGTCTTGTTGTTCAACGCAATCCACACATTATTCGTGCGGCCAAGGTAATCCTCAAAGATAAGAAGGCTAAGTAGGCTTATGTTTCCCAAGATCGAAATCTGCAATAAGACAGATCAGCCCCTCTATTTGGGGTTCAATGCTCGTGGAGTTCAAGGGATTTGGTTGGCTCCGGCCAACGAAATTGGTGACTGTTACGTATTTGTTGGTCTAGATGTTAATGACTTGAGGGTTCGGGAGACCCTTAAGAACATGCTTTCTTCCGATCCTCCTCAAGTCAGTGTAAGGCAGGTTGAGTCGGTTGAGGAATTTCTCATGTCTTAAGGACCTTTAGCTATGGAACATCCTGGACTTTTAATTGGCTATATTGTCCTTTTACTTCTGTTGTTTTTGGATATTTCTGTCATGCTAATTTCGGACTGGGAAACTACGGTTATGACGGTAAGGGTCTTTTGGGACACGTTGCGTCTGAAGGTCGCTTCCTTGACCAAGCGAATTCGTAGATTCGCACAGCATCCCTTAGACATTTAATACCATCCCATCATCCATTTCATCCTCATCCGCCCGTCAAGGATAACTCCTTGGCGGGTGTTTTATTATGTCTTAAAATTGGTCGAGCTGATAGGTCGACAGAGCTAAAAAAGAGGAGGTGGGATATGTGGGCACATTGTTTCTGTTCGACGTATGCTCGACCGGAACTTGTGCAGGGAGCTTTGGCTCTGTTCCAGGCTCAGACTTATCCCAAGAAATACCTGACCATCCTGGATGACTCTGGCTGCCTAGTTTCCGAAAGACAGCATAACTATATGGTGGTCTCCATACCCGAACGGTTTCCGTCTTTGGCCTCTAAATTTCGCTACCTTTATTCGCTGGCTGCTCCCGGGGACAAGGACGCCATTTTCATCTGGGATGATGACGATCTATATCATCCCCTTTATATCGAATGGCATATGGAAGTCCTAAGGCGATTTCCTGTTTCTAAACCAGCACTGGTTTACGTTTTTAATCATCTTAAACCGGATGACTTTTTGGTCTATCGGACAGAGAACTGGTTCTACCCTTCATTGGCTTTTAGGGTCTATTGTCTTGAGGAGGTAACATGGCGGGAGCACGAACCATTTGATCTTAACTTTATTCGGGATCTTCGTGAATATTTTACCTTTGGGGATCCCGTCAAGGATGGTATATTTCCTTTTGTCTATTGTATAGGTCCTTGGTCACGGATGTCTGTCTTTCGGAATCGCTATAAGGAAAAAGCCTACCAACAATATGGGAAGGAGATCTTTAGCAGACTTGAGGATACCGCTCCCAGAAGGCTTGTTCCGGAGCTAGATGCTTTTCGAAAAGAGGTACTACAGAGATTTGAAGGACGGGTACTTTGTAGGCTGCGGCTCCGAAATAGCTAAAAAGACGGGACGTGTACCCCGGCTTTTCTTTATCGCCTTTCGAAAGAAAGGCCTTCTCTCTTTCCGGATGCGTCCCGTCATAAATTAATGCAAAAGTTAGTGCGATTTTTCACGACCTTCTTATCGTCGAACTTCGGCCTATTCCGTCCTATAATTAGGTGAATGGCTCGAAACCTAGTTAAAATTAGATTGGTGACCATAGGTGAGGAACGTACATATGTGGCACGTATTGACGCTTCTTGTTTTCCTATCTCCATGCTTTGCACCGAATCTGCTTCAATGCCCGGGAGGTTCTTGTCCCATTCCCAGACCGGACACTCAACTTCCTAATCAATCGCGGGCAGAGAAGTATCCTGAGTTTGTGATTGTTGAGGCGGGTTCTTCTAAAGGCTCAGGAACCTGTTTCTATACCGACAGTACCACCAATAAGAGTTACGTTTTTACCGTAGCTCATGTGGTACAAAAGGGGATGCGAGGTACGGTCGTCCTATATGACGGCCGCCGGTTGCCCTATGTCTGTGTGGATTCGTCATCCTCGCATAATCGTGCCAGGATTGGAAGCTTCTCGGAAGGGAACTTTGTAAGCTCGGGCTTCTGGTGCTATTTGGAGCCGACTCAAACATGGGTTCCGGAATGGTCTGTCCTTGAAGTAGATGGGATTATTGAACGTTCACGACTGGTACGATCTCCTGAGGATCCCATTAGTGTTGGTGACAAAGCTTATGTTATCGGATGGGCAGGAGGACGGCGATTTGAAATTCGGCTTGGATCTATCATTCGCCTCGAGCGTTGGGGATTGATTGTTATCGATGTCCCGGCCATTCCTGGAATGTCTGGAGGGGCCATCTTACGTCAGAATAGGACTTCTTATGCTCAGGATGTCCATGATGAACTGATTGGCTTGATATCAGCGACTGACGGACGGAATACGATCGGTGTACCCATCTCTTATGTTATCGCCAAAATCGAACAAGCTTCCTGGCTCCCCTGGCGGCGATTTGCTGAAGAAAACGCTATGCTTCAAAGGCAATATAACGAGCTTCAGGATGAGCTGGCTCGTTTACGAGAAGAATTGGCTCGGATTAGAGGATCTACACCTCCGGCACCCGCTCCATCTAAACCTGAGGAAGAGCCAAAACCTGAACCCCCAAAACCTGAACCTTCCAAACCACCACAAACACAACCTGATGAAACAGTTCCTCTTCCTCAGCTTGAAAACATTCAGCGAGAATGGAGTACCTTAAAGCGGTGGGGCATTGCAGGGATTGTTCTTATTATCACTTGGCTTATACTCTTAACGATCTTTGGGCAAGGGTTCTTGTTCTCCAACCCCCTGGTTCGTCTTATTACCCGTCTAATTCCTGGTAGGACCGACGATGTAATTGTCGCTCTTCTTGCGAGCGGCGAGCAAGCTCTAGCCTCGTATTTGTCAGAAAAACTTGGCGTATCAAAGAAACGCTATCAAAAGATGCAAGAGACTGTAAAGCAGCTTCGTAATATCGCATCTAAGAAAGGTTGATAGATAAAATGGATGAAGATATCCTTTGCACTCCTGCCTCCCGTATTCAATGTGAAAAACGTTTAATGCGTCTTGAGGCGAATTTCGAGAAGATCAATCAGGATATCAAACAAATCAGCGAGATATTTCGAGAGGAGTTAGATTTACGGATGGGCCTGATAGCGGAAAAGTTTGAACGGACGATGGAACGGTTGGATAAGATTGAGGCACAAGTCGAAAGGTTATCGCGGTGCATTTATGGGAATGGATATGGTTTGCTTTCGCGGGTTAATGTGCTTATGGCTGTAGTGGTGTTGTTTTTTGGTCTTATATTGGGTCAAGGCGTAAGCTTGGTTTGGAGGGTATTAGGGTTTTAGTCCTTACGTAAGAAGGGTTACTTACAGCGGTTTGCAATATGTAAGCTTCGGAGGTTAATTATGGCTGATGTCACTACTGTTCCAAACGCGGCAGATTCATCAACGGTCATTTCTATCAAGGACCATAGCTTCGAAAAGCGTCCGGTCCGTGACAATTATCACTCTTACCGTTGTAGGAACTGCGGGTTTACGGTAATATTTGCCGCTGCGTCCGAAGAGGAGGAATTACAACGGCTTCGAGCGTTCCCCGGGTGTGTTTCTGTCTTGGCAAAAGTCGATCCTGCCACTGTTGAGAAGCTTAAAGCAAAGGGTGGTTGTCGATCTTGTGGTTCAAGATAGGAGAAGTAGCTAATGCCGAACATCGTCTATAATGTCTTTTGGAAAAACATCCTCGAGGGAAATATTGCCTGGGATGACGACACGGTCATTCGAGCCCTCCTTTTTACCACCGATAGTACCTACACTCCAAGTCGTACCCATCAGACTATCCAACAAATTAAAGAAGCAGGCCTTGTCGAAGTTAGTTCTGACACAGGCTACCGACGTGCCACCATCTCAGATAAGGTTGTGGGCACTGTTGAAGTTGGCGGTGAACCCTATCCTGCTTTATTAGGCGGTCCTGCACTTTTTGGAGCTATCGAGTCCGGAATTACCATCAAAGGAGCTTTGTTGTTTGTTCGTGTGGGACTTACGGATCAGGATTCTGTCGATTATCCCGCCGTCTACATCGATACCGCCACCGGACTACCCAAAGAAACAAATGGTGGTGTTGTAGTCTGGAGTCCTGGTTCCTCGGGTTACATCCGCCTTATGCCTTGTCAGTAACCCAGATAGCCATGTGCTCCTTTAGTTTGGGTCCTTTTATTCTAGCCGCCTATCGGCCTTACGGTCCCTTTTTCCGGACCATTTCTGTCATTGGTAATATTCGTTATATCCACCTAGGGATTATTGTTTTTCGGAATTCAAAGTGGTACATCTACCACGCTTCGAAAGAAAAGGGCGCAGTCGTTTTAGAACCCTTCAATAGTTCGACTTGGGAGATTGATCTTTTCCGTCTAGTTCCTCAGGCTCTGGTTAAGCTGGATGTCCACCAGGCCGCCAAGACGATGCAGGACTATTTGGGCAAGGTTTATGGTTGGTCAACGCTATTTTGGACCGTTTCTTCTTACTTGCCTATCTTTGGTAAAAGAATAAAATATCGTTGGCCCGATTCGGCTATTCAAAGTCCAACATGCTCCGCTCTTGTTTCATTGATCATGCGGAGTGCTGGGCTTGATCCTTGTCCGGACTTTAGCGATGTCATGACGACACCGGACGACATTGTTTTTTGTGGTCTTTTTGAGCCTTTTACGACTAATGTGATTTACGGAGGTAAACATGAACTTCTGGGCACATAAACGGGTTATTGTTAACAATTCTGACTACCTATCTCAAGAGGATAAAGAACGGAGTATTGCCATTTTAAGCTTTATGGAGAAGGCTAATTTTCCTTATCCGAGCCAATGCTATTTCACGGCCAAAAATGACTTTATGATTGTCTGGAAAATGAACGAAGGTGGAAGTAGCTACAGGATAGAATTGTGCTTCCCTCGAGGTAGTCAGATTGGCACTGTGACTTACGTGCATGAGGAAGCCACGGTCGAAGAAGATGAATAGGGTAGGGCGGGAGTCGTTTTATGGGTAAGTTTCGAAACTGCACCTTCTATCTTTCCGGCCCGATGCAGTATGCAAAGGACCAGAGTTGGAAGAAGAAGCTAGTCGACTACTTCCAACGTAATGGGGTTCCATATTTTGATCCTGTTGTTAAGGATGCGGAAACAGTTAAAGCCGTCATTTATCAAGGAAAAGGAAGGGCACAAGTCGAAGAATTTGAGGATTCTGTTCCTTATTTCGAAAGGTTGCTGGCGGAAGGAAAGTATGACGATGTTGCCAAGAAGATGAGGATTATCAGGGAGATCGATTTGGCTGTTGTCAGGAAGTCAGATATTGTTATTGTGTACTTTGACCTAGAGACGCCGACATTTGGGACTTGGGATGAAGTTTATGAGGCGGATCGGTGTGGAAAGATAATTCTTTGGGTCTTTGATCATGATGATTTAAAGAAAATCCCTCTCTGGCTTTATGGGGTCATCAAGGACATGAGGTTGGTTTTTCGGAATGTAGACCAGTTGATTGCTTTTCTGAACAGCGATAAGGTCTGCTCCATATTGAATCGCTGTATCTGTGGTAAGTGTTGGAGTGCTGTTTGTTCGAAAGATTGTTGTGCGAAATAGCTAAGAAAAAGCCTTAAGGTTTGGCCCTATCGTCATATGGCGATAGGGCCAATTTTGTTTTAAGGCATGGGAGCCCCTTACGGGTAAAGCTTTTTCACCTGCTCTAGGCACCAGTGTCGGATTTCAATGATTTCATATAGCTTTCTCCTCCAGCGTTTTAGGTTTCGGATGAACCGTTCGATTTTTCGGATTTGCCGCTCGAGAACTTGCCGCTTCTCTTCAGGATATTGGCGGCGGAGACTATTGATAAACTCGATGGCAATTTTGATATGGAGGATATCGCTATTTTGACCCTTTTCAGGGAAATAAAGCTCGATGAACTTGTCATATCCGTGTTCCTCCAATTTTTGATAGACGAGGGTCCGTAGAAGCTTAGCTTCCTTTACAAGGGCCTCAGCTTTAGTGACCCAGTCCGGCGGCAGGGCATTTTGTCTTAGTTCGGCAAGAAGGAAAAGCTGGACCAGGTCAAGGGCCCTGTTAGCTAAGTTACGGACAGTTCTCTCCAGAGAAACAAGAGGAAGGCCTTCCCGGATCTGAATGTCGGCCATGAGGATAAATTCCTCAAGGGAAGCAAATAACGCGTTGGGAGAATCCGCAGGTTCAGTCGGAAGGTCTTGGATTAAGGGTGCTTCTTGGTTCATGAGAAAGGCTCCTATCAAACAAACACCTTTGCTTCTAACATAGCCCTGTTGACTATTAAATTTTGGAGTGACAAAGGCAATAGGGAAGCCTTATTTATCATCAACTTCCACAAACAAACTCGACACTGAATCAATTAGGTCCCTCAGTACCTCAGCAATTTTACGGCCTGCTTCTTGCAGAACCGCTTTAGCAAACGCATCACCTGATAGCTCACCATACATTTCTCCTCCCTCATATTCCAAAACAAGGTCCCAGCTTCCGTACTGTAAACGTCTTTCTATCCAATTCCATGGACTTACTATTTCAACCTGTGTCTTTGGAGGGAGGTCTGATAGGGTTTGGATCAACGTATGTACGATGATCTCCTGTTCGCAATTCGTTAGCTCGGGGATAGCTTGGAAACAATTTTTGATGAAGCGGAAAATTTGGCTTTGCTCTAATGGTTTTGCGGTATCCCAAAGGTCCTTGGGAGATCGCAAAACGTCCCACCCCGAAGCCACCGAACGTAAGAATTTACCGTCTCTCATTTCCCTTGCCCTTTCATCAATCCGAATCTCTTTTCCATCATACAGCAACAAACCATATTTACAGTTCCGAGCTACAATCAAACTCATAATCTCACCTCCTATCTAAAAAACTTATCACCGACACAGCTAAGAGGAGAAGCCGGCAGTGCCAGCATAAAGCGCATAGGTCGCAGAAATTTACCCGTGCTCTACCAGCGCTCATTACGAGCACGGTCGCGAATTGCTTGGAGATTGATAATTTCTGCGACCTCAAACTGGGTGGCAGCTCCTTCAATGGGGCGAAGCCGAACTATCGTCGGAAAATGCCCCATCCGCCCATGGAGCTCTGCCACTAGACAACAAGCTATGGGTGCAAAACCGGGCGGGCACACGACGATCGGCTTTGTCTGCCCCCCTCCCCTGGCGCTCGGTGCTC
>Ga0071330_1064616_pt1 | contig 27479 bp, 30 predicted proteins | sample GBScel77sediment_FD_63802 | JGI IMG/M metagenome (GOLD analysis project Ga0071330, IMG submission 63802) | Hot spring sediment microbial communities from Great Boiling Spring, Nevada - Cellulolytic enrichment Sediment 77C v2 (version 2) | ecosystem: Environmental > Aquatic > Thermal springs >...
TGAAGTATTTCGACGTTTGATCTCATTTTTTATGCAATGCATTTTTTCCTTCACCTCAAATCTTAATAGAAAGCTTTAAATATATGTGATGTCCATTAAATTACGGTGGCGGCGGGTTAGCTGAGGCTGTAGCTTCCCGTCGCCGCCGCCAAATGGGAGAATTTATATAGTGGAAGGTGAGAGGAAGGTGGGAAAAGGAGGTAGAGAAGTATGAAAAGGGTAGGATTAATAGGCGTAGTAATGGCGTTGCTTTTAGTGATATCAGCGACTCCAGCGATGGCTCAAACAATAGCATTAAACAAGACATCGGGCTCCTATGGAGATTGGGTCAAAGTGAGCGGTAGTGAGTTCCCAGCTAATGAAAACGTAATATTAAAGTTGGAGAAGGATGGGCTAGAATATTACTGGGATGGAGTTAGTTCTGATTGGACTAATAATCCAGCTGCGGTAGCGGGCCGAACTGACGAGAATGGAAACTTCAGCATTAATGTTAAAGTTCCTAAAGAACCAGCGGGAACTTACACTATTACTGCTAAAGTAGGGGCTGTTACTGTTGTTAGAGAGTTTACAGTTGTGCCGAAAATAACACTATATCCAACGGAGAGAATGATAAAAGAAATAGTCTTAGTGGAAGGCTACGGGTTTGCTGCAAATGAGAACTTTAAACTTAGATTCACAGATTCAGCTGGAAAAACATGGTACTGGGATCGAGCTAATGCTCAATGGACTGCTGATTCAGCTACGGTAGCAGGCACTACAAATTTTGAAGGGAGTCTCACAGTTCTCATTGAAGTTCCAAAAGATGCGGCACCAGGAACGGCTACTGTCTATGTGGAAGATTTAAGTGCCAACAAAAACAATGCAACCACTTTGCTGGAAGTTAACGGCAAAGGTCCAGTTTATTATGGTGGAAATCTTTTAGTGTGGGCAAAGCTGTCCGATGACAGAATAACTCTTGGTGAAACAGTAACGCTGAATGCAACTTGGAGTTATTACAACAAAGAAGATGGAACGAGATACGTGGCGATTTTAAAGTGGGCGGATTACAGAGATATTATCGAGGATGGTTTTGTAAATACTGCAAGGCTTTTCGACAAGGCAGTTTTGCTTGATACATTGCTCGAAGATGGAGGTTCTAGGACTTGGAGCTATACACCAGCAGAGCCAGGACTGTACATAGTTGTAATCTTCAACCTCCTAAGAGATGGAAATGTTGAGTACGGAGATCAAGTTAGATTCATGGTTGAAGGTGTTGTTGTTGGAAAACCGAGTGTGAGCATAAGAGTTGATAGACAGATCATTGCCCATGGAGATTACGTGAGGGTATCGGCATCGATGAACACAGATAGACCTGTAACTCCAGTGAAAGTTTTCGTAACTGGTGCTGGTAGAACAACAATGCTTTGTTATTATACGGGCACTGGTGCGTACACAGTAGAGGAAGCCTGTGGTAACGATGAATGGTGGGTCCCAATCGGCACAGACAGGCCTGAAGGAACTTATGTTGCGAAGATAGATGTAGGGGCAGGTGAAGTAAGATCCGAAGACGCTAAACCATTCATAGTCGTTAAGCCTGAAATAAAGACCATTACCATTAATGACAACTCATTACAACATGTATTCGGACGCGATCTTGTGGTGACAGGTACTTGCAATCTAGCGAAGAGTGGAACTAAAGAAGATGCAGGATCTCCTTTGGATGAATCAATGGTTAACTATGCGCAGATAGAAATAAAAGATCTGGCCGGTAATGTCGTGTTTAACTGGAGTATCTGGGATCAAAGCTCAGATAGACTAAAGACTACTGCAAATGCAAAGTCACTCATAGATAGTGGTGGGGAGTTTAAATTCAAAATTGATAACTTTGGAAAGAGCGATAGCATAACAGGTGAACTGGACAGAGGCTACTACATTGTTGAGGTGTGGGTTTATTCTGGCAGAACGGGAGATGAACTAATAATGAGTGATAAGGTATCTGCAACCTTTGAGCTGGTAAAGGCTGACGTGAAGCTGTCAGCAGACAAGACAACTGTTACAAGAGGAGATGACATAACTTTCACAATATCCACAAACCTCAAGGTGAACAATCCGGTGAACTTCACGATCGACGATACGAGGTTCTGCGTCCAAGACCCCAATTATGATGATTGTGTGAATGAAAGGACTTACTACACCGACGTTAAGGGACAGATCAAGATAAAGCTCAAGGTCAACAGCGAGGCACCGCTGACAGAATACAAGTTCAAGGCTGAAGAACTGCTAACCGGAGTGAGCGACGAGATAAAAGTTGTCGTGGTAAAGCAAGCTCTTGAACTAACACCTGATAGGACAACGGTTGCAAGGGGTGGAGAGATAAGATTTACGGGAACCACGACTGTGGATAGAATATACGTCTTTGCCAGCGAAAGGGGAGTGTTTACGATAGGCAATAGATGCGTTGCTGAATTGCCAAGCTATACGAAAATACCACAAAGTGATATGAACAACACTTCAAGCGTTCCAGCTACGGAGAAGAAGCTTGACTTTAAGGTTGAAGTTAATATTAGAAACGTAGATACTGGAACTTACTACCTGTACTTCTTCGCTCCAGCAAATGCTACAGAAATAGACAGGTCCGCAGACGCGCAAGCAATGTTCGCTATTTATGTTACGGATCCGAAAATTGTTAGCATCGACATTCCAAGCAAGATTCCATATCAGGGCAAGTTCGAAGTAAGTGTTCTCACTGATCCAGGAAAGCGTGAAAACGTCGAACTGACATTCGTTCTTGAAGGAAGCAATGTTAAGGTCAGACCTGGAAAATTTGGTCTTGCTGAGTATAGCATGCCGGATGCCGACAACTACGTCAACTGGACAGTAGACCTGAGGAGATACTTCGAAAATGAGGATAGGGCACTTGAACCAGGACTGTATCTCTTCACCGTTAAAATGTACTTCAGAGGTGGAGATGAAATTGACTCTGCAAGAACCTCAAAGCTCATTGAGATAGTACCACAGGAGCTGAATGTCGACATCTCACCAACAACAGTCGTGATCGGTGAAAAGATACAGGTCAGCATAAGCGCTTACAGAGGAGGAGTAGCTGGCTACGATCACATCTTGGTCACAATGGTTGGGCCGAACTACAAGGCAACGCAGAGAGCAACTCTTGACAGCGAAGGCAAGGCAACGCTAACCTTTGAGACATACGGACTTGCAGAAGGAACGTACACGTTCTGGATCAGAGACACTGCTGGAACTTGTGAGTACGATAACAGGACAGATTTGGACTTTGTTGAGGACTTATACGACATGGATCCAGCAAGTCCAGTGGCCAGAGTTTACAAGGCAGAGGATGACATACTGCTGAAGAGAACCGTGCAGTTAGTTAAAGAAAAGCCGGTTACTCCAACCCCAACAACCCCCGCACCAACCACACCTGCACCAACAACCCCCGCACCAACCACACCTGCACCAACAACCCCAGCACCAACCACACCTGCACCAACAACCCCAGCTCAACAGCCAGGTGGAGTGCCGGGCTTTGAGGCAGTGTTTGCCATCGCAGGACTGCTTGCAGTGGCATACCTGCTGAGGAGGAAGTAATTCTCCAATTTTTCCCTTTTTTATTTTACGGTAAAGTTTTTAAGCTACAAGCCTTTCTTCTTTCTATGAAGAAAATTGCGATACCGTTGCTTCTGGTCATCCTGATTGCTCCAGCTCTGGCTCTCGAAACCCTTACAAAGGATAACTTCGACACTCCTGAAACCCAGATAACTCCGGAGAAGGTATTTTACCTGCCCGGAGAAACTGTCACAGCTGAATATATTATTCTTCCGAAGAGCGAGAAGGATATGAAATTGATAGGGGGGGAGGATTATGATACGCCCAGGATTTACACCTTTGAAACTGATCTCGAAAATCCACATGGGGTTTACACCATTTACTACTACAAAGCTGGAACGTTTGGTGATGTTTTAAACTTTGTTGGTAAAAAAGCAAAGGTAAATGTTCCAGGTTTGATTATAAATAACGAGCTGAGAGGTGTGGAGAAAATTAGTGTAAACATAACCGGTTTGACTCCGTCAATATCATCAAGACTTGAACTCATAAACCTCATAAAAATCTCAATCAAAGATGCAGAAGAAGACGCACTTCCACCTCTAACAATAAAAGTTGTGAACACCCAGAAGTTCGGCGAAGACATTCAAAAGGTGAGAGCGGATGCAGCATCTCTTAAATCGGATCTGGATTCGGCAGGAGTTCAGTATAACCAGTCCGATTTCGATGAGATTAGCTCTCTCCTCAGCAGTGCTGAAAATTTTGTCTCCCAGGGAAAGTATGTTGAGGCGAATGAAAAGATAACAGAAGCTGAGGAGAAACTCAAGGAGATAGCTTCACAGGCTGATAAACTTAAGGCTGAGACTGAGAGAGACCATATTGAAGATATCCTTAACAGAGCATATTTGAACCTGAGCGTTTTGGAGATTGCCCTAAACAAGGTCGCTAACAGCAAGAACTACACCACATACGTTCAGACTTACGCCGAACTCAAAAGTAAGTATGATAGCCTGAAGAAGCAGTTCGATGATGCAGATAAGATGATCACGGATAAAAAGTATTCCGCCGCTTATGAAAAGCTTAAGGCCATGAGACCGGATGCTGAGAACCTCCTTAAAAGCATCCTTGAGCTTAAAACAAAAATTGAAAATGAAAAACCGGAAAGCATTTTCCCGTCACTTAAACTTGATCTCAGCCTTTTACCCTACATTGCCGCGGCTGTTGCAGCAGCGGTTGTTGTTTTTGCAGCAGTGAAGCTCAGAGGGAGGAGAAGAAAATGGGACGAGCTCCGCTGATCCCTCTCTTCTGTCTTCTATTTTTCGCCTTAGCTTCTTTTGCTGCAGCCTACGAATTTGATTATTCATGTTCGAAAACCTTTAAAGGTTATTACTTTGGCAGCGAATATCACTACTTTACCTGCACGGTAACTCCAAAATCTCCAAAGCTTGCAGATGATCAGGAATATCATGTCGAAACCCAGCTCGACTCTTCGGCTGTGGTTGCTGTTGTGGAGTATGTGGATGGGAAGAAGCTCCTCTTTCCCACACCCCGGGATTATTACAGCTCTGATACCGTAACAAGGCTCAAGTTTTTCGTTCCCGAAAGCTATGATGGTGTAAAGGAAATATCCCTCACGGTTTCGGGTTATATACCCGTTATCGCTTCAAGGCTTGAAAATTTAACAATTCTGAAAATGGAGGCTGAAAAGGAACTCCTCAAACTGCAGATTACAGTGGTAAACAGGCAGAAATTCTATTCAGATATAAGATATTTTGAGGAGGCAGAGTGTGCGGATCAGAAGAAGCTGAAGGAGGCAAAGATGCTTTACAATGCCGAAAAATACATAGAGGCTGAGGAGCTGATGAAGGACATAGAGAATGCAGTTGAGGAGTGTTACGTGAGCAGCAGGATGGAGACATACAGAGCCAGAATTTACGAGCTGAAATCTCTGCTCACCGAAATCAGCAGAGACCTCATCCTCATTCAGTACCGGCTTGAAAAAGACAGGATTGAGAACTACGAAGATGTTAAGGCCAGATACGATGAACTGCAGAAAAAATTCAGGAGCATTGATGAAGAGATGGATGAACTGGAAATTCTTGTCAGAGAGGGAAAGTTCACAGCAGCTGATACCAGAATAGTCCAGATTGAGAGCTCTCTTTCCTCACTGAAGCAGGAAGTTGAGGAGTTTAAAAAATCAATCAGGGAGAAAAGTCTGATTGAGGCTGATTTAATAATAATCGCTGTTATAAGTTTGATAGCGATAGCAGCAGCCTTGATTGCAATCTCAAGAAGAAGAAAGGACAAATGGTAGCTTAAGGCGATCCGGCTATAACCTGATCAATCATTTCTTTTGGAAATAAGCCATTCTCAACAACACCGGTTATGAGCTTTATATCTCTTTCAACCCTCTCAACTCTTTCATCCTCCAGAACACCAAAGTCGCAGTCCAGTATGAAATTCCCGCTGTCAGTGATAACTGGTCCAACCTTTCCCTTTCCATGCCTGAGCCTGATTTCGGCTCCGATCTCTTTCAGCTTTCTTGAAACATAACCGTAGGCAAAGGGAATAACCTCAACGGGAACGGGCATTGAAAGTTTCTCAACCAGCTTGCTCTCATCCACGATTATTACAACTTTCTTGCTTGCCTTTGCAACTATTTTTTCCCTCGTCATGGCCCCCCCGCCACCTTTTATGCAGTTCATCTTTGCATCAACCTGATCAGCACCATCGATGCACAGTTCCGGTTCATGTTCGACCAGATCAACTATTTTTATTCCATTTCTGATTGCTGCATAGTAGGACTGGTAAGAGGTTGGAACACCGTAAACTTCAATTTTCTCCTCTCTAATTCTTTTCCCGAGCAGATCCAGAAAAATTTCCACTGTTGAACCGCTACCAATACCCAGAACCATCCCGTCTTTAACAAGCTCCAAAGCGAGCTTTGCGGCGTTATACTTCCCATTCGAGACCATCAAACCACCTTTTTACATTCACAAAATCAACTCTTGCTGTCAGGTCGATTGAAAGAGGGGTTACCGATACATATCCGAGCCTCAAAGCGTGGATGTCTGTTCCTTCTTCAGCATCCTCAATTTCATTTCCATGTATCCAGTAGTATTCTCTTCCCCTTGGATCAAGCCTTTTCTCCACGCTAACCAGATACATTCTTCTTGCCAGCCTCGTTACAGCCATTTTACCGTTCGGCTTTGATGGAACGTTAACGTTCAGCAAATCAACACCCTCAGGCAGTCCTTTTTCGAGCATGAACTTCGAGATGTCCTTCAGAACTCTGGATGCGAAGCTGAAGTCAGCCCTGCTTGTAAGTTCGAACTTGCTCACATCTGGCATTTGCAGTGATATTGCAATTGTTTTGCTTCCGTGGGTTGCTGCCTCTAAAGCTGCACCGACAGTTCCTGAGGTTGTTGCAGCTTCAGTGGAGAGGTTTTCACCCAGATTTATCCCGCTAACCGTTAGGTCAGGGATATCACCAATTATTTCATACATCCCGATTATAACCGAATCTGTTGGTGTGCCATCTACAGCGTATATCTTCATTCCGTTGACCTTCAGCTCCGACACCCTTATTGGCTCCATTATCGAAAGGCTTCTGCCCACCCCGCTCCTCTGCACAGCCGGAGCCACGACAAAAACTTTTCCAAGCTCTTTCAAAGCCTCATAAGCAGCCCTTAACCCTGCTGAGTAAAGCCCGTCGTCGTTGGTGAGCAGGATTTTCATATCTCCTTCTCGATGCTGTCAATGTAAAGGGCTATCTCGTTTACTGTTTCTGGCTCAAGTTCCCTTTCAATTTTAACACCCTTGCTTTCTGCAAATTCTTTCAGTCTTTCGAAGTGAATCGAGAGCTGAGAAACCACGTATGTCTTGAGGAGGTATAAGTTTCTCTGAACCTCCTCTCTCTCAGCCCTTCCACTTCTGTAGAGGTTGATTATTTCCTCGCAGTCCTTTTTGAACATCTCCAGGATGTTTTCCTGCTCAAGAAGCTCGTTCACGTCTTCGATGCTCCTTTCCCCTCTTAGAATTTCTCCTATTCTGTCAAGAAACGTGTTGATGTAAAGCATCAAAAAGAGTGTTGGTAAGGCCTATAAATCGGTTGCGATAATGGTTAAATGATGAAAGAGATTGAGCGAAAATGTCTTCAGGCTTTAATCAGCATAGTCCAGAGCATTTATGACCAGATGAAAGCTGGACAGGTTCCTGAGCTTCATATTGCCACGAGAACCAAGCAAAACATTGAGTTTAATGAGGAGAGCGAGGTTTGGGTTTACGGTGACAGGAAATCCATAAGGTCCGCAAAAACAGTTAAAGGAGCTTACAGAATTCTGAAGATGACCTACGTTATTGGCTTTCTAAAGGAGCAGCTGAATCTCAACAAGTCATCAACCCTTAGAGAACTTTACTACATATCCGAAGGCTGGGGTGCGGCAAAGTTTGAGGAACAGGCAGAAAGTGACAGGCTTGTTGAGGATCTGGAAATCCTCACAAACTTTCAGAGGGAGCATTTCCACATCCGACCTGAAGAAGACGGAGCAACGGTTATAGGACCGCTGAGGGTTAGAGAGGAGACGAGGAGGGGTGTCAGGGAGATACACTGTCAGGATGATGTTGGTGAGGGTGGATATCAGATTCCTGTCAACGTTGACAAAATCGAGTTTATTGATCATGATGCGAAATTCGTAATAGCCATAGAGACTGGTGGTATGAGGGACAGGCTCGTTGAGAATGGATTTGATGAGAAGTACAACGCAATAATAGTCCACCTGAAGGGACAGCCAGCTCGCAGCACCCGCAGACTTCTGAGGAGGCTTAACACCGAGTTAAATTTGCCTGTGGTGGTTTTTACCGATGGCGACCCCTGGAGCTACAGAATTTTTGCGAGTGTTGCTTACGGTAGCATAAAGTCCGCACACCTCTCAGAGTATCTCGCAACTCCAGCGGCACAGTTTGTGGGGATAAGGCCGAGTGATATTGTTAAATACGATTTACCGGCAGACAAGCTGACGGATGATGATATTAAGGCATTGAACGCCATACTGACCGATCCTCGATTTGATTCAGAGTTCTGGAAAAAGGAGGTCAACCTGCAGCTTGAGATAAATAAGAAATCCGAACAGCAGGCTTTGGCCAAGTACGGGCTTGACTACGTTACGGATGTCTACTTACCTGAAAGACTTGCCGAGCTGGGTGTGATTTAAGTTGGGTTGAGATACAAAAATAACAGCCTAATTCAAACACCAAGCCGCCGGCGGGATTTGAACCCGCGACCTGGTGATTACAAGTCACCCGCTCTGCCAGCTAAGCCACGGCGGCTCATCAGCCTTTAAACCGCTGGTATTAAAAATTTTGCTAATCCCTGCTTGCTGCTCTTTTCAACCTTTCAACACCATTTATCTCGTCAATTATCCTTGCAACGGTTTTTGGCACAAGCTCCCTCCAGTTACCGCCCTCTAACATGAGTTTTCTTATGTGGCTACCTCTGTAAAGGCTTCTGTCAAACTCCGGAGGTGCGATGACCTCAAGCCCCGCATCCTGAAACACCTGCGCTATAACCGGATTTCTCGTTATTATTGAATCAACCTTTGGAACAAGGTTGATTATGTAAAATGCATGCCCGACATAAACGCTCATTGTTGGAACTGTGGCGGTAACGATTCTGCTCAAATCAACTCCCTCATCTTTCAGAGCATCTCGCATCATCCATATTCTCTCACCTGCCGTGAACGGGTTGAGCAGGGTGTGACTCTCATTCGCCATTCCCACCAGCAAAACGAGCTCATCGAACTTTTCAAGAGCCCACTTGATAACCATGAGGTGTCCGAGATGAAAGGGCTGAAACCTTCCGAATATCAGAGCCCTTGACATACACAAAATTGAATAAGAAGATTAATTACTTTTCGCCGGTTTAATCGCCCTGTTTGGACAGATTTTTGCACAAACAGCACAGCCCACGCAGAGAGAGCGATCAATGCTCACCTTCTCACCGTCAAATATCAGTGCAGGGCAGGAAAAGGTGTTTACACACTCCATGCACAGCGTGCAATCTTCTGTGACTTTGTAGCTCACGATTTTGCCCTCTCTCCTCCTCACCCTTGCCCACAATATAGCACATGGCTGTCTTGCAATTACAACAGCAACACCATCATGGTTCAGGGCTCTTCTCAGCACATCGATCATCTTTCTGACATTGTAGGGGTTTACAACCTCAACAAATTCAACCCCGCATCCCTTCACGATTTCCTCTATTTTTACAGCCTTTCCAGCTTCCCCGCATCCCCTGAATCCCGTGCCCGGATGAGGCTGATGTCCGGTCATGCCTGTTGTGGAGTTATCAAGAATAACAAGCACAAAGTTTGCTCTGTTGTAAACCGCATTTATCAATGCCGGTATCCCGGCGTGAATGAAGGTTGAATCACCGATTGTGGCAATGATTCTGTTATTTAGCACATGGGCCAAGCCGTTAGAAACACCAACGCTTGCACCCATGCATATTGTTATGTCAACTCCCTCAAAAGGTCTGTTGATTCCAAGGGTGTAGCAGCCTATGTCACTTGGCAGAGCAGCGTTGCCGAGCTCATTAACAATCTTTCTTATTGCATAGAATGACGCTGAATGAGGGCATCCGGGACAGAGTACTGGAGGTCTTGGAGGAGCTTTTGCGGCAATTTCCTGAGAATCCGCTGCAATTCTCTCATAATCCCTGCTTGGCTTTATTCCAAGAGCCCTTGCAATGCCCATCTCAACCCTTCCAACATTGTATTCGTAGTTCTCTGGCATGTATCCGTTCATTTTCCCGCAAACCTCAGCCAGTCCCATTGCCCTCACATGAAGCTCAACGAACGGGTCAACTTCTTCCACAACCACGACCTTTTTCATCTGTGAGACAAAATCTTCAATCAGTTTTTCCGGCAGAGGGTGCATTGATGAAAGCTTCAGAACCGGCAAATTGAGATTCAGGTTTTCAAGTGCTTCCTTGGTGTAAGCATAGCTCAGACCGCAGGCAATAATTCCCACATCACCATCGCCTTCATCAATCCAGTTCATATCTGATTTGTTAAAGTAACTCTCAATTTTGCTCAGCTTCTCCAGCAAAATGGGTTTCAGCTTTCTTGCATTGGCCGGAAGAACAACATCTGTTTGCGGATGTCTCTCCCATTCAACTCTGCTGAACTCCTTGTATGGTATTTTTCCGAGCTTAACAACACCGCTCGCATGACTCAACCTCGTGTAGCTTCTGAGAATCATGGGCAAACCGAACTTCTCTGAAAGTTCGAAGCATAGCTTCGCGTAATCCTTTGCCTCCTGAACGCTTGATGGTTCTACAACAGGAAGCTTTGCCGCCTTCCCGTACCATCTGTTGTCCTGCTCGTTCTGACTGCTGTGCATTGATGGATCATCTGCACTCACGAGAACGAATCCACCCCTCGCACCAACGTATGCAAAGCTGAAAAGAGCATCAGCAGCAACGTTCACACCTACATGTTTCATCGTTGCCATTGCCCTTTTTCCTGCTAAGGAAGCACCCACAGCAACTTCAAACGCAACCTTCTCGTTTGCAGAGTACTCCATGTAAAAATCCATCCTTCCTCTCAGAAGTCTGCAGGCATTGCTCAGAGTGTCGGCAATCTCGGATGATGGTGTCCCGGGATATGCGGCAAAAACATCAATCCCTGCCTCAATTGCCCCTCTTGCTATTGCCTCGTTGCCGAGAAGAAAGACTTTTTCACCTTCTGCATCTCTGACCACATCGCTTAGCATGGTGAGAAACTGTTAGGTAGATTAAAACCTTTCCGTTTAAAGTACTGCCAGAAATGCTCGGCACCAACCGATAACTTAAAATACCTCCCCACTACTCTTAGCAGTCCGTAGGAGGCTATGGCCGTCGGGACTACGGGGTGGTAGTATGCTGGTGGATAAGAACAGACTTGCGAAATCGATAGAGGAGGCTGTTAAGAGCGGAAAGAAAAGAAATTTTACAGAAACAGTTGAAATGGCAGTAAATCTAAAAAATCTGGATATGAAGAAGCCGGAAAACAGAATTGATGCTGTTATTAACTTACCTCATGGTCTGGGGAAGCCAAGAAAGGTTGGAGTTTTTGCAAGCGGTGAAACTGCTTTGAAAGCAAGAGAAGCCGGTGCGGACGTTGTAATCACTCCTGAAGATATCAACGAGCTGGCAAAGGACAAAAGAAGGGCAAAGAAGCTTGCCAATTCAATCGACTTCTTCATTGCAGAGGCTCCCCTTATGCCTGAAATTGGTAGAAAGCTCGGTCCAATTCTGGGTCCGAGAGGTAAGATTCCGCAGCCAATTCCCCCACTTGCAGATCCAAAGCCATTCATCGAAAGGCTGAGAAACTCGGTTAAGATCAGGACGAGAGACAAGATGACTTTCCACGCACCCATCGGGAATGAAAACATGGATGTGGAAAAGATGGCAGAAAACGCTATGGAAGTTTTAAAAGTTGTAGAGAACAAGTATGAAAATCCCTCACAGGTTGTCAGGTCGGTTTACGTGAAGAAAACCATGGGGCCTGCGGTAAGGGTGATGTAAATGGCCGCCATTAGAGGTTCACCTCCAGCGTATAAGGTCAGAACTGTGGAGGAAATAAAGAGGATGATATTATCAAAGCCTGTTGTAGCTGTGGTAAGCTTCAGAAATGTACCTGCCGGTCAGATGCAAAAAATAAGGAGAGATTTTAGAGAAAAAGCCGAAATTAAAGTTGTCAAGAACACTCTACTTGAGAGAGCTCTTGATGCTCTTGGTGGAGATTATGTAAAGCTTAAAGATTTTCTTGGCGATCAGATTGCCTTAATCACTGCAAAGGAGAATCCCTTCAAACTTTACAGAATGATAGAGGATACAAAGATACCATCTCCTCTCAAACCGAATCAAATTTCTCCGGTTGATGTTGTAGTCAACGAAGGGCCAACATCAATACCTCCCGGTCCGCTAATGGCCGAACTTCAAAATGCCGGCTTACCGGTGGCGATTGAGAAAGGAAAAGTGGTTATAAAGGCTACCACAACTGTTGTAAAGGCTGGAGAGGTAGTCAGGCCGGAAGTTGCAAGAGCGCTGGATAGGCTTGAGATCAGACCAATCAAAATAGGACTTGATGTCAGGGCTATTTTTGATTCGGGAGTAATATTAACACCCGAGATACTGGCTATAGACACCGAAAAAGTTCTTGAAGATCTCCAGAGAGCTTATCAGATGGCAATCAACCTTGCGGTCAACTCTGCATACATCACTGAAGAGACTGCTGAGATACTCATAATGAAGGCTGTAATCGATGCCAGAAACCTTGCAATAAACGCGGGAATCTTCGAAAAAGGTGTTATGGGGGACTTAATTTTGAAGGCTCATGGTCAGATGCTATCTCTTGCATCTCTGCTTCCTGAGAATGCTCTTGATGAGGAACTCAAAAAGATGCTGTCGGGAATTGCTCAGGCTAAGGTTCAGGTTCAGGTAGAGGAGAAGAAGGAAGAGGAAGAGAAACCTGAAGAAGAGGAAGAAGAAGCAAAAGAGGAAGAGGCGATTGAAGGTTTAGGTGCTTTGTTTGGTTAAAAGGAGGTGTTGAGAATGGAGTATGTGTATGCAGCTCTCCTGTTGCACTCCGCTGGTAAGGAGATAACGGAGGACAATGTAAAAGCAGTTCTTGAGGCTGCGGGCGTGAAAGTGGATGAGGCAAGAGTTAAGGCCCTCGTTGCGGCTCTTGAGGGTGTGAACATTGATGAGGCGATACAGAAGGCAGCGATACCGATGGCAGTAGCAGCAGCCCCATCAGCAGCACCGGTGGAGGAGGCAAAAGAGAAGGCTAAAGAAGAGGAAGAGGAGGAGGAAGAAGAAGCAAAAGAAGAAGAGGCGATTGAAGGTTTAGGTGCTCTGTTTGGTTAATTTTTTGTAAAAATTTAAAATTTTTAAATACATCTCTTTTCTTCGATTTTCATTCTCTCCCCATCCTGAAGTTGCATCAACATCTTAACTTCGTTCATATCAAGGAGCCTACAGATATCGCATGTTCAGAAGAATATTGTTCTGATGGAAGTTCGATAGAAAAGTATATATATACCTAATACTAAATTTTGTATTGAAAAGAGGTAGGAGGTGTGTTGGATGGCTGAGTTGCCGATGGCACCGGTTGATAGATTGATCAGGAAGGCCGGGGCAGAGAGAGTAAGTGCAGATGCAGTGGAAAAGATGGTTGAAGTGCTTGAAGACTACGCAATTACAGTTGCAAAGAAAGCTGTGGAAATTGCAAAGCACTCAGGCAGAAAAACCGTTACAGCAGACGACATTAAGCTTGCACTTTCGATGTAAAAATTTTGTATTTGTTATATTTTTTAGACAAATTCAAATGCGTTTTTGAAGACCTCAGAATGCTTTCGGGGTTTAACAAGAAACTCGAGCCTTTCTATGCTGTGAACCAATTCGTACATGTTACCTTTAACTTCAAGCACGTTTTCAGGTTTTGCAAATCTGATCTCCGGTGTATTTTCGTAATTTCTGTTTCTGACCCACTCTCCATTTATGTAGTAATAGCAGGCCCCCCTTCTTTCAGTATAGGGTTCATAAATTGAACTGAAGTTTCTGCAAACCCAGTTTGCAGTAATCAGATCCTCATCCGCAGGATTTATGGTTACGTGACCGTAGTTGGGAGGAACAACAACAACATCCCACTTTTTGGCTTCAACGACAATTACATCCTCTATTTTCTCACCTGAAGGCTTCTGCATGATGAAAAAAGCCCGTCCATCAAGAACCTGGTAGACTTCAGGATACGTAAGGCCATCTCCAGATTCAGGGTGGTAATGGCCGTAGGTTTTGATGCTCTCACCACCCACATCGTTTGGTGGAATTAAGGTATAATCGTATCTCAGCCCGGCCTTTCTTATGATTTCCGCATCCTCGTCATTTTTAAAAGAGTCCCTGAACATGTAGTAAGCATCAAAGTCTTCCTTAAGGGCTTCCGGAAAAGCAAGTACAGGTTTTAGATCAGAAGCCCTTCTTACCTCTGACTGAAAAACTTTTTCTCCAAAAACAAATTCCATGGGAAAAATAGTAGAGAGTGTATTTAAAGCTTGTCAGGAGAAAGGTATTATAGCAGGTTGTGTGAAGGGATAACATGAAATACAGGTTCGTAGACCACACCGCAGACATAGCATTCGAAGTTTATGGTTCAGATCTGAAAGAACTATTCGAAAATGCTGCCCTCGCCTTTTACGATGCTTTTGTTGATACATCAAAGCTGAAAACAGAAAGAGAGGCTGAGGTTGAGTGTGAAGGAGAGGACGTTGAAATCACGCTTTACAGATGGTTGAACGAACTTCTTTATCTCTTTGACACCGAATTCTTCGCGGCAAAAACTGTTAGGGTTGAGATTGAAAAAGGCAGTGCAATTAAAGCGAGAGGAAAGCTTGGTGGTGGAAAGTTCAATGCAGAAATGGTGAAAGTTGAGCCAAAGGCTATAACGCTCCACAAATTCAGGGTTGAGAAAACTGATAATGGGTACTTAGCTTTTGTCGTCGTTGACATATGAAGGAGATTTATTTGCCCTTGCATCACGGAAAAGCTCCGTACTGGTTGCTTAACAGAATGAAAAAGCTTGCAAAGCCAGTAGTAAAGCTAATTATCATGGAATACGGTGAAAAGGCCTTCCTTGAAAGGCTTTCCAGTCCCATCTTCTTTCAGTCTCTCTCAAATGTTCTTGGCTTTGACTGGAACTCAAGCGGCGTTACGACCGTTCTTACAGGTGTTCTGAAAGCTGTACTCAACAATGAGGAGTTCGAGATAAGGGTTGCAGGTGGTAAGGGGAAGAACGCTCTAAGGACACCTGAAGAGATCATGAAGCTTTCAGATGAGATTGGGGCTGATGGAAAAACGCTTGTGGATTTCAGCAGACTGGCCGCGAAGGCTGACAGTGCTGCCCTCATCGATGGTTATTCCCTCTACCATCATGCATTAATCTTCACACCAAAGTATTTCACCGTGATTCAGCAGGGGATGAATGAGAGTGAAAGACTTGCCCGGAGATACCACTGGAACGTTTACTCAAGCGTTCCGGAACTTGAAAACGTGCATGATGGAATAATTACAGAAAGGAGAGAAAAAGAAGTAATAAACATGCTTTCTGAACTGAGCAGAGATGCGAAGAAGGTGTGTGTGGACATTGTAAGGGATGGAAGTTTCAGGAAAGACTACGAAAAATTGGTTTCCGTATCGAGATGGAGGAAAGGGCTGATGGTTCCGAAAAAGATTGACTGGAAGGTTATTGAAAGGGCATACAACCTCCAGCCCGATCGGTTTGAGGACATGCTTTTGATAAGGGGTTTTGGTAAAGAGACAGTTCGAGCACTCGCACTTATTGCTGAGATAATCTACAACACAGAATATGACAAAACAGACCCTGCAAAATACTGCTTCGCCGTTGGTGGGAAGGATGGAGTACCATTTCCGGTTAGAAAGGACATTTACGATGAAGTGATCGAGTTCATGCGCGAAACTGTAAAGCAGGCTGAAATCGGTGATTTTGAAAAGAAAAAGATTCTCGAGAGGTTGAGCAGGGCATGGATGTAGTTGTTAGGAAAAGCGAAGTAAGGGGCAGAGCAAGACCACCCGCATCGAAGAGCTACACCCACAGAGCATTTATAGCAGCCTCTCTCTCCCCCTCATCAAGAATTTCAAACCCTCTGGTCTCTGAAGACACAATTTCAACACTGAATGCATGCAAAAAAATCGGGGCAAAATTTGTCAGGAGAGGAGAGGAATGGTTGTTTAATGGGGTCGATAGCATTAAATCTTATGGATACTTCAATTTTTGCAATTCGGGAACAACTCTGAGGATATTCACAGGTCTTCTCTCACTCTCACCATTCAGAAGCGTTGTTGATGGTGATAGATCTCTCAGGAAAAGACCAAACAGAGAGCTTGTGTTGGCCTTATCAGAGCTTGGGGGAAAGTTTGATGGAAAGGAACCTTACTTCCCACCTTTCTCGGTTCAGGGTGTGGTTAAGGGTGGTGAAGTGGAGATTGATGCTCCAAGCTCGCAGTTCATTTCCTCGCTAATTTACACGCTCTCACTGGCTGAGGGCGACTCTTTGCTGAAGGTAAAGAGAGTAAAATCCCAGCCTTACATAGACATAACACTTGAGATTCTGAAAGAGAGCGGGGTGAAGATAAAAAGAGACGGCAACGTTTACTGCATTCCCGGCTCTCAGAATTTCAGACTGCGAAGGTATGAAGTCCCGGCAGACTTTTCATCTGCAAGCTATCTTATCGCTTCTGGTCTTATTGCCGGAGAGGTTGCAGTTGAAGGCATGTTCGAATCAGCTCAGGGTGACAGGAGAATTGTGGATTTATGCAGAGAGATGGGAGGGAAGGTCAGATGGGACAGGGAGAGGGGAGTGATAAGGGCTGAGAGGTCGGAACTTGAAGGTGTCGAGGTTGATGCGTCTGACATTCCAGATCTCGTCCCAACCCTTGCTGTTCTTGCAGCTGTTGCAAAAGGCGAGACGAGAATTTACAACGCTGAACATTTGAGAATAAAGGAGATAGACAGAATTGAAGGCATTAACTTGAATTTAAGGGCTCTTGGAGTTGAAGTCAGACCCCTGAAGGATGGTTTAATTATTAAAGGGGGCAAAAAGGAGTTCAGAGGTGTTGTGGACTCTTTTGGAGACCACAGAATGGCCTTAGCATTCTCACTCCTCGGTCTCCTTGGAGAGGTGAGATGTAAAAATGCAGAAGCTGTTTCGGTAAGTTATCCCGGATATTTCAGAACTCTGCAGTCACTGGGGGTTAGAATTAACATTCTCCCGTGAAGTTTATCAGTGATTTTAGCTCAGATGAAGGTAAATCAAAGAACTTGTTGAGATTTTTGGTTTTGAGCGATTATTTATTATCATCATCATCTTTAACTTATAGTAAAATATATATTTTTTGGTTAATAGTTGTATTCATGCTGCAGGTTGATTTACTGTGGGTTTATGCAATAGGAGCTATGTTTGCAACAGCATCGGCCACTCAACTGAAAAGGGAAACAAAAATACTCGGTAATGCCTACCTGGCTGCACTGCTGTTCTATTTAGGCGTTATCTTTGTCCCTGAGGCAATTTGGCTTCTATGGAGTTTCCCGCACTGGGAAACGATGCATGTTTGGACATCGCTTGGCGAGATACCTACCGCATACGTAACAGCTTTCATTGCAGGAGACTTTCTGTTAGCTGTTGTGGGCTTCTGGGTTGCAGCTAAACTTATTAGGTCTGGAAGAAGTTATGCTGCTCACATCCAGTGGATAGCCGGATATTTTGCCTTCTTTTTCGTGCTCGTACACGGATGGGACGGCACTGGCTGGCAGAGATTTACATGGGATCCTACAGTCACGGAAATGCCTTGGGAACCTGGGAGAACAATGTGGGTTAGCTTCGCAATGAGCAACGTTGCTCTTACACTGTATGCGATGGCAATTCCGACATTAGTCCCCATGATTGCAGGGGGTTACATATGGCTTAAGAGGGGACACATTCTGGCAGGACTGGAGGAAGGGAAAGCCTCACAGCTGGCTGTAAAGGGAATTGTAATTTACCTTCTCGGGGTTTTCGTTGCACTTCTAATGGCTGTGTTAGCTACAGGGATCTCTCTGTATTTCAGCAAGTACTCCGGACAGGTTGGAATGCTTCTCGGGATAATTGCCACAATAGCTCTGAGCTACGCAGCTGCTTTAAGAAAAGGAGGAATTCTGCAGAGGGTAATCTCGAGAGGCTTCAACTTGGCATAACTTTTAAATAGTCATTTTTATTAACTTTTTATTACAGGTGGTATCATGTTTGAAAACGTGATAGCTGACATGCTCAGCGTCAGTGGGGTTAAGGGTGTATTTATAGTTGACAGAGATGGGGCTCTGATCGAGGCCGAGTCGATGTTTTCCGGTGATGATGAAGTTTATGCTGCTCTGATTGCTGATGCATTTAACAAAGCTTCAGAAGTTCTTGGAAAGATATCATCTGACGAACCAGAACTTGTGATGATAGATGGTAAAAAGGATCGAATTATAGCTTCAAAGGCGGGAGATCTGGTGTTTGGCATTGTGGCAGATCAGAAAACGAATTACGGTTTGCTCAAAATAGAAATAAAAAAGGCGGTTGAAAAAATAACCGCGATGGTGTGAGGAAATGCTCATCCCGAAAGGAGAGGTCCTGGAGCTTGGCAGGAGGGGAAACTTCAGAGACATATTGAGAGAGCTATCTGAAGGAAGATTTTCAGGCTATGTTGAGGTTTCTTACAAAAAAGGTGAGCTTTCCCGAGCCAGGGTGCTTTTCAGCAATGGCAAGATTGTTGCTGCTGGAGTTCAGAGAGTAATTAGTAAAAGTGAAATTTCCGGAGAAAAAGCGCTTGAGGAGCTTCTTACCCTTGAACACTGTGTCGCTGATGTATACATTCTCGATGAGGAAAAGATAGCCAAAGCTCTGGAATGGAACAGGAATGCTGTGGTGGAACACCTGCCCGAGACAGAAGTTAAGGTTGAAGGTGGTTTGACGGAAGAGGTTATCACAACACCCGAAGAGAGAGACGCGATTCTAAAAAAATATGGCATCAGATTGCCTTCTGAGGAAGAAATAGACCAGATAATTGCGAACGCTCTTGATGGTAGCTACGATATCTATACAGCTATCAAACCCGGTGATTTTGATTCCCTCAAGAAATCGCTTGTAAGCACAGCTGAACTGTACCTTGGAAAAATGTCAAAAAAGGTTGCTGATGTGATCAATGATTGTAAATCAGCTGAAGAGCTTGTCGAGAGATTTGATGAGATAAGAAGTGCTGCGAAGTCTCTCGTCATCTTTGTCTCAAGAAAAAAAATTGATGAAATGCTCTCTGAAATGGAGAAGCTAATTGGTGAGGGTATTTAGCTTTCCTTTTCCAGTCTCTCTTCGACTATCTCGACGTACTCTCTCAATTCTTTGTTCATTTTTAGCACATCAAGTATTTCCCTGTAATTTGACTCATTCACATCATCGTAACCGAGGCTTTCCATAGCCTTGTTTAGAAAAATTTTTGCAATCGGCCCAATTTCCTTTTTGAGTTCATCGAGGAGTTTTTTGTAGGTAATCATTTCAGTGCCTCCTCAAGGCTTTCCATGGCCACCTTGAGGCTTCTTCTCAGCCTCTCGATACTTTTTGCAAGAATTCCAATTTCGTCTGCTCTCTTCTGATGCGGAACCTCAGCTTCAAGGTTTCCTTCAGCGATCTTGTCTGCTGTATTGCTTAACTCGATTATAGGTCTTGCAATGAATGTTGTGGTGAACACTGCCAGAACGACAACGAAGATTATAGCTATGGCTGCTGCAATACCCATTGCGTAGTAAACCTGCTGAAGTGCAGCCTCAATGTTCTTGCTTATCTCACCTGCAATGTTCTCTGCCGGGTTTGCAGGATTCTGGGTGAGATACTGGAAGTAACCGTCGATGTATGCAGCTGTTCCAGCCACCACCCAGAATTCACCCTTGCTGATAGGGTCATAAACCTTTACCGTGGTCGGGTAGTGGCAGAGGTACTTCGGAATTTCTTCTTTCTTCTCAGTCCTTGGGTCATCCCAGTAGTAGTAACCGCAAACCGGTTGTGGGGCTTCGGGGTTCTCTGTCACCTTTAAGACAAGACTGTAAAGGTCTGGCATTGTTTCATTCCATTTCAGCAATGCAATATCAACACCAAGGTATTTTTCAGTGGGCCCGGTAAAAGCAGGATGTGCCAGAAGAACCGCGATATCTCTTCCAGCTACCTTATTCCCGGCACCAACCCATGTATACTCCTTGGCACCCCATGTTTGCGTTCCAATATTTCTGAACTTGGGATCATTGATCAGATCAAAGGTTGTCAGCATTGTTTTGTTCTCGAGTTTCATCTTTGCCTCTATGTACGTTTGAACTGTCAGAGCCAAATCCTGAGCCTTCATCCTCACCGCTTCTTCCCCGGCTTTGGTTAGATATTCCTGACTCACATCGGTAACACCCTTTTTTGCCTCTTCACCAAATCCTGAAATTCCACTTAGGACAAGCTGGCTCAGAACTCCCAGTGGCACAAGGCTTGCTACAATAACTATTAAGACAATCTGGGGTGTTAGCTTCATTTTTTAATCACCTCCACAAAATCATTTACCTTTGCACCAATCCTTACCCTAACCCATGCGGGCACAACAATAAAACCTTCTTTCGAATAGGGGATTGCCCTTAAATTTACAACTCCATTTTTCTTCACGCTGATGTATTCGCCCTCTTTAACACCCAAGGTTTTCATTATGTCCTCAGCAAGAAAGGCCACGTCACTGCCTTCGTGGTCGTACTTCTGTGTGAAGTTAAGATCCACTCCAACCTTTGCCCTTGCAACACCTGTGATTGTGGAAATCGTCTTCTCAACTCCTTTCTCAACCATTGAAAGCCCTTCTTCAACTGAAGCCATTTCCCTCCGCATTTCAGCTAAAACTTTTCTGCTTTCAGCTTGACCTGTTGAACCCTTCTCTCTCAAATATTTCCCGATCTCTATCACCATCTGCTCAGGTGGTAGCTTTATCAGCTCCCCGAGAACTTCATCCGGAATGATACCTCTGTAAACATCCCTTATCTCGTAGGATTTTAGTTTCAATTCAAGCTCCTTAACTTTTCCCTGAAGCTCCCTTATCAAGGCTTCTTTCTCTGCAAGCAGTTTTTGACATTCGTCATCCAAGTGCAACACCCCCAGTTGAATGTAAACAAATCATTAAATAAAAACTTTATGCAGTTAAATGTGCTAAAATCTTTTAGCTCTCCGATCGCAGCGAATTTAAATGATCTTCTCCTTCACCATAAGTTCGGCATTCAGAATGCTCGCTCCTGCTGCCCCTCTGACAGTGTTGTGGCCCAGAACTATGTATTTCAGTCCGTTATTTCCATCTTTCCTTATCCTGCCAACGGTGATGCTCATACCCTTCCCAGCATCTCTGTCAAGTCTTGGCTGCGGTCTGTCGGGTTCTTCCCTTACAATTATCACCTTCTCAGGAGATGTTGGAAGGTCGAGTGGTTTCAGGGATTCAAATGCTGCTTTAGCTTCTTCAACACTCACGCTGTGCTCAAACTCAACCCAGACAGCTTCCGTGTGCCCGTCGATTACCGGAACTCTGTGGCATGATGCTGAAATCTTGATGTTTGCAAGCTCGATCCTCTCTCCATTGAACTTTCCGAGCAGTTTTAGCGGCTCATTCTCGACTTTGTCCTCTTCCCCTTTTATGAATGGAATCAAGTTGTCTGTTATGGCAAGTGACGGAACTCCCGGATAACCCGCACCGCTTAAAGCCTGCATTGATGCAACCCTTACGCTTTTAAGTCCCAGATCCATCAGGGGTTTCAGTGAGAGCACAAGGATTATTGTTGTGCAGTTCGGGTTGGTCACTATAAATCCATCCCAGTTTCTTTTCCTCTTCTGGATATCAATCAGACCGAGATGCTCCGGATTCACCTCTGGAATTACAAGAGGGACATCTTCTGCCATTCTGTAGGCAGATGCATTGCTTGCAACCACAAAGCCAGCTTCAGCAAACTTAGCTTCAACATCAAGTGCAATGTCTGAAGGCAGCGCTGAAAAAACAATGTCCGCATCGAAATACTTCGGATCCAGCGGTACCATTTCAATGTCCCTTGCAATTTGTGGAACATCCTGAGAAACTATCCAGTCCACCTCTTCACCGTACCTCTTTCCAACTCTTCTCTCAGATGCTGCAAGGCTCGTCAGCTTGAACCATGGGTGATCAGCCAGCATCTGGATGAACTTCTGACCAACCATTCCCGTAGCTCCAAGTACCCCGACACTGTATCGCATGGTTGAAAGACAGGGGGCAATTTAAAAAAGTTAGCGGTGCAAGTCGCACTCCTTAGCTCCGTTCAGAGCTAACATTATATTTGCCCTCAGTGTCATTTCAAAGTAGAGTCTGTCAGGCTCAAGAACTGCGAATTTCTTTGGAATAGGAATCATCAAAGTTTCATCGCATCTGTAGCAGTGATTTCCGTTTGAATCCACAAAAATCTTCGGTGATTCAGGCTTGCTTCTCTTTACGCAAAGATAAATTGACTTATCCTTGTATTTCTTAACCGTTTGCATGATTTCCTCAATGCTGTAGATTTTCATCAGGTTTTCGAGGATTTTATCGGCAAGTTTCAGGTTTGTATCCTCTTCTTCAATGGCTTCCATCTAAGGAATAATAAACAAAGCTAAAGATAAACCTTCTGGTTGGCATGCCAGCAATTCGAAAAATTAAAATCAAGGGAATACTCTTCCTTCTAAGCTTGGGTCGTGCCCGGGAAGTATTTTCTGCCTTTTTACATACCTTAGTGCCTTAAAACAGCTTTCATACCACTCTGTCAGGTCGACATGCAATCCAGGTGGGAGAAAGGGAACTGAAGAAGCTGGAATTTCCACAGTAATACCGGCTGTGTCTGTAAAGTGAATCGGTTGCTTTGGGGGAAAGATTTGAAGGTACGTGTAGAAGTGATCTCCTGCAATGAGGTAATCCCCCTTCTCCGTCTCAACCAGAACACCCTGCAATCCCTTGGTATGTCCGGGGAGGAGCAGCGTTTTGATACCCTTATCGATTTCCGCGTCACCTTTAATAAGGCAGAGATCCATCTCCTCAAGCGGATAAAGCATGCTGACATCGTAGATCTGGCGGTAATGAAGAGGAGGGTTTAAAGCAGATTCCCACTCTCTCTTCTGGACGTAAATTCTTGCGTTGGTGAAAAGCTTTGCATTGGCAACATGGTCAAAATGCAGGTGGGTTATTATGAGCTTGTCCACCTCTTCCGGCTTGATATTTACTTTCTCCAGAGCTTCCCTCAATCCCCTCTCACCTCCGCCTTTACCGGGAAATCCATGAAACAGTCCGTCCTTTGCCTCTTCAACTCCAGAATCAACAACTATTTTCTCATCCCCACCATCAATAACCCAGACGTAAACCGGCCCTGTTGTCATAACTCTCATGTCTCCCATCATTACGACAGCACCAAGAGGAACACTAATTTCAGCCACCTTCAGAGGAAATATTCTGTACATCCAACCACCCCATTCTCACCCTATACCAAATTCGATAAATTAAATGTTAAGAATGTCTATATAACCATTCTGCTTTTTCCTCGAATCAACAGTGACGGCATCTAAACTCTTGAAGCAGCCTTCCTTGACAGAATCCTGAGCATAACCAGCCCCGTTTCATACATGATAATGAAAAGCACGAGAGCTGCAATCTGAGTTAGGCCGGTAAAGTCCATCGTAAGATTTGTTATGAATAGGAGGATGAATATGTATGCAGGTATTCTCAGGCCCTTGTAGGTGGAGTAGTTTATTATACCAAACCTGTCTGAAAGCACCATGAAAAGTGGGATCTGGAAGAAGAAACCGAAATATATGAGCAATTTTAGGGCATTTGTTATAGTTCTCTCAGCTGAGAGGTACGGGTCTGCTGCACCACTGAGAGCGATGCTGTAAAGAACGGGTATTACAAATTTATAGGCAATGAAAGTTCCAAAGAGGAATATTCCATAACTTGGAATCAGGATTGCCTTCAAAAACTTCCTTTCATGTTCGTAAAGACCCGGCTTGGCAAAGAGATAAAGTTCGTAGATTACGTAAGGATAAAGGAGCAGAAGAGATGTTACCACTGAGAAGGCCAGCCTTATCACGACCCACTCAAGAGGTGTGAAGACGTATATTGGGTTCTCCCCCACAAGCGAATACCAGAAGGAGAGTAGATAGGGGTAGGAAACGTAGTATGAGATGGATACCGCAGCGATCAGAATTATGCAGATTCTGATCAGCCTTTTTCTGAGTTCTTCGATGTGCTCACGCAGTTCGAGTTCTCTGTCCTCTGGCGGACCACTCACACACATCATCTAATTGGGAGAAATAAATGCTTTGATGATCACTGTTCAGAACCTGAATTGCCTTCATAAATGATACTCAGAGCGCCGGGGGTGGGATTCGAACCCACGCGGGCAACGCCCAACAGCTTAGCAGGCTGTCGCCTTACCGCTCGGCAACCCCGGCTCAATTCACATTGTTAGGAGGCAATTTAAGGATTTTGGTCACGGGTGTGAATGCCTGATAAATAGTGGGAAAGGGTTATATTAATCCTTTTCGAAAATATCTCTGAGGTGAGTTTAATGGGTGAGAAGGTTAGGGATAGGGAGCATCATGAGAAGCTTTTCAAAGCCTCAATGAGTCCGATAAGAAGGCAGATTGTAGCCGCAATAGGGATTCAGGGCAAAACGATAGAGGAGTTGAAGAAGGAGCTTGAACTTTCCGACTTTCAGTTCAAGTTCAACCTTGACTGGCTTATCAGGGAAGGCTTTGTAAAAGAGGAGGATGGAAAACTCAAGCTTACTGATGATGGCATTGAGCTTCTTGAGGCTGGCTAAGTGACTATTTCATCCAATCTCTGCATTTCCATTGCCTTTTTTATTTCCATCATTGTTAAGTCTAACGGGTCCTCGATCCTTACCCCATGTTTCAGTGAGAGGTTTCTCATCTCAGGAGATGTCGGCCCTATAGCAGGATCACCCGGAACTCTGAAAGACACGTCAAAAATCACGAACTCCAGCTTCGTTTCATCTTCTGGGGAGTAAGCCATTGCTCCCTGAAGACCAAATAAACCGATTATTCCTGGAGGAAATTCGGATTTGCAAACCTCAATAAACCTCTCAGCAGCCTCGTAAACTTCCTGCTGCTTGCTCTCCCTCATTGTCACTCCAAAGTGCCCGATTTCTTCATTTTTTACAGGAACGTTTATCTTGAGCTGGTCCTTAGCTGGAAGATTCAGAAATCCCTGCAGGTTGACCTGTCTTCTGTCACTGAAGCCCACAAAGTCGAAGTTTCCGAAAATATCCTTCAAGGCATAGCTGTGAAAGTTGGCGTTGAACCTCGCTCCAAGAACGTACTCCTCAATCCTTGCCTTCCTGAGCCCTTCCTCATTGATTACCCCTTCTTTCAGAAGTCTTTCAGCCTGCTGGTAGTAGTCTTCTGGCGAGATTGCATAGAAAAAAGCTCTTTCGAGCGGGTTTTTAGCCTGCTGCACTTTAACCACGACAAGCCTGTCGATCTCTTCCGGAGATTTAAACTCCTTGGGATACCTCAAACCGGCTTTTTCGAGCAGGTAGTACTGGTTTTTCGGATGATCTCTTTCCTCCGCTCTAAGCATAAACCTGTTTCCGTAAATTGGAACTTCAAATTCATTCTCTATGCCATCATATCCCACATAGACGGCAAAACTTCTGTTTGGTATGAAAATTGTGTTGAATGAGATGAGTTTTTCCTGAACCTCTTTGTTCAGCATATCCCTGAACTTTTCAACCACTATTATCTCATCGTAAAGGTGTCTGTTGTATCTCGTGTAGAGCTTATCTCTCCCTCTCTGCACAACAATGACTGTTTTAAATCCCCATGCTTTTGCAGCCATTCCTATTTCTTTGGCTGAATGTGAACCAAAAATTCCAATCGTTACGTCCTCATAACTTTCCGCAATCTTCTGTGGGTTCATAATTCACGTAAACCTGCACTTAAAAAATTGATTCCTCATACGTAAACCTTTTTAATCTCTGAGGTGAATAGATTCAAGGGCTCGTAGCTCAGCGGTAGAGCGCCGCCTTCGCGAGGCGGAGGCCGCGGGTTCAAATCCCGCCGAGTCCATTTTAATGAGCGCATGAAGTTCGAGAGGCATCTGAAGGGTGCAATGAACCTTAATTACGGATTTGGAGGGATTGTAATGTATTTTCCTAAAATGAAGCCCTGGCTTGCAGCATCGTTAGCCACCGCCGGGACAGTGGACTCCAACTCCATACAAAAGAGAGCTGAAGAATGACGTCAAAAGTTCATCTTTCCAGCGTGTTGAAAGCCCCAACGAATCCGATAACAACAGAATGGGTATGGTACAACGGAAATTATCATAGGCCGAACACAGCGTTTAAGGACTATGGCAAAAGCCCGAATCAGATCTATGTTTATGTAAATGGCTGGTTCGACTCTAACGGAGTGATAAATCCTATTATAGGGCTGCTAACAATGAGCCATAGGTTTTTTATTGTTGGCTGTTTGGTTAGATCACGGGTGAGATCATGAGGCTTGCAAGAATTGCGATTCCGTTCCTGATCTCGATCTTACTTGCAGGCTGTGCAGACGTTTATAAAAGCGGAGCAGACATAACTCCTCCAGCGCAGATTACGCCAATTCCACCTTCAGAAATTCTCGACGGATTCATAAAAAGCTATAACAAAAGAGATGCTGAAGCAATATACGAAATGATGCAAGGCAATTGAAGGCAAATTACAGCTTAAAAGATTTCGAAAGAGCTTGAGTTTGCCGAGCTCAGAAACATAACAGTAGTGCAATCGCATGTGAAAAGAGAATTGATAAATGGAGACCTGAGAGTTCTCATTGCAGAGCTGAGACTGAATGCAAATGGAAAAATTTTGAATCTGACAATCGATTTTCCTGTGCTTTACATCCCGTATGAGCTGAAGGAAGACAACCGCACTCATGCAAGAGGTTTAAAGGGGCGGATAAACAGCTGGATTTTTGACAGTCTTCATTCATTTAGATAAGTCTGAGTGTGGTAAAAAGGTTACTTGCAGCTATTATGGCTCACTGATTATGTGCGAGATACCAGTAAGCTGGATCACAATTGGCTTCACAAATATAATTTTTGGATGATGTCGAAATTAATAAATACTGGCCGTTGAGTATGTATGCTTGGTGATAACATGAAATCTGGAAAGTTCGTTTCTATGCTGCTGGTTTTGGTGATGCTGAGCAGTGCTGTGATGCCAGTTATGGCTGCAGAAAATGAAGAAGCTTGCGAGATGTGCAGATGTCCGGCGAATTCGGAAAGTAGGGATGTGGCAGTTCTTGAGGTTGAG
>Ga0071330_1045396_pt1 | contig 27227 bp, 23 predicted proteins | sample GBScel77sediment_FD_63802 | JGI IMG/M metagenome (GOLD analysis project Ga0071330, IMG submission 63802) | Hot spring sediment microbial communities from Great Boiling Spring, Nevada - Cellulolytic enrichment Sediment 77C v2 (version 2) | ecosystem: Environmental > Aquatic > Thermal springs >...
GCAGGAGTGCAGCAGCAGATGCTGGGAGTTGGCAGGGCTTTAATGAGCCGCGGCCGCCTCATGCTCCTTGATGAGCCCTCGATGGGGCTTGCCACAGTTTTGGTAAGAGAAATTTTCAATGTCTTAAGGGAGATAAACGCCCAAGGCACTACAATCCTCTTGGTAGAGCAGAACGCTCGCCAGGCCCTGAAGCTTGCCCATAGAGGCTACGTATTAGAGACCGGGACTATTGTCCTTTCAGGGCCTTGTGAGGAATTAGCCAATAACCCTGAGGTCAAGAAAGCTTACCTCGGAGGCTAAATGGCCGAGGGGGAAATCCCTTTCCCTTCTTGGGCTGAAATCAACCTTGACGCCATTGAAGCCAACGTAAAGACCGTCAAGGCTTTCATAGGCGATGAAGTTGAGCTTATCGCTGTAGTAAAGGCCAATGCTTATGGCCATGGAGCTGTCCCCGTAGCGCAGGTTGCCTTAGAAGCAGGTGCCTCCAGGCTGGCAGTAGCCAGGGCTGCGGAAGGGGTCAAACTGCGCCAAGCCGGGATAAAAGCCCCAATCTTGGTCATGAATTACATCCCCTTAGCTGAAGTGCCTCTTGCAGTTCAACATGACCTTACCCCTACTCTCATAACCTTAGAGCAAGCCAGGGCTTTCTCCGACGAGGCCACAAAGGCCGGTAAAACTTTGCCTGCCCACATCAAAGTTGATACAGGGATGGGGCGTTTTGGCCTTTTGCCGGAGGAAGTGGAAGGGTTCGTGAAAGAAGTGGCTTCGCTCCCTGGCTTGGAACTTGAAGGCCTCTATACCCATTTCTCTGTAGCTGATGAAACCAGCCAGAGTTCTACCCTTTACACTTTCAAGCAATTTGAAACCTTTATGGATGTGGCTGAGAGGTTGGAAAGGGCTGGCTTTCACTTCCCCTTGAAGCATGTCTGCAATAGCGCTGCCACAATTCGTTTCTCTCAAATGCACTTGCAAGCAGTCAGGGTGGGAATAATCCTTTATGGGTTGCGCCCATCAGAAGAAGTTGAGCCTCCGTTTCCCTTGGCCCCGGCCCTCTCACTTAAAAGCCGTGTGGCCAGGGTAAGGACTCTTCCCCCTGGTTTTCCCATAAGCTACGGGCGCACCTATGTGACCTCTCGGCCCACTAAGGTCGCTCTGGTCCCTGTTGGCTATGGTGATGGCTACCATCGGCTCGCTTCCAATCGCGGTTGCGTTCTGGTAAGAGGCGCAAGGGCTCCGATTGTCGGAAGGATTTGCATGGACCAGTTTGTGGTGGACGTCAGCGAAGTAGACGGGGTTGCTATGGAGGATGAAGTTGTTCTGATAGGGGAGCAGGGCGGAGAGAAGATCAGGGCGGAAGAGGTGGCCCGCTGGGTTGAAAGCATAAACTACGAAGTGGTAACTTCCTTGACTTCTCGCCTTCCAAGGGTTTACATAAAGCAAGGGAAAATCATAAGCATAGGCTAAAGTCAGCTTATGGAGACGCTGGCAGAGCGGGAATTTGTCAAACGCTGGGAGGAAAAGCCAGAGGTTATAGCCTTTGCCCCTGGCCGGGTAAACCTCATAGGCGAGCACACCGACTACAACGGAGGTTTTGTCCTCCCGGTAGCCGTTAACCGTTATGTCTGGGTAGCAGCCTCTCGCAATTCTGTACCTGAGGCCACTTTTTACGCCGTCAATTTTCAAGATGAAGCCTCTTTCCCTTTAGATGGCATCGCTTTTAACCTCCTTAAACCCTGGAGCAATTACGTCCAAGGAGTGGCTTGGGTTCTCCTGGAAGAAGGCTTCAAAATTCCAGGCATAAAGGCTGTTATCGGAGGCGATGTCCCTATCGGGGCGGGGATGAGCTCTTCAGCGGCGGTGGAGGTAGCCACGGCCTTGGCCTTTTTGGCTTTGGCTGGGGTGGAACCTGAAAGGGAAAAGCTCGCCCTTCTCTGTCAGCGTGCGGAAAACGAATTCGTCGGGATGCGCTGCGGGATAATGGACCAATGGACATCGCTTCTCGCTCAGGAAGGCCATGCCATATTCTTGGACTGCCTTACTTTGGAATACCACCACGTCCCTTTGCCAGCTGGCATCTCCATAGTGGTCGCCGATACTCGTGTTCGGAGAGAGCTGGCCAGTTCCGAATACAACCTTCGTAGGAAGCAATGCGAGGAGGCGGTTACTCTTCTCCAAACCCGTTGGCCTCACGTTCGTTTCCTGAGGGATGTTAAGCCTGAGGAAATGCCTGGGTGGGAGGAGCTTTTGCCTGAACCCATAAGGAGCCGGGCAAAGCACGTAGTGGAGGAGAATGTCAGGGTGCTCAAAGCCAAAGAGGCCTTGGAGAAGGGAGATGTGGAAAGCTTTGGCCAGCTTATGGCCCTTTCCCACCGGAGCCTAAAGGAACTTTATGAAGTAAGCTCGCCCGAGTTGGACTTCCTAGTGGAAACGGCCATGGCTTGCGAGGGGGTATATGGTTCCAGGCTTACAGGAGCCGGCTTTGGAGGTTGCACAGTGACTTTGGCAGAAGAAAGGGCAGTTCCTGCTTTGCGGGACAGGCTAAGGGAAGCTTACCTCGATCGCTTCGGCTTTGCCCCAGAAATCTACGAACTTAGCCCCGTCGGGGGAGCGTTTACGTTTATTGGTATAAAGCATTAGCCTTCGCCGATGCCGAAATCCTACCATAGACGTGTGACGCCATATGCATCAAATTCAGGATCGTGGCTAACAATCGGCATTTGCTCTACAAGGGCTTGGGCAATTAACAACCGATCAAATGGATCCCGGTGATAAAACGGCAGAATGGCGACTTTGGCCGTATGGCCTATAGTGATGCCGAGCAATCCGATACGATTCAGGCTAAGTTGCTGAGGGATGAAAACCTCAAAAGGCTGGGCAAGCCGTAATCTGCCTAAACTTATTTTAATGGCCATCTCCCACAAGCTTGCAACGCTTAAGAAGACTTCGTTGTTTATATCTTCAATCAGCGTCCGCGCCGTTAGGCTGAGGCGCTCATCACCGCTAATAAACCACAGGAAACTATGTGTATCCAGCAGCAGTTTCATGGCATATACTTGCTGAAATCAGCAAGTGGGGCATCAAAATCTTCACTTATGATGATAAGACCCTTCGCACTCCCGAATTGGCGGCGTGTCAGTGGCGTAGCTGGTACAAGTTGCACGGCTTCTTGCAAGTCTTTGATGATAATGACTTGTTCGCCTTCAAGTGCGGCGTTAATCAATTCAAGCAAACGTGATTTTGCTTCCTCTAAATTGACCTGTAACATTTTATCCTCCTTACCGTCATACTAACCTATGAGCCCTGGCTAACTTGATTATACTGCAAGGGAAATGGATGTCAAGCTAAGTGATTAAGTTTCTTCAGCCCAAGGCTTTTGGGCCGCAGTTCTTGGCGTGGCCCTTCGGTCAGCGTGAACAATTGGTTTGACATCCCTTGCCTGTCGGGTTACAATCTTTTAAAGTCCTAAGGAGGACCAGCCATTCCTTCAGGTGATGCCCTTTTCCTTTTCATACTGGTCTTGGCCAGGGTGAGAATTGATACTTTGGCTCAGCTTGTCCTTCCTCAACGCCACCAGGACGTGGCCTCTTTGCCTATCACTAGCCTCATTCTTAGCCCAAAGGCCCAAGAGCTCCTCAAGGACTGGCTCACAGACCCGTTGTCGCTTCTTCTCATTTCCACCGCTTTTGGCCTCTTGGTGCTTTACTTTGTGGTGGATGCGATATGGCCTCGCTTCTACGGCCTGAAGCTCGGGATAATCTACGGCATTATCCTCGTCACGGTGGTGGCCGAATCAGTGCTTTACATAATGCTAAGGCACCAAACCGGCCCCGCTGCTTACACTCACGACGGCGGTGTCATCCAGACGGAGGAGGCCATCAAGTTTTTCCAGGCCGGGAAGAACCCCTACGTTGAGGATTACACCCAAACCCCAATGGCGGAGTGGGGCCTGGATTACAAAACGGCCCTTTACCATTATCCTTACCTTCCTTGGACTTTCCTGTTCTCTTGGCCCTTTTACCGGGGTTTTGAGGCTGCGCTCGGCTGGTACGACCAGCGGTTCGTTTACCTCCTCCTTTTTATCTTGACCCTGGCTATGGCTCCAGCTTTGGCCTTAAGGCCTGAGGAAAAGCTTATGTTAGTGACGGTTCTGGGCCTTAACCCCATTATGGGAAGCGATGTTATCTTCGGCCAGAACGATTCCTTCGTCCTTTTCTGGGTGGTGCTGAGCTTGTGGTTTTTAAAGCGAGGGAACTGGGGGAGATGGGCCTCAGCTGCAGCCTTAGCTTTGGCTTGCGCTTCTAAGCCCACCGCTTGGTTTTTTGCCCCCTTCTACTTCCTTTACCTTTGGAGAAAGGAGGAGGGGTCGCGGCATGTTTTCGGCCTAATCGGAGTTTTTGCCCTGGTCTTTGCGGCTGTCGTTGCTCCGTTTTTCTTCTGGAACCCCGACGCTATGGTGGACGATGTCTGGCGGTGGGCAGCTGGGACGGCAAAGATTTCATACCAAATCCGGGGCTGGGGGGTGGCTAATTTTATCTTGGCCTTAGGCCTTGTGGAATCACGCCTCAGCTACTTCCCATTCTGGCTCTTTGAGTTGGCTTTTGCCCTTCCGGTAGCCGTTGCCCTTGGAGTGCGGCTGTACCGCTACCCCTCAATCAAAAATGCCCTCTGGGCTTACGGCCTTACCCTCTTCGTCTTCCTCTACTTCTCCCGCTTCCTGAACGAAAATTACCTCGGCTTCATCCTCGCCATTTTGGCCTTAGGCTATTTCACAAAGACCACAGCCAAAGAATCTTCGTAGACCTTTCGCCATCCCCCTCTAAGCTCAAGGCAGCGGACGATGGGCAATTCCTTTTCCACTATCACAATCTCTACCTTGTGCTTTTCTAGGACTTCTTCCCAGCCTTTATCTGCTCTGACCACTTGCAGGTATTCCTCAAGCACTTCGTCACCGTAAAGGTCGGTCCTACCGTCAACGAAAACGCGGCAGTTCGGGTACAGGTGCCAAATCAAGTATCCACCCCAGTTGTAGCTGTTGAACAGGTTGCCGCTTAGGCCTTCTTTCAGTATAAAATCCACTGCTTTCGCTGGCAGGCTCGCCTCTTCACAGGCTCGGATGGTTCGTCCACCGAGCACGTAGTATCCTCTCAGGGCTACGACTATGAGGGCCAAGCCCAAGATTATCGTGTTTATCGGTCTTCTTTGGCCCAAAGGCCGGAGAGCACCGAAGCGCCGCAGTGCTAATTCACCATGCTGGAAAAGGATTGGAGCTGCAACCAGAGAATAAAAAGCCACGTTTCGGACGGCCACAAGATAGAAGTAGAAGAAAGCCGAAAGGGGCAGCAATTCCGACCACTTGGCTGGTATCCCCGAGAAGGCCAGGACCCAGATGATGGCGATTGTTAGCCAGATGGCGGGGTGGTTGATTAAGAGGTGGAAATCGGGAGAAGCCCACTCCTGGATGTAAGCTTGCAAGGTTTTTATCCTTAGGGTTTTGAATGGGTAGAGGAGGAGCTCAGGACCCCAGGGGTTGAAGCACACTCCGAGAACCGATAGGAGTAAAATTAGGGTCAAAGCCTTGGCCCGCCAAGAGGACTCAGGGTCGCGATAGACGATAGAATCAATCAGGCTGCCTATTAAGGAGAGGAAGAGGAGCAAGAGGCCAGAAGAGTACCCAGCGTGGAGGTTGGCCCATAGGACGAAAACAATCGGGATGAGGAAGAAATCAGCTTTACCCTTAATGCTTTCCAATCGCCTCAGGACTAAAGCGAAAGCTAAGAAGGAAAAGAGCTGGGGGCGCGGGGTCCAGACCCCGGAAGAAGCCAAGGCTACCAGAAGCAGGGAAAAGCCTTTTATGTAAGGGTTGCCTCGCCTTGGGTAGATTGCTAAGAACGTAAGGGTTACAAGGCAGGCGGTTGCCAAGGCTATAGCTTGAAGACCTCCAAGCCTGTAGAGAGCGTAGAGGAAATGCTGGGCCAGCCAGCTGTGGTTGAGCCATGAACTTCCTTCTACTGTGTGGGAAAAAATGTCAATCCTTAGGGGCCTTAAAGTAGGGGAGAAGCGGCCGGCTGCCAAGTGCCACCACATATCCGTGTCCAAAGGAGCCTGCAGCGCCATAGCAAATATTGAAAGAAAGAGGAGAAGCTCAAATAACCTTGAGGTTTCCAACGGCATAGCCTTTGCGCATTTCATAGCTGCTACCCCACATGAATGGCCAAGTCACTTCTGCATTTGGTTTGGTAAGGCTTACCGTAGGAGGTGGCAGTGGTTTCCCTTCACGAATTAACCATACTTTAGCGGATGTGGGCTTCTGTAGCGCGGACCTGGCTTCCCATCATGTATCTTTTTGAGCAATTATATCCCCCTTTATTGCTGGAGGCAAAGTCGCCGTCCCAAGCCACCCATAGGCACGGCGAATAAGGGTGAATTTAGGCCAAGCCCGCCTGCCTACGATTTGGTAGTCCAGCCAAAATGAGTAAAATTTTGCCTATAAACTTGCGGGGGGAACGGCTATGTTTCCGAGGAGCAGCGGCATACTTCTCCATATCTCTTCTCTCCCAAGCGCCTTCGGCATAGGCGACCTCGGCCCTGAGGCCTATAAGTTCGTAGATTTTCTGGCCGAGGCTGGTCAGACCTTCTGGCAGATACTGCCGTTAAACCCGCCAGGGGTTGGCAACTCACCCTATGTCTCTTCTTCGGCGATGGCGGGGGCTGAGCTGCTCATAAGCCCAGAAATGTTAGCTGAAGTAGGGCTACTTTCCCCACAGGATTGGCAAAATCTCCCCGCTTTCCCCCAGGACCGGGTAGATTATCCAGCGGTTAGGGCCTTCAAAGGGTTCCTCCTGCGCAAAGCCTTTGAAAAATTCAAGGCCTCCGGGCGTTTCCGAGCCGAATTTGAGGCTTTCTGTTGCCAGCAGGCTCACTGGCTTGATGATTACGCCCTCTTCATGGCCTTAAAGGAGGCCCACCGAGGTGCGGCGTGGAACGAATGGGCGCCAGAGCTGGCCCTGCGGCATCCTGAAGCTTTGGAAGATGCTCGCCAAAAATTGGCCGAAGAAATCCTCTTCCACAAATTCTCCCAGTTCATCTTTGACTGGCAGTGGAAAGCTCTGAGAGGATATGCTGCCGAAAAAGGCATACGCTTCATCGGCGATATCCCTATCTACGTAGCCTACGATTCGGCTGACGTGTGGGCTCATCCCGAATTCTTCCAGCTGGACGAAAAAGGCCTCCCCACCGTAGTGGCTGGCGTCCCACCCGATTACTTTAGCTCCACAGGGCAACTCTGGGGAAACCCTATCTACCGTTGGGAAGTGCTGGCCGAAAGCGGCTACGATTGGTGGATAAAGCGCTTCTCCCGCGTTCTGGAATGCGTGGATGTAGTCCGGGTTGACCACTTCCGAGGTTTTGAAGCCTATTGGGAAGTGCCGGCAGGGGAGGAAACGGCAATCAGAGGGCGTTGGGTTAAGGGGCCAGGAGCTGAGCTTTTTAATGCCCTGAAATCAGCACTGGGCGAAATCCCGATAATCGCCGAGGACCTCGGCTTCATCACGCCGGAAGTAGAAGCTCTGCGGGAGCAATTAGGCTTTCCGGGGATGAAGGTCCTCCAGTTTGCCTTTGGCTCCGGGCCCGATAACCCTCACCTTCCCCACAATTACCCTCGCAACTGTGTAGTCTACCCCGGAACTCATGATAACGATACAGCCATAGGCTGGTTCAACTCGGCTCCTGAAGGGGTGAGGGAGCATTTCTGCAAATACACCGGAACTGACGGCCGTGAGGTCAACTGGGTTATGGCTCGCTTGGCGCTGGCCTCGGTGGCGGACTTGGCGGTAATCCCGCTTCAGGACGTATTGGGCCTGGGAAGCGAAGCTCGGATGAATTACCCTGGTCGTCCGGAGGGGAACTGGCAGTGGCGCTTCTTGCCTGGCTCGTTAACCCCGGAAATGAAATCCCGCCTCGCCGAACTCACCAGCCTTTACGGGAGATGGCGTGAGGAGTGAATTTGGAGAAAGCGGGGGATTTTGATAAAATGAAAAGGGCCACTTTAAGCCCCCAAGAACCGCAGGAGGGAGCAGAGGGATGAGGAAGTTCATCTTCTGCACAGGAGGAGTTGTTTCTTCTGTGGGGAAGGGGGTAACTGCCGCCTCCATCGGCCGAATCCTGAAAAGCTGTGGCCTGGCTGTAACCCTTCAAAAACTTGACCCCTACATAAACGTGGACCCAGGAACTATGTCCCCTTACCAGCACGGCGAAATCTTTGTCACCGAAGATGGGGCTGAAACCGACTTGGATTTGGGGCACTACGAGCGCTTCATAGACGAAAACCTCTCCCGTTCCTCCAATGTTACCGCAGGCCAGATTTACGCTGAAGTCATTGCCAAAGAAAGGCGTGGCGATTACCTGGGAGGAACCATCCAGGTAATACCTCACATAACCGATGAAATAAAGCGGCGCATAGTCCAGGCCGCTGATGAACACAAAGCCGAGGTTACCATAGTGGAAGTTGGGGGGACGGTCGGAGACATAGAAGGGCAGCCTTTCTTGGAAGCAATAAGGCAAATGCGCAAAGATTTCGGCCGAGAAAACACCCTCTACATCCACATCACCCTTTTACCTTACCTAAGCTCCACTGGCGAACTGAAAACCAAGCCCACCCAGCACAGCGTTAAAGAACTGCGCTCCATGGGCATCCAACCTGACGTCATAGTTTGCCGCTCCGATTACCCCATGGATGAATCCCTCAAAGACAAAATAGCCCTTTTCTGCGACGTAGAGAAGAGAGCAGTTATACCCCTTATAACCGTGGAGACCATCTACGAGGTGCCTCTCATCTTGGAGAAGGCAGGCCTTGGGGATTTTATCTTGGAAAAGCTCCAGATCAGCGGCAGGAAGCCAGATTTGGAAGAGTGGGCGGAAATGGTGGAGGAGATTAAGAGGCCCAAAGAGAAGATAAGGGTGGGGATAGTGGGGAAATACATCCAGCTTGTGGATGCTTACATAAGCGTTAAAGAAGCACTGCGCCACGCTGCCGTCCATGAAGGGTGCGATGTAGAGATTGAATGGATAAACTCCGAAGAGCTGGAAAGGGGGAACGCACTGGACCGGCTGAGTAAAGTGGACGGGATAATAGTTCCTGGGGGATTTGGGTACCGGGGGATTGAAGGGAAAATAATCGCTACCCGCTTTGCTCGCGAGAGGAAAGTTCCGTTCTTAGGCCTTTGCCTTGGGATGCAAGTGTTGGTCATAGAATTTGCCCGCCACGTTCTGGGGAACGAAGAGGCCAACAGCACCGAATTTAACCCCAATACCCCTTACCCCGTGATTGATCTTCTGCCTGGGCAGCGAGGGATAGATAAGCTGGGTGGGACAATGAGGCTTGGGGCTTATCCCTGCAAACTCATCCCGGGCACGAAAGCTGCTCAAGCCTATGGCACCGATCTGGTCTATGAGCGCCACCGCCACCGTTACGAGTTCAACAATGCCTTCCGTGAGCTTCTTACTTCCCACGGCCTCATAATCTCTGGGACATCCCCCGATGGCGAGCTGGTAGAAATCGCGGAGCTGGCCGATCACCCTTGGATGGTAGCAAGCCAGTTCCACCCTGAATTCAAATCAAGGCCGAACCGACCTCACCCCCTCTTCCGAGGCTTCGTGCGGGCGGTCAAGGAGCATCGCTCAGCTTCTCGGGGGTGATGTCTATGCCGAGGCAGTTGGCAGTTCCAGCCTTGGGCCTACTGTATGTAGCTTGCGTGGTCACAAGCAACGTTGGCTTCAAGCTTTCGGCGGAAAGCCAGAACTGGCGTGGCTTTCTGGCTTGGCAAGTGGTGGGGAACCTGGCCGGCTTCTTGGGAGTTATCTCCTTTACTTTGCTCCTCAAGTTCATCCCCTTGTACCTTGCGTACGGTATCTTCATGGGCCTCGGTTTCTTGGCCGTTCAAGTGGTGGCCGCCAGGCTCATCTTTAAAGAGCAAATCCGTTCAGTGCAGTGGATGGGGGTAACTTTGATACTCTTGGGAATATTCCTGATTGCGTTGGGGCGGAAAGAGTGAAGGGAACTATCGGCTTAGGTGCAGCTCTCTTGGCTTTGGCTATTTACCTCGCAACCCTTTCCCCAGGCGTTGTGGAAGGTGACCCTGGGGAATTTCAGTTTGTTCCCTACATCTTGGGGATACCACACCCTCCGGGCTACCCGCTTTACTGCCTTTTGGGCTGGGCTTGGAGCCACCTGTTCCCTTGGGGAGACGTAGCTTTCAGGATGAACCTCTTTTCCGCCATATGGGGAGCAGCGGCAGTCGGACTTTTAGCCTTGCTCGGCTTAGAGGCTATCGGAACAAAGTGGTGGCCGCCCCTTGTCGGAGCCTTGGCTTTCGCCTTCTCCCGCACCTTCTGGAGCCAGTGCACTGTCGCCGAAGTCTACACCTTAAACGCTTTCCTCGTCGCCGCTTTCCTCTGGGCTGTCGTAAAAGGCCTGGATTTAACCGCCTTGGCTTTCATCGCTGGGCTTGGATTTGCCCATCACCGCAGTTTCCTCTTCTTCCTCCCTGGAGCTGTAGCCTTCTACTTGGTCAAAGGCCGGAGGCCGTGGGGTTCGCTTTGGGCAGCGTTAGCCCTTTTCTTAGCCCCACTTCTCCTCTACCTCATCATCCCGCTGCGGGCGCCTTCCTTGCCTTACCTCAAGGTCCAACTCAGCCCCGATGACACCCTTATCCTCTATGGCAATTCCTTCAGAGATTTCATTGACTTCATCCTGGCCAAGAGGTTCGGTGGGCTGGTCAACTGGGAGGCCGTTGGGGTTGAGAGGGCCGTTGAGGCACTGCGTTGGCTTGGGGAAGAGTTCGGCTGGGGAGGGGTGGCTTTGGGAGCAATTGGTTTTATGGGGCTTATCCTCCGGCGCCGCTGGGATATTCTGGCCCTGACAGGCGTAGGGTTCGCAAGCCAAGTGGCCTTCAACCTCGCTTACCTCATAGGCGACATCCGCTTTCTTTACATCCCAGCTTACCTGGTCTTTGCCTTTTGGGTTTCGTGCGGGGTGCATGAATTCGCCGATAGGCTCGGGGGCAAAGCCTCAATTCTCCTGCTCCTCCCAGTAGCCTTGATGGTTCAGAACTTCCAAGCCCTGCGACAGGCCCACAGAACGCCAATAGCCGAAAGGTGGAGCTACATCCTGAACCTCCCTTTGCCCGAGGGAGCTATCCTTGTGAGCAACGATCGGGATGAACTCACTCCACTTTACTACTTCCAGCTTGTGGAAAGGAGGAGGCCGGACCTGATAACACTTTACCCGCTCATAACCCCTGAGCTCAGCGATATCGGGCTTGTTTTGGACCGGGCCTTGGCTTCCGGTCGGCAGGTCTTCACTATAAAGCCAATGGAGGGCCTTGAGGTGGCTTACAGGGTTCAGGAGTGGAACGGCCTCTGGAAGGTGGAAGGAAAGGTTAGCGAGGAGGGTTCTACCCCTCTGAACCTCAAGGTTTCAGATTCCCTCATCCTGGCCGGATACAAGCTGAGGGAAAAGGGCAGGGGGGTGGAGGTAACCCTCTACTGGAGAGTCCTTTCACCCTTGGGGGAAGATTTGCACAGTTACGTTCACCTCTTAGGCTCTGGAGGGGAGCGAGTGGCCGGCAGCGACCACCGGCCAGGAGGAGTTTTCTACCCTTCGTCCTTGTGGAAGCCAGGCCAAGTTCTGGAAGATGTCCACTGGCTTGAAGGGGAACTTGCTTTCCCCTTGCGCCTTAGGGCGGGGTTGTACCGATGGCCTTCTTTGGAACCGTTTGGCCAAGCAGTGGAGTTTGAGGCGAAGCCGTGAGCGAACGCTTTGACCGAGCAGGGCTTTCAATTGCCCTTCTCATCTTCTTAATTCTGGGCTTGTGGAACCTGAACCTTCCAGGCCTCCACTACGATGAAGCCAGGGAGGCAGGCCTGAACGCTATGGAATTCCTCCGAGGGCTTCCCCTTACCGCCTTCCGAAACGCTCAAATCCGAGTCGGTTCCGTAGGCATCCCCCTCATGGTTCAGGATTACATCGGTGCCTTGAACGTTTTCTTGGTGACCCCTTTCCTCGGTGCTTTCGGGATAAGGGTGGAGGCGTTGCGGCTCTTCACCCTCTGCGTAGGCACTGGCACGATTTTCCTCACCTGGACCCTGGCTCGGAAGCTTGGGGGGCCTTTGGCGGGGTTTGGGGCGGCCCTTTTGCTGGCTTTTAGCCCTTCATTTGTTTTCTGGAGCCGGCAAGGGATTTTCGTCACCAACATCGTTTCCCTCTTCCTTGTAGCCAGCCTCCTCTGCGGGCTGCGTTGGCGGGAGAGGGGTCATCCGCTTGACCTATACTGCCTGGCCTTGCTCTGGGGGCTTGGCTTCTATTCCAAAGCCATCTTCCTTTGGGTCATATTGGCCATGGTTTTCTGGGCTTTGGCTTTCCCTCCCAGGAAGTTGCCTTCGCCAAAAGAACTTGCTTGTGCTCTGGTAGCTTTTTCCCTCCCCTTAATCCCTTTCTTCTTCTTCAATGCCTTGACCGGAGGCACGGTCTTGGCGGTTTTCCAGAACCTCCGCTTCTCATACTACGGGGTAAGCAACTTGGCTTTGGGAGCGAATTTAGCTGCAAGGCTTAAGCAGTTTGCAGCCCTTCTGAGGGGTGACCACCTCTGGTACCTTGGGGGGATTTTCTCCAATCCAGTGGCTCCTTGGGTTGCGGGAGGCTACGTGCTGGCCACTTTGCTTTTGGCATTAGCGGGTAAAGCCCAGTGGCGAGCTTTACTCCCCGCAGGAATCATCGGTTTCATCGTGGTGGAAAGCGCCTTCACCATAAGTGGCCTATTCATAACCCACTATTTCCTGCTCCTTCCCCTTCTGGCCATTTCCGGCGGGATAGGCCTTGGGTTTCTTCTCAAGAAATCCGGCTCTTTACGCATCCTAAAAGCCCTCGCTGTCGGGGCTTTTATCCTCTGGGCTGGCAGGGATCTTTACATAACCACACTCTACCACCGGTCTTTGGCCGTCTCTGGAGGGCATTCATCCCACTCCGATGCCATTTATGAGCTGGCTGATTATCTCCTTCCCTGGAAAGGAAAGCCGGTAGTAGCGCTGGATTGGGGGATAGATGCCCCGTTGCGCTTCCTCACCTTGGGCGAAGTAAAGCCTGTGGAAATCTTCGGGTACGAAAGCTTCCATGCTCCTGATCCTGGCTTTAGGGAGAGGGCTTCTCTCTTCCTCAACCCCGGGACTATATTCATCGCTCATGGTCCTGAGGACACAGTGTTTAAGGGTAGAGTGGAGGCTCTGGAATCGCTGGCCAGAGAAAGGGGGTTGAAGCTTGAAGAGATTGCCCATTTTCGGGAAAGGAGCGGGCGATTACTTTACATAATCTTACAAGTGAGGGAATGAGGCGTGCTTGACCTATTCTCCTGGATTGCGCCCATTTACGATTGGATATTTTCCCCGGCCAGTCCTGAGGTTTTATCCTGGCTGGACGTGAGGGGAGGGGAGGTCGTGCTGGACATTGGGGGAGGGACTGGAAGGGTAGCTGAGGCTCTGAAGGATAAAGCCAAAGTTATAGTGGTGGACCTTTCGCCGGGGATGGTATTGCGTGCGAGGAAGAAAGGCCTTATGGTTTGCGTAGCTTGTGCTGAGGCTCTCCCGTTCCCCTCCGAATTTGCCGATGCGGTCATTGTAGTGGATGCCTTCCATCACTTCCGCGATCACCCCTTAGCAGCGCGGGAAGCGATGCGAGTCCTTAAAAAAGGCAAGAGGCTTTTCTTGGAGGAGCCGGATATAGCCAACTTGGTGGTGAAACTCATCGCGCTGGGAGAGAGGCTTCTTCTTATGCGCAGCCGCTTTTACGATTTTTCCACTTTGCTCTCTTTCTTCCTGGCCGAAGGTGGGCAGTTGCTCCGCTTTGAGAGGCGGAGAGGCTTCCTCCGGTTGCTGATAGGCCGAAGCTGAGTTAACAGGCCCTGAGTTCACGGAGCCCAGAACGGCTTCTTCACTAAGAACCCGTCCAAAACGACGGGATGCGAGTGGTCAGCATGGACCTTTACTTTCACAGAATGCTCTCGGTAAGATAGGGCTTGAAAGACTGGGATAAATTCCTGCCACTTTTCCTCGGACGCTTCAAGGCTGTAGCGGGAGGTTTTGCCATCCACTTCAACTTCAATTTCCCCCATCCCTGGCCCCTTAGCCACCACAAGGTAAAGGGCTGACCCCTTGACCTTGAACGCAAGCTCGCTCTCAGATGTGGCCTTGACATATTCTCCAAGAACAGCCCGTTCATCTTTACCTTTATCCCACTGGCCTCGGTAAGTAACAGCCCAGTGGTCCTCTTGGTGGAACCCTGGGTACATGACTTTGGCTTGGGGGATGTAAGCTTTAAGGGCGTAGTAGACAGGCATGAGGGTAAAATCAGGCTCGGCCATGCGGAAAAAGTACTCGGGCTTGTTCTCCTTAAGCCACTCATCTGTGGGGCGCTTGAAGAACCAGAAGTTGACCACGCCAACCCATGGCCATTCTTCCTCTGCTCTTTGGTAGGCCATGACAGCATAGCGAGCTTGCTGTTCCAAAGTGACCCTTCCGTAGGGGGCAGGGAGGCCCTCAGGCACCGCGTTCCAGTTCATTTCCGAAATCCATATCGGCTTGTGGGCATCGCCGTTCTTCACCATTATGTCTCTAATGAAAAGCACCCTGGAGTAGTTTATGACCCTCGGGTTCATGCGGCGGTCGTACGGCCCCGACCACAGGCCGTACCCTTGCATGGCCATGATGTCGAAGTAATCCTTAGCGCCGGCATCGTACATGCGCTGCAAGAAGATGAAATCGTTCATGTCCCTTGGGCCGAGTTCAATGGTGGAAGCAAGCGCGCCGCAGATTATAACCACGTTTGGGTCAGCTTGCTTAGCCCTTGTATAGGCAATTTTGAGCAAACGAGTATACTCTTCGGGGTTGACAGGCTGCTCCCCCCATTCGGGGTAGATGTTGGGCTCGTTCCAAATTTGGTAATAGCGGATCCGGCCTCGGTACCGGCTCACCACAGTGTAGACGAAATCTCCGAAGTCCTCAAAGTTATCGGGAGGGGCAAAGGTGCCGCGGGCATCTCCATCGGCTCGGGACCAAGCTGGAGGGTTTGAAAGGCGCACTATGAGTTCAAGACCGTATTTTTCGGCCAAGCTTACTATGTGGTCATATTTCTCCCAGGCCGAGCGGTAAGGGATGTGCCTTCGGTCCTGGAAATCACCCTTGGCGTGGATTTCTATGTCTTCCCAGGGGAATTCCTGCCTTATCCAATGGAAGCCAGCTTCAGCGATGAGCCTGACGGTTTGCTCCCGCTTTTCCGGTTCTACCTCTTGCTCCAGGAAAGTGTTTATGCCGAAAGGGTTCACTCCAGCGTAAGCTACAGGGGCATAGAATTCAGTCTGAAGCGGGGGACGCAGTCGGGAGGAGATAAGTTGAGTTAGAGCGCTGACTTGAGCAAGAACTTCTTCCTCTCCGGTCAAATAGAAAGGCAGGTTTGATTTGATGGCGAAGAAACCTAAAAGGATGAGGGCTAAAGCGAGGGCTATTCCGAATCGCATAAAAGTTCTTCCTCTGGGATGGAAGCCAAGAAATCGGCTACTTCCCTGCGGGCTTGTTCAAAAAGCTTGAGGAGGGTTTCGTCTGGCTCTTTGAAGCCCGCCACCGCCCGCCTGGCGCAGGTTACGCAACCCAAGGAAGCTTTATAGCTACCCAAATTGCAGTTGAGGCAATTGCAAAGCCTTATGATGAGGAGGGAAAAGGCGAGGCTTTCCTCGTGAGTTTCTGGCAGAGTAGCCACCTTTTCTACCAGCTTCTGCCACTTTTTACCCCTCAAGTTTTTCAGGGTATAAACGCTATGGTGCGGGAAAAGGATCTCGCTTTTAGGGTACATTGGCCAGGCCCCCAGCCATTTTTCTTAGATAGTAGCACAAGGGCGTGGGCTTTGTCAAGGGGCATTTACTTTACATAAATTACAAACACCGCCATTTTAGGCTTGAGCAATGGTGAAGCCTTGCTCAAACCCTTGCATAGGTAACGTAGCCAGCCGAGCCGAGGGCTTGGGCGATAGAGCAGGGTGTAGTAGCCGGATAAAGGATAGGCATTGGTTCGGGTAGGGGACAAGGGGCTGAGGGGGTTAAGGCTAAGCTGAGCATGGCGTGAGAGGTTTGAGGGGGGTTGCACGGGGTGAGAGGAGGGGGTGTGTGAGATGCATTTAAGATAAGATACATTATCTTAAATACTTCCCAGACCCCTAACACCCTGCTGCCCCCAAGACAGACCTCTGACTCAAGCCATACTTTACTGCCTCATCTAAAGCCTGCGTTTATCCCCCAAGCTGGAAAAAGCCCCTTCCCTTTCACCGCCGCTCGGCCCCTGCCGTATTGGCCTTCATACTCAGCCTTAGGTTTGGCCCCCTCTAAAGGCCTTACCGCCCGCTTGGCTCTTGTGTAATTTATGTAAAATGATGTCACTTCTAAACCTCGCCGATTAAAATCGGCCTCTTCTGGCCTTTGGCCGGAGGTCGGCCTGCGCCGACCCCTTGTGCTTCCCCTGGCGAAGGGGGTATGGGGGTGGAGGGAGCTTGCCCCCTCCCAAGGGTGCGGGGGATATGCCCCCAGACCCCCCGTAACCTCCCTGCGGGGGGTAAAAAGGGGCGAGTTGCGAACCCAGGCAAACCTGCGCACGAGTGGGACCCAAAACCTTGGCAGACCCTCTGCAAACGAGGGCGGGAACTCTCATAACCTCCTGCGAGGAAGTACGAAGCGTTGGAATGTGCCTTTCACACCGATTGAAATTATCTTCCTTGGGTCTTTGGCTGAGAGTTGGCCTGTGCCGGGCTTCGCCGACGCCTGGCACTACATGTGCCAGTAAGGCCAATTCCCAGTCGGCGAAATCAATAGCGACAGCTCAGCCAAACGAAATTGGGACACATTCATGAGCTGGCCTTGCCAATGGCAGCTTTTAATGATTTATGTAAAATGACTGAGCGCTTTTTCAAGGAGGGTGGTGTAATCGCTGAAGGACAGCCTGCGGGAAGCCTCATCAAATCGGAAGAGGAAAGCGTCGGAGCCGAAGTGCCTTTCCCATTCCGGCAGAGGCTCGAGCACATGAGCGGTGAAGAATTCCACTTGGTATTCTTTTCCCTCGTAGGAATAGCGCACTTCCCCCACTTTGCTTCCCAACTTTACTTTGAGGCCCAGCTCTTCGGCTACTTCTCGAATGGCTGCTTCCTCCGGGCTCTCCCCTTCCTCTATGTGGCCTTTGGGGAAGAGCCAGTGGCCGTTCTGATTCCTCCGTAGCACCACGTTATCTCCCCAGAAGACAATGGCCCCCGCTTCTCTTATCGGTCCCTCCATGCGGTTACTCCTCTTCGGAAGGTGAAGCCAAGCGCATTTCTTCAAGCCCTTCTTTTATAGCTTTCAGGATGCCTCCTTCCACTGCCTTTTTGGCTGCCCTTATAGCGTTCTTTATGGCTATCGCATCGGATCGCCCGTGCGCTACTATTACCACTCCATCCACTCCCAGCAGTGGCCCTCCACCGTATTCGCGGTAGTCAAGCCGCTTGGCTACAGCTTTGAAGGCGGGTCTGGCCAGCAATCCTCCTAAGATTGCCAGGGGGCGCTTCTTTATCTCTTCCTTGATTATCCCCATGAGAGCCATGGCCAAACCTTCCGAAAGTTTCACCACCACATTGCCAGTGAAGCCATCGCTTACTACCACATCAGCCATGCCGGCTGGGATGTCCTTGCCTTCCACATTGCCTATGAAGTTAAGGCCGCTGGCTTTGAGGAGCTGATGGGCTTCTTGGACTACCATCGTCCCTTTGGTTTCCTCTTCCCCGTTTGAAAGCAAGCCTATGCGCGGGTTCTTTATGCCCATGACCCTTTCGGCGTAAACATGGCCCATGAGGGCGAACTGGAGCAAATAGTCGGGCTTGCAATCGGTATTTGCTCCTACATCAATCAAGAAGCAGAAGCCCTTAGTAGTGGGGTAAGGGGTGGCGAGGGCAGGGCGCTTTATCCCTTTTATTCGTCCCAAGTGAAATATGGCCGCAGCCAACACTCCTCCTGAATTCCCAGCCGACACGAATGCATCGGCTTCGCCGCGCTTGAGCATCTTCATCCCCACCACCATGGAGGAATCGGGCTTGGCCTTCACTGCTGCGGCTGGGTGTTCTTGCATCTCAATCACTTGGGAAGCATGGACTATGGGTAGGGAAAGGCCGCTGGTGTTGTGCTTTGCAAGTTCTGCCCGGATAGCATCTTCTCGTCCTACGAGGATTACTTCTACTCCAAGCTCCCGGGCGGCCATTACGGCTCCCTCTACCGCCACTTGCGGGGCGTAATCTCCTCCCATAGCATCAAGGATTATGCGCATGTTAGCCTCCCTGAGCTGTTCATTTTACAAATACAAACACTAAGTCGTTCACATTGGTGTTGGTAGGGCCTGTCACAAGCAAATCTCCGATGGCTTGGAAGAAAGTGTAGGAATCGTTGTCCTGGAGGTAAGCAAGCGGGGACAAGCCTCGTTCTGCAGCCTTCCGGGTTGTGGTTCCGTCCACGATGGCTCCTGCGGCGTCAGTTGGGCCATCGGTTCCATCGGTGGCTAAGGTGACTACGGTGACATTTTCCCAGCCTTCTAAAGCGATGGCTGCGGCCAGGGCCAGCTCTTGGTTCCTCCCTCCTTTGCCCTTACCTTTTACGGTCACAGTGGTCTCGCCTCCGAGGATTAAGCAAGCCGGTGGGGGAATAGGGACGCCTCTAAAGGCTACTTCCTTTCCCAATGCGGCCACGGCTTTCGCCACTTCCCTCGCTTCCCCCTCAAGGAACGTGGTGAGCAGCATAGCGTTGTAGCCGAGCTTTTTGGCCTCTTCTAAAGCAGCCGTAGCGGCTATGTAATTATCGCCTATGATTACATTCTGTACCCGCTCAAAGACGGGGTCACCAGGCTTGGGGGTTTCTGGGATTTCTCCTCCCATTCCTCTCTTAATCCTTTCCACAATCCTGGGGGGCATTTCGGTCAGAAGGTCGTATTTTTCCAGGACTTTCCAGGCATCGGAGAAGGTTGTTGAATCAGGAGCGGTTGGGCCGGAAGCGATGGTATCCAACGGGCTTCCGATCACATCTGAGAGGATTAGGCTTATGACCGTAGCTGGATAAGCAGCTTTAGCCAGCTGTCCCCCTTTCAGGGCTGAGATATGCTTGCGCAGGGCGTTGATTTCATTTATAGTGGCTCCGCACTTTAGTAGCAAGGAAGTGGCGATCTTTTTGTCTTCAAGGGTTATGCCTTCGGCGGGGAGGGGCATGAGAGCTGAGCCCCCTCCGGAAATGAGGGTTATGACCAAATCATCTTCTCCTGCCTCTGAAGCCAGCTCCAAAATCTTCCTTGCGCCTTCCAACCCTGATTCGTTCGGAGTTGGGTGGCCAGCTTGATTTATAGTGATGCGTGTGGGTGAGGGCTCAAGGATGTAGCCTTCTTTTACGTTGACCCAGCCTTTGGCAATGCGTTCCCCCAATATTTCTTCCACGGCTGCAGCCATCGGGGCCCCTGCTTTCCCTCCGCCTATTACTATGACCCGTCGGTACTTCTCAAGGTTGTAGGTTTTCCCAGCCACGATAAGGTTATTGCCTTCCCTTTTGACTACTTTGCGGATTGCTTCTGCGGGGTCAACGGCTCTGAGGGCGGCGTTTACTATAGCCATTATCTCTTCCCTATCCATTTTGGTCCCTCCCTTTCAACCCAGGCTTTAAGCACATTGCCAACGATTTCCAGGCTCTTGGCGCTTACCTTGTCCGGTGTGTCGTCTGAAGTATGCCAGTAAGGGTAATCAAAGTCAATGAGCAGAGCTGAGGGGATGCCTTTGGCAGCGAAAGGCAAGTGGTCATCAATGATGCTGTACTTAACTTGCGGGATAAAATGTTCGGAAAAGCCAAGCTCTTGGGCCAAGCGCCAGATGCTTTCGGTGAGGGCTTTATCGGAATTGGCTTCCTGGTAAATCTCCAGGTTGGCATCTCCTACCATATCCACAACGATTACGGCAGCGAGGTCAAGGTCCAGCTGGGAAGCGAAATAAGCCCCCACCGAAAAGGGCCACCCTTCAATGTTACCTCGGTCCTCAGCGTCAAAGAAGGCGAGCCAGAGGCGGAAACCTGCAGGCTCTTTCAGGCAGCGGGCAAGTTCCAGGAGCACAGCCGTGCCGCTGTTTCCATCGTTAGCTCCGGGGACTGGCAGATGCTGCAAGTGCGGTGGGTTGCGGTCGGATATGGGGCGGGTATCGTAGTGGGTGCCCAGTAGGATTCCAGGGCCGTTTCCTTTGGAAGCCAGGATGTTGAAGCCTTGGAGGCCGCGGTAGGAGAATGGGTTTACTTGGACCTGCCAACCGTTAGTCTGCAAATTTTGGACAATGTAATCGCGGGCCTGTTCCTGTGCTCTGCTTCCAACTGGGTGCGGTCCAATTGAGTGTAGGTAGAGGATATGGCTCATGGCTTTGGAACCGGAGAAGTTTAAGGAGGAGCAAGCCGAGAGGGCGAGGAGCAGAAGGGGCGCGCTTCTTCGCATAGCCAAAAACGCAGAAGCCAACAAACTCCTTAAAGTTGAATCAAACCTTGAAGGCTTCCAGCTTTTCCGGCCAATTTGGCTATGCGAAGAAACTGCCGCCTCGTTCATCTCTACCCTACCCCATTATCCCCCATTCGCTACAACTGTAATGACTATGCGATGGCACAGGAAGCAATAAAGGCTTCTAAATCGCGCAAGGCACGCTCAGCGTAAGCGCTGTACCGGGCTTGCTTCTTCTTTACCTTCCTTTCCAAGGGAGGTAGCAACCCAAAGTTCGCCTTCATGGGCTGAAATTCTTTGATGCGAGGGTCAGTTATGTAACGGCAAAGAGCCCCTATCATCGTAGTCGGAGGAAAGATTAAGGGCTCTTCTCCCCTGAGAACTCGCGCCATGTTCAGCCCAGCTACAAGGCCTGTAGCGGTAGAGCCTACATAGCCCTCGCTTCCCGTTATCTGGCCAGCAAAGAAGAGATCAAGCCGCCGACGGAACTGGAGGGTGGGAAGGAGAAGTTTAGGAGAGTTTATGAAGGTATTGCGGTGCATTTGGCCAAACCTTACAAATTCGGCCTTTTCAAGGCCTGGGATAAGCCTGAAGACCCTTTCCTGCTCGCCCCATTTGAGGTTGGTCTGAAACCCAACCAGATTGTAAAGAGTGCCAGCCGCATCATCCTGGCGAAGCTGAACTACAGCGTACGGCTGCTTGCCTGTCCTTGGATCCACAAGCCCAACCGGGCGCAATGGCCCAAAGGCCAGCGCTTCCCGCCCTCTACGGGCAATAACCTCTATCGGAAGACAGGCTTCAAAGAACTTGGGGTCCTCTTTCTCAAAGTCCCGCAGCTCAATCGTTTCCGCTTGGAGGAGAGCATCTACAAAACGGTAATATTCCTCCTGAGTCATTGGGCAATTTATGTAATCTTCCCCTCCCCTGCCGTAACGTGAAGCCCGAAAGGCTTTGGTCATGTCAATGGATTCGTAAGTCACGATCGGAGCTATGGCATCGTAAAAGTACAGGTATTCTTCGCCGATTAACTCCCGAATGCGCTGAGCAAGAGCATCGGAGGTAAGAGGCCCAGTGGCTATGATGACAGGGCCGGAAGGAATTTCGGTCACTTCTTCCCTGATGAGCCTGATATTGGGGTGAGATTCAATGTGCTCTGTGACCAAGCGAGCGAAGTCATCTCTGGATACAGCTAAGCTTCCTCCGGCTGGCACGCGCGTTTTATCAGCGCAGGAAATGATGAGCGAGCCCAAACGGCGCAGTTCTTCCTTTAAGAGGCCAAGGGGCTTATCAATTGGCTCCGCTCCGAGGGAATTGCTACAGACCAGCTCAGCCAAAAAGCCAGTGCGATGGGCAGGGGTAAGCTTGTGAGGGCGCATTTCGTAAAGGTCTACTTTAAAACCTCTGTTCGCTAACTGCCAGGCCGCTTCTGATCCCGCAAGTCCGCCCCCTATTACGATTACATCGGCCATCATTACTCCTCTTCCACGATTTTTATGTGAAGTTCAGCAAGCTGACGTTCGGAAATAGGAGCTGGGGCTGAGAAGAGAAGGTCCACAGCGGCTTGGGTTTTGGGGAAAGCTATGACTTCTCGGATGGAAGTTTCGCCCCGCAGGAGCATGACCAGCCGGTCAATCCCTAAGGCTATTCCTCCATGCGGGGGAGCACCGAACTCAAAAGCCTCCAAAAGATGGCCAAACTGAGCTTTAGCCTCTTCTTCCGAGAGGCCTATAAGCTTGAAGATTTTTTCCTGGAGTGCTCGGTTGTGAATCCTTATGCTTCCTCCTCCGATTTCCCAACCGTTACAGACGATATCGTAAGCTTTGGCCCGGACCTCGCCTGGGGCCGAGTCCAAAAGCGGTATGTCCTCGTCAAGTGGGGCAGTGAACGGGTGGTGAACAGGGTCCCAGCGATTTTCTTCTTCGTTCCATTTGACGAGAGGGAAATCTAAAATCCAAGCGAAAGCCAGTTCATTTTCATCGGCAAGGCCTAAATGACGCCCTAAGAAAAGCCTCATCTTTTCCATCACATCAAATGCTTTTTCGGGTTTATCCGCTACGAAGATTAAGCCATCGCCCTGGGAGGCATCGGCTTGGGATATTACAGCTTCCAGTTGGCCAGGGGTGAAGTAGCGCGCTGCAGAAGATTTTATGCCTTCTGAGGTTATAGCCATCCAAACGAGGCCTTGGGCTCCAAATCCCTTCGCTCTAACTGCCATCTCATCCCACTGCTTGCGGGAGAACCCAGCACCTCCCGGCACTTTCAGCCCTTTGACCACCCCACCCTCTTCTACCACTTGACGAAATACGCTGAAGTCGCTTGCCCTTGCTATTTCGGTTATGTCAAATAAAGGCAGGTCAAAGCGCAAATCCGGCTTATCGGAGCCATAGCGCTCCATTGCTTCTTTGTAGGAAAGGCGGAGGAATGGTTCAAACTTGAGCCTTTTGTTGGTCAAGGTCTTGACCAAGGAGGTAAGCAGTTCTTCAATCACTTGGAGGACGTCCTCACGGTCTACGAAAGACATTTCCAGGTCCAACTGGGTGAACTCAGGTTGCCGATCGGCCCTGAGGTCTTCGTCCCGGAAGCAGCGGGCGATTTGGAAGTATTTTTCAAAGCCGGCTACCATGAGGATTTGCTTGAGCTGTTGAGGTGACTGGGGCAGAGCGTAGAACTTTCCGGGATGGACACGGCTTGGCACCACGTAATCCCTGGCCCCTTCGGGGGTGCTGCGGATGAGTATTGGGGTTTCTATTTCCACAAAGCCTTTGGCGTCAAGAAAATCGCGGATGAATTTCACCACTTTGTGGCGGAAGATTAAGTTTTCCTTCATCCTCTGCCGGCGGAGGTCAAGGTAACGGTATCGGAGGCGGAGGGCTTCATCTATTTCTTCCTCCCGGTCAATGTAGAAAGGCGGGGTACGCGATGGGTTAAGGATTTTGGCCTCTTTAGCGATTACTTCTACCTCACCGGTTGGCAAATTGGGGTTTTCCATCCCTGGCGGCCTTTCTTGGACTATTCCTCTTACCCAAAGGACGTATTCGCTGCGGGCTTCGTCGGCCACCTGGTAAGCTTCGGGGGATTCAGCGGGGTTGAAGACCACTTGCACTATTCCTTCCCGGTCGCGCAAGTCAATGAAGATGAGGCCTCCGTGGTGGCGGCGGCGATGTACCCAGCCGGCCAGTTTTACCTCACGTCCAACGTGTTCTTTGCGCAAAAGTCCGCAATAATGGTCCTTTAGCAATTTCAACCTCCTATCAAAGGCTTTTGTTTCAATGCTTTTATATCTCCAGCGCCAACGCAGAACATGGCGATGCGAAAGGCGATGAGTATTTCCATAGCTTTTTCCCGGACGGCTTCGGGAGACAAGAGGGCTGGCTTAAGGAAGGGAGCCCCTATCCCCACAAGGTCAGCTCCTAAGGCTATGGCCTTGGCCGCCTCTATCCCTGTCCTTATCCCCCCGCTAGCGATGAGGGGGAAGTCGGGCAAGGCTTGGCGTATGCCTCTCACAGCCTCAGCCGTCGGTATCCCCCAATCGGAAAAGGCCTCAGCTACGTTCCTTAGGCTTTCCTGCTCAATGCGATACATTTCAATCAAGCTCCAGCAAGTTCCTCCAGCTCCAGCTACATCAATTGCGGCAACCCCAGCCTCCTTCAGCTTCAAAGCCACTTCAGGACTTATCCCCCAGCCCACTTCTTTTACCACCACTGGGACTTCCAAACTGGAACAAACTTTTTCAATCTTGGCCAAAAGTCCGGAGAAATCGGCATTTCCTTCGGGCTGAAGTGCTTCTTGCAATGGGTTAAGGTGTAAGACGAGGGCATCGGCTTGTATCATATCCACGGCTTTCCGGCATTCCTCCACTCCATAGCCGTAGTTTAGCTGGACAGCCCCCAAGTTCGCAAAAAGTAGGATATCGGGGGCGATATCTCGCACCTTGTAGGTTGAGGCCAGAGATTGGTCCTCAAGAGCCGCCCTTTGGGAACCGACGCCCATCGCCCAACCAAGTTCCTGAGCCACAAGGGCAAGGTTGCGATTTATCCTACTGGCTTCCTCCGCTCCTCCGGTCATTGGAGATATGAGGAAAGGGGCCTTGAGCCTTTTCCCTAAGAACACGGTTGAGGTGTCAACTTCCGCTAAATCAAGCTCTGGGAGGGCGCAGTGGAGGAAGCGGTATTTCTCAAAACCTGTTGTTAAGGTCCTAAAGTTTACATTTTTTTCCAAAGCGATGTGCAAGTGTTCAACCTTCCGGCGACTGGAAGACATCAGTATGCGCTCCTGTCGGAGAAGATGCGGAAGAGGGTCTTGATGATTATCTTTATGTCAAGCCAAAGTGACCAATTTTCAATGTACCAAAGGTCGTATTTCGTTCTCTCGGCGATGGAGGTATCGCCTCGGAGGCCGTGGATCTGGGCCCAGCCGGTTATACCGGCTTTCTCCCTGTGGCGCTCCATGTAGCGTGGGATGCTTTTGCGGAACTGCTCTACGTAGTATGGCTGCTCGGGCCTTGGCCCTACCAAGCTCATGTGCCCAAGGAGGACGTTTATGAACTGCGGGAGTTCGTCCAAGGAATAGCGCCTCAGGATAGCTCCCAGCTTTGTGCGCCTTGGGTCGTCGCGCGTAGTCCAGCCGGGGCCATTGGAATCGGCATCCTGACGCATAGAGCGGAACTTGAGCATGGGGAAAGGCTTGGCGTCAAGCCCCATCCTTTCCTGGACGTAAAAGACTGGGCCTGGGGAGTCAAGCTTTATGAGGATAGCTATGAGGAGCATTAGAGGGGAAAGGAGGATAAGGGCAATGGATGCTCCTATTACGTCCATTGCTCTCTTCAAAGTCAGCTGCCAGCCCCTCATAGCCATATCTCTGACCGTAATCAGGGGCAAGCCGTCCAGATCGCCTATGCTTACTTCTGAGGCTATTATCTGGAAGACGTCGGGGAAGACCTTTATGGCGACTGAACTGCGGTCGCACATCCCGATTATGGAAAGTATTTTGGAGTGATCGGCTTCAGGCATGGCGATTATGACTTCGTCCACATCTTCACTGGCTAAGATGGAGGGCAGGTCGCTTACTTTCCCCAGAACCGGAACGCCCATGACTTGGCCGTTTGCGTTGTCATCAACAAATCCCACCACTTTGTAGCCAAGCCCAGGGGAACGCACTATTTTCTGTAGGATTATGCGCCCGACCTCCCCTGCCCCAACGATTATAACCTTAGAAGCCCCTATGCCTTTAGCGTACATTGAACGCTGCCAGCGGGCATGGAGCGTCCTGCCGATGAAGGTGAAGATTATGGTGAGCAGCCAGACGTAGACCATCATTAAGCGTGAGTAGTCGGGTTCGTTCTTGAAGATGAGGGAAAAGAAAGCTATGGCAATGAGGGTTCCGATAGAGGAAGCTGCGGTTAGTTTGGAGAACTCGTCTATGTGGGAAAAGGTCCTGCGACGGTGGTAAAGGCGAGCGAAGAAGAAGGTTGTAAGCATGGTGAGGACGTAGATTGCGGCCATTCCCAGGTAAGGGGTGAAGGTATAGGGCAAGTTCTGGTGAGCAGAGAGAAGCCGAAGCCTATAGCCCAGGTAGAAGGCCAAGGCTATGAGGATGGCATCCAGAACTGCCAGGCTTAGACGAAAGAGAAGGTTCGGATTTTTCACAAAACTTTGCTTATCCCCCACCACAGGTAGATCCCTGCCTTAACTAATTTATCCAACCACCAGGGTGTCTGGGAGGCGTAATGTTTGCGGTAGAAGATAAGCATTGCTCTGAAGAATTCATCCCTTGCCCTGGGGTTCTTCTGGCTTGAAACCCTTTTGTAATGGAGGACAGTAACCTCGGGGTAGTAGTATACTTTCCAGCCGGCCTTTTTAATCCTCAAGGCCCAATCCAAGTCTTCCCCGTAGAGGAAGAAGGATTCATCCAAAAGGCCGGCATCGGCGATGGCTTCCCTACGCACCATCATGAATGCCCCTACCACCGAGTCCACTTCGGCAGTTTTATCCGGGTCAAGGTAAGTTAGGTTGTAGCGAGCGAAGCGGGGGTGGCGTGGGAAGAGTCTACTGAGGCCTATCATCCTGTAGAAGGCCACCTCGGGGGTGGGGAAAGAACGGCGACAGGCAAGGTCCAAGCTCCCATCCTGCCGGATTAGCTTCGGGCCAGCAATTCCTGCTTGGGGGTGAGAATCCATGAAGCGGACCATTTTAGCCAAGGCTTCCGGTGGGACAATGGTATCCGGGTTCAGCAAGAGAGCGTAACGGGCGACATCCTCAGAGATAGAGCCTGGGTTGAAGCCGAGGGCTTTAAGGCCCAAGTTGTTAGCGTAAGCGTATCCTCCGTTGAAAGGACTGGCGATGAGGAGGACTTCGGGAAATTCTTCCTTGACCATATCCGCACTTCCGTCCCCGGAGCCATTGTCAACAACGCATACTTTGAATGAGACCCCTCGGCTTTCCAAAAGGGAAGCCAAGCAATCCCTGAGGAGGTCCCTGGTATTGTAGTTTACGATAACCACCCCCACGTCCAGCATGGCCATGGTCTATTGATTTTATTTTAACACAAAGGGGGTGGTGAAGCAAGGAAATAGAGCACTTGCGCCAAGAGATCGTTACCAGGTAATGGAAGCAATCTTGACAAAAGGTGGGGCTTCCCCCTTAAAAAGATTGTTGGAGAAAATCAAAAAG
>Ga0071330_1081772_pt1 | contig 27202 bp, 24 predicted proteins | sample GBScel77sediment_FD_63802 | JGI IMG/M metagenome (GOLD analysis project Ga0071330, IMG submission 63802) | Hot spring sediment microbial communities from Great Boiling Spring, Nevada - Cellulolytic enrichment Sediment 77C v2 (version 2) | ecosystem: Environmental > Aquatic > Thermal springs >...
AACGGCGTCAGCTACTACAGCAAAGCCTCTCCCAGCATCACCAGCTCTTGCAGCCTCGATTGCCGCGTTCAGGGCAAGCATGTTAGTTTGTCCAGCTATATCTGAAATGATGCTTGCCATCTGCCCCACTTGCTCAACAGCATTAATCATCGAGGAGACGGCTTCGTAAACTTTAACCATATTATCCTTAATTGCTTCAATCGCTGCGAGGCCTTTTTGGCCTTTCTCGCTTGCTTCATGGAATCTGCTTAGGGCATTATCCCTAACTACTGAGGCTTCTTTCGCGACTGCTTCAACGCTATTCATAAGCTTTTTAAGGGCTTCAACGCTTTTGGCGGCATTCTGCGAGAGGGATGCTAGTTTCTGCGCTCCTGAGGCGACTTCTTGCGCCGCTGTGCTCACCTGCTGCATGCCAAGCGACATTTGTTGGGATAGATCCGCAGTGTTTTTGCCCATTTCAGCAAGTTTTAATGCGGATTGCACGGCAACCTTGGCGTCGGCAGCTACTTTTTCTGCAAAATCTTTTACGCTTTCTGCACTTTTAGCAACATTATTAGCCGTCTCCGCGACCTTCATTGCGATTTGGGCTACATTAACAGCGTTCTTTTCGGCTCCATAGGCAAGATCAGCCATAATAGCTGCATCTTGTAAAGCCAAGTCGGCCTTTGCAGATATGCCCTCAGCCTTCTCGATGAAGGTCTTCAAAAGCGAAATTATCCTTTCCCTCAATTGTTTATTCTCCGAAAGTAGAGCGTTGGTGTCTGGTTTGGATTCAGCTTCGAAATTTGAGATATTTTCTTGTGAAGCCTCAACCATAGAGATGCGCTCCAATTTGAACTATTTTCCGTCCATATAAGTGGGTTATGAATCCGGAATCATTAAGTACCCTCAACATTCAGCCCCCCCATGTCAGGAAAAGCACAGCCTTATTATTTCACGGGGTATCATGGATAATGGCAGCACCTCATCTACACATCCAGCTTCTATAGCAGCCTTTGGCATACCGAAAACTGTGCAGCTTGCCTCGTCCTGCGCTATCGTTTTCCCACCATACTTTTTTATCTCCATCATGCCAAAAACCCCGTCTCTTCCCATTCCAGTCAAAAGCACTCCTATAGTTTTGGAGCGAAAAACTTCAGCAGCGGTTTTCATAGCATAATCTACAGATGGCTTAATACCATGCACCAGCGGCGAATCCACGAGGTGCACCGTTTTATCTTCTCCGACAATCGTGTTATAGCCGCCGGGGGCTACAAGGGCTTTGCCTGACGTAATTTGATCGCCTTCCTCAGCCTCTTTTACCTCAAAACTGCATAGAGTGCTTAACCTCCTAGCGAAGGATCTTGTAAAGCCGGGGGGCATATGCTGGACAATAAGTAAAGGAGGAGTATTCTCCGGGAGACTCTTTAGAATTTTTTCTATTGCTGGGGGTCCTCCTGTCGAGGCGCCGATTACTATTAAATTTTCCTTAAAGGTCTCTTCGTTAGGAACACTCACTGAGGCTATATCTTCATGCTTAACAATTTTCGCTTTTGCAGCGGCTTTAATTTTCGTGATCAACTCGTCCCTTATTTTCTCAAGGTCTAGGGAAATTTCACCTGATGGCTTTGCAACGTAATCAATGGCGCCGTACTCAAGGGCCTTTAAAGTTTCTTCAGCTCCTTTTCTGGTTGCGTTACTTAACATTATAACTGGAATGGGGTGTTTCTCCATAATCAACTTAAGAGTTGTTAAACCGTCCATTAATTTCATGTTAACATCCAATGTTATTACGTCGGGATTTATAACGTCAAGTTTTTCCAGCACATGAATTCCATCAGATGCTGTTCCCACAACCTTTAACTCGGGATCGGATTCTATGAGATCCTTGATAATTTTGCGCATAAGGGCAGAATCGTCAACAACAAAAACACGTGTTGGCATCTGCGTCACTTAATTTGAATCGGAATAAGTTGACAATTTTTAGTTATCAGCCAACTTGGGAACCTTTCTCAAGAACTTCAGTGGATGAAGCAATGTTCACAACAGGCGCCTCTTCAACACCCTTTAGAATAAGCCTAGCCAAGTCCAGTATTACAATAAGTTTATCTGCAATCTTTCCTATGCCAATCACACAGTCAGTCATGGTCGTCGCTACCTCCATATGGCGTTCAATATCCTTCCATGGAATTGTCAGTACGTCAGTAACTTCATCAACAACAACGCCTACTGCATATTCGCCCATCTCAACTATTATTATCTTCTCGTTTACTCCCCCACTTTTTGAAGGTAAACCTAAACGTTTTCTAAAGTCTACTATGGTGATTATCTGCCCCCTAAGGTTTGTCACTCCAACAACATATGGTGGGGCGCCTGGAACAGGAGTCACAGACTGCATATCCCTGACTTCTCGTACTTGCTCTACTGGAACGCCATAGTTTACTTCTCCAATTACGAAGTTGACTATTTGCAAGGCGTCATTTTTCGGCATTTCAAATGCCTCCAAATATTTTTTGAAATTGCCACTCGATGGTAGGCTTAATGGAGGTAATGGCCCGCATAAATGTAGCCATATGCACTCCTGTGCATTTAAGCCCTGAATATGGTAAAAAGATTTTTAATTCAGAATCTGAACACTGAATAAATGTTCGCATCAAACATTACACCTTGGATTCTTGCAACCATTCTTTAGCCTTTTCTATTAGCATCTTGTAAAGTTCCCTGCTTAGAAATATTATTAAAATGCAATTGCCCGCACCTTGAGCCCCTAAAAACCGAGTTTCAAACACTAGGCTTATACTGGTAAATAGTGCCTGTTTGATGAGGAAATAATCAATTATGGCGTCGAAAGAATCCGTGGCCCTCTGGGGTGGACTGGGAACAAGCTCCACGCCAATAAAATTAGAAATGGCACTCCAGAATGCCCCAATGAGCATGTTACCAAGTTCTTCTATGGTTGAAGCAGCTGTTTCAGGCATAACTTCCTCCGGTGGGATCATATTCATTAATGCGGCTATCTTTTTCTCCTCATCCCTATCAAAAATTAGCAAAATGTCACAGTCAAACTCGCCTCTTAACTGTGAGTAAACGGCTGTCACGGGATTATCGTGGTAATTGTAGTAATCCTGAATTAGATGTGGTGGTAGCGTGTAAATTTTTGGAAGCTCTATTTTTATGGGCTGCTGAAGAATCTCTGACAGAGCTGTTGCGGCATTTCCTGCCCCAATGCTGCCGAGTTCCTGCAAAATGTCAAAATCAGAAACTTGCTGATCAATAGAACCTTGCTTAGTTGAACTTTCTATGGAATTTTCATTCATAATATCTTCTCTCCATTGAAACTTTTAACAACCATAATCCCGGTGAAAACATTAAAGGACACCCTTCGGCCGTGAATACCGCCGACATCAGAAGCTACTAAAGGAATATCATGGTATGCTAAACTCTTTTTAACTGCTTCGACATTTCTTGATCCAACATTAACAGTGTGAATTTTTTGATCGTAAAACATGTTTGCTCCTCCAGCAATTTTAGCCACCAAATCGGTCTTTTCACATCCCATCTTTTGAAGAGATTCCACCAATGCTGGAACAGCAGTGTCCGCATATTTATATGGCAATATGTCTTTGTCCTTACCCCCACTTGGAAGCATTATGTGGACCATGCCACCACATTTTTTCACGCCATCGAATAGGCAAACAGCCACACATGATCCAACTGTGGCAACAAGCCACTGTGGAGTGTTTCCAACTTTCATACAAGCCATGTTAACACGAATTTCCTCCTGTTCATGCAGCATCACGGAAGGTATTGTTGCATTGTAAGTAATCGGAATCTTAGCCACATTTCTTGAAGAAGGGTTATCCAAAATACGCGCCTCAACACCATTTATTCAATACTTCCATTACTTTTTGAGGCTGAAATGGTTTCACTATAAAGTCTTTTGCTCCTAACTTTAAAGCCTCAAAGACTAAGGCTTGCTGACCCATAGAACTGCACATAACTACTTTCGCTGCAGGATCAATATCCATTATCTTCCTTAAAACATCAATGCCGTCTTTGGTTTTACCTCCCGGAGGCATAATAATGTCGAGCAAGATAATGTCTGGCTTATATTGTTGAAACTTTTCTATAGCTTCGTCGCCGTTACCTGCCTCGGCCACCACGTTATGCCCACATTGAAGCACAATCTTCTTTAGAAGGGCTCTCATGAAAGCGGCGTCATCAACTATCATTACGGTTGCCAATGTTACACCTCGCTATCATAGTCAGATTTAGATTTAGATAAGTAAAAGTAAAATGAAAATAAAAATCTTATGTCATAATACACATTACTCAATATTCTCTTCCTTAATCGTTAACACTGTTTCATCAAAGTTGTGACCTTTCTTTTTCGATTAATTTTGGAACATCTAAAACTAAAACAACTTGACCACTGCCAAGGATTGTAACCCCACCGAATCCTCTAAGTGACGAAAGCATAAGGTCTAATGGTTTAACAAGTATTTCCTGTAATCTGAGAATAGAGTCAACAGCCAAGCCATATTTACGTCCCTTCCTATCAACATTGGCTATTACGATCTCATAATACTCAGATTGCAGTGTATTTCTTATATTCAATAGATCATTAAGCCTTAACAGCGGCACAACTTTACCGCGCACCTCAACAACGTCAACAAGCCCAAGCTTCTTTACATCGCTCTTTTTTATACGAACAACCTCAGACACCTGCGATGATGGAATGGCGAAAGTTTGCCCGCCAGCTTCAACCAGCAACGCCTTAATTATTGCCACAGTCAATGGAAGCTTAAGGGTCACAACCGTTCCTTTGCCAACCTCGGTCTTTAATTGAACAGTTCCACCTAAGGATTCCACTTTTGTTTTAACAACATCCATTCCAACTCCACGACCGCTGGTTTCAGTGACTTCCTTTGCTGTGGAAAAGCCTGGTATGAATATTAGATTGATCAGCTGATCTTCGCTCATTTTGTCGGCTTCATCCTTAGAGATGAAGCCTCTTTCCATAGCAACTTCCCTGATAACTTTGGGATCTATGCCTGCTCCATCATCTTCAACCTCTATAATAACATGATCGCCCTCACGACGTGCTGAGAGCTTTATGGTGCCATTCTGCGGTTTACCTTTCTTTAGCCTTTCCTCAGGGTATTCGATTCCGTGGTCTATACAATTTCTGATTAGGTGAACCAGAGGTTCTCCTATTTCATCCAAAACTGTTCTGTCCATTTCAATGTCCCTGCCCTCCATTAAAAGGTCCACCTTTTTGCCCCTTTTTAGCGATAGGTCCCTGACAAGTCTTGGGAACCTGTCGAATATCTGGCTGACGGGAACCATGCGAATTTGCATCACGAGATCCTGAAGTTCCGTAACGAGTCTGTCTATGTTTCCAGCTATGCGTTTGAGGCTTTCATACATATTAGCGGAAATACATTGGCGAAGAGCTATTTTATTTATGATAAGCTCCCCGACAAGATTCATGAGTTTATCCAATTGCTTAAAGTGGATGCGAACCGTCTGTGCAGCACGAAAATCTTGCAGTCTTAAACCTTCATCCGTATCAAATGCTTGTGTCCCCGCAACTTCAAGGCTTGAACCTGCAGGAATAACTTGCACTTGTTCAACCTCAGAAATGGATTCAACATGTTCTTTAAGCTCCTTTTCGGACGCGTTGCTCCTTACAAAAATATCTATTTCATCTCCAACTTTTTCAAGTTCTATATCCCGTAGGCTTGGGTTTATCTTCACTATTTCGCCTTTCGATGAGAGACGCTCAATTATCATGCGTGCTCTAACAGCCTTAAAAACACAATCCTTGCTAAGCTTTACCTTAACCTCAAAAATGGGAACATCAGCTTTACCCTTTTTTGCCCCCTTCGTCCTTTGCGGCTTTTCCACCTTCATTTGCGATTCTTCTTTGCCGGATGTTTCACGGTTCAAGAAAAGTTTGAGTTTCTGTAAAAGCGGATTAACATCAATTTCATCCGCTATTCCGCTTTGCCATTTATCAAGCCTGTAGGTCAGCGCATCTATGCATTCCAGAAGTACGTTAATAAGATCCGTGGTGACCTTTTCACCTTTACGTAAACCGTCAAAGACGTCCTCCATAGCGTGGGTGAGCGTGGCGATGTCCTTTAGACCCATCATCGCTGATGATCCCTTCAGGGTGTGCGCTGAACGGAAGAGGTTGTTTATGGCTTCGATATTTGATGGATCCTTCTCTATCATTAGTAGGCCCTTAGTTAAATTGTCAATGTGTTCCCGCGCCTCCTCGATGAAAAGCTGTTTATACTGGTTTAGATCTACCGACAAATCCGCACCTACCATTGTTTTCTATGCATACTTGATAATTCTTAAGCCCCTAATTTTTGATTGTGTGTGTGAATTGATGTGACATTCTCATGCGAAGGTGTAATCTTCTGGTAGATCCTTAGGTCAGGGTTTATGCACTTGAATTTCTTTTGAAAATCCTCTGGAAGCAGTTCAGCCTTTCCAAGTATCAGATAGCCATCATTGGCTAATGCATTGTAAAAGTTCTTTAGCAGATGTTCCTGTCCGGGTTTATCAAAATATATAAGCACATTTCTGCAGAATATTATATCCAAATTCTGGTAATGTAGATTCTGAGTTAAATCTGCAACGGTGAACCGAACGAGGCGGCGAACATTATCATTGATTCTGAAAATATTGCCATAACACGCAAAATATCTTTGGATTATGTTTTTGTTTACTCCAGCTAGGTCTTTTTCGCTGTACTCACCCAGCTTGGCTTTTTCAACAGCTTCTCTATCGATGTCGACAGCGAATATGCGTATGTAAAAATCAGCTAAACGAGGCCCTAAGGCTTCATTAATGACTATGCCAATGGTATACGGCTCTTCACCGCTCGCGCAACCAGCGCTTAAAATTCTTAAAGATTTCTTTTTCGCTAAGATATCTGGTAGTATGTAATTTTGAAAATAGTGGAAAACGTCAGGGTCTCTGAAAAATGTAGAATAATTTATGGCCAGATGCCTTATTAAATACTCATACTCATCGTCATGGGCGCTGAGGTATCGCCAATATTCCCAGTAACTGTTGATTCCTAATTTGCGCATTCGGTATTTTATCCTTCGCTGGATGTAGCTTTCACGGTAATATCCACATCTAAGGCCTATCGCTTTTAAGATGCGAATTTTGAGCAAATCAAAGCCTTTTTGATCCATATTATTTGTTTCCATACCATAGTCCCGCGGTTGATGCCTCAGGTGTTTAAGCTCTGTCGCATGATCAAATCCCACTTTGGGAAATATCGTTTGTCTCATAGAAAAACATTATTATGTCTTACTATACAATAATGAAGACACATTCACTGCAATAACTCAGATAATATCCCCAAAAGCGCGTTCTTATCCTTCAAATTTCTAACCAGGATTTTGCCACTAACATAGGCCCTTAGAGGGACGCCCCTAAAATTTAATTCAAAAATCGCTGAAGAAATCGATTTTTCAATCTGCGCTCGTTTCAGGATTTTGGCTAAAGCTTCATCTTTCTTTTCATGTCTCAAAAATACGATAAAGTGCTTTTCCTCACCGCAGGTTTCCTCTATCCGAGCAATATAATCCTCCATGTTCACCATTAAAGTTGCTCCAACTCCTTTAAAACTTCGATAAACCTGTCGATTTCATCTCGCGTATTGTAAATGTAGAAGCTAACCCTCGCAGAGGATGGGACGTTTAACCTCTGATGTAGAGGCTGAGCGCAATGGTAGCCGCTTCGAATCATAATTCCATAGCTATCTAGGAAGAGGGCAACATCATGGGAATCGAAGCCCTCCATATTGAACGGGATTATTCCGCATTTGCCCGTAATCTCCAAAGGTCCGTAAATTTTGATTTTTCTCAGCTCTTGCACGCGTTTCAGAGCGTACCCTATTAAGTCGCATTCGTGGCAGTATACATTATCCATTCCCAAGCCCCTCAGGTACCTTACGGCGGCCATGAGGCCAATACCGCCACCTATATCAGGTGTCCCGGCCTCAAACTTCCATGGAAGGTCATTCCATGAAATGTTGCATCGGCCCATCGTAGGATTAAAGGAAACCTCGCGAATCATTTCCCCACCTCCCTGGAAAGGCGCCATCTCCTTAAGGAGATCAATCTTCCCATATAGCACTCCTATTCCAGTAGGCGCCAGCATTTTATGACCCGAGAAAACAAGGAAGTCCGCGTCTAGGTCTTTAACATCCACTGGCATATGGGGAACAGATTGAGCTCCGTCCACAACCAATAATGCACCATGTTCATGGGCTATTTTTGCAATGCGTTTGATGTCATTTATGACTCCAGTAACGTTGGACACGTGGGTTATAGAAACTATCTTAGTTTTCTCTGATATGGTTTGCTCTAGAGATTCGTAGTCTAGGGTGCCGTCGCTTTTTACGTCTATGTACCTGACTTTGAAACCCTTTATTTTTGAGGTTATTTCCCAGGGAACAATGTTGCTGTGATGCTCCATAAGCGAAACTAAAACTTCATCGCCTTGTCCCAAATTCCTAAGCCCATAAGAATATGCGATGAGGTTAATGGCTTCTGTGGCTCCCCTGACGAAGATTATTTCTTCCATATCCCTTGCATTTATGAACTTTGCCACTTCCTCATGGGCCCTTTCATATAGTTCTGTGGCCTCTTGGGATATTGTATGGATTGCCCTATGGACATTGGCGTTGTGTTTCTCGTAGAACTCTCTAACAGCCTCGATCACTTGTATTGGCTTCTGGGATGTCGCCGCGTTGTCAAAGTAAACCAGCGGATGGCCATTTATCTTGCGTTTTAGAATTGGGAAATCTTCTCTAATTTTGCGGGGTTCAAACATCAGGTTCCCTCTGTTGTTTTCAGCCTTTTTGAAAGAATTCTCGCCAGCTCCTCCTCTTCAAGGGCCTGTTTCTCCTCGAAGGTTAGCTCTGAAGACAGCCATGTTGGCGATGTTCCCTTTTTCCTGTAATATTCTCTGATGGCCCTTTTTAATGCGCCCACCGCTAAAATTCCGCAGTGCATTTTCACAGCTGGGAGGCCGCCAACCTCTTCAGCTATTTCCTTCCATGTGATTTTCCACGCATCTTCAAGTTTCATTCCCTTTATTTTCTCGGTTACTATGCTTGAGGTCGCTATGTTTGCGGCGCATCCATAACTTTCAAATGTCGCCTTCTCGATAACGTCCTGATCGTTAATTTTAAGGTAGAAGGTTATCATATCGCCGCATGCAGGATTTCCCGCTACAGCCGAAACTGTGGCGTCCTCCATTCTGCCCAGGTTTTTGGGATTCCTGAAAAGTTCAAGTATTTTTTGACTGTACGGTAGAGGGACACGGGACAAGCTATCCAACCCCCATGGAACCAGCTATTTTTCTCAGCCTTTCCACGGCCCTTGGCAAAACATCTAGAACATAATCTATATCCACGTCGGTATGGTATCTGGTGACTTTCATTAGAATGCTGCCGTGGGCCTCCTCATATTTTCGCCCAATGGCAACGAGGACATGGCTTGGCTGAAGCACCCTCCTCGTGCAGGCGCTTCCGCTTGAAACATAAACTCCATTGAGGCTCAATTCTATTGTTAAAGCCTCACCCTCGCATCCTAAAAAGCTTACATTCACATTGTCCGGAGCTCTTTTCTCGCCCCTAGGTCCATTCAGCACTGTATGCGATATTTTCGTGAGTATGCCATCTATAAGCTTGTCCCTTAGAGTTCTCATGCGCTCCACATTCTCTTTGAAGTTTCTAAATGCCAATTCAGAGGCCTTTGCAAAACCAACTATCAGCGGAGTATTTTCAACCCCTGGCCAAAGCTTCTGCGTTCCTATCTGACCTTCCAAAATCCTCTCAACCTTAACGCCCTCTTTCACATATAGGGCGCCTACTCCTCTCGGGCCGAGAATTTTGTAACTGCTTATTGTTGCTAGATCTACGCCGAGATCCTGTACGTTGAAGGAAATTTTTCCATAGGCATCACAAGCGTCTGTATGGAAGATGGCTTGTGGATTTTTGTCCTTAACTATTTCAACAGCCTCTTTTATGGGTTGTATTGTTCCAATCTCATGGTTGACGGATGAAAGGCTAACAAGAACTGTTTCCTTGCTTACAGCCTCTTTTAGCCTTTCAAGGTTTATAAAACCCTCATTGTCAACGGGAATCTTTCTTACAGAAAAGCCGTGACGGCTGAGCATTTCAGCCACATGCATAACGCTTAGGGGCTCTATTTCGGATATTACAATTTCCCTGCCCCTATCTTTCAAATGTGGGGCTGAGCCTAAGAGGGCTAGATTGTTGGCTTCCGTTTCTCCGGGAGTGAAGTTTATTTCTTCAAGGTTTTTACATCCAAGGAAAGTCGCTATTTCACGTGCCGACTCCATTATGATCTCAAAGGCTTCCCATCCAGGTTTATGGGTTAATGTTGGGTTTCCATAGGCTTTTTGATTGAAATAGGATAGCATAAAGTCGACAACTTCCTTTGGAACGGTGCTGGAGTTTTCAATGTCTAAATAGACTTCATGTTTTAGGCCTTCATGGGCTTTTAAAAGCTCCCTGACGCTACCATTCATGCTTCTACCTCGACCACATAAAATTATAATAAGCCTAAACCTATAAAAACGCATTTAGCGGATTTTCTGGAACAAATGCTTCATTATTAACGTTGTTAAATTTAAATTAATATTTGCCTTTATTCTGCATTGAAAGAGTGAAAGGCGTGTTTAAGTGAATATTGTAGATTTGCCGATCCCAGAATCCGTTAAGGAAGTGCTACTTAAATCGGGAATTACAGAGCTCTATCCTCCCCAAGAAGAGGCAATAAAAGCCGGAGTTCTTGAGGGACGAAATCTTGTTCTGGCAAGCCCAACAGCCTCAGGCAAGACTCTGATAGCCGAACTTTGCGCCTTAAAGCATGTACTTGAAAGAAATGGAAAAGTTCTGTACCTAGCCCCCCTAAGGGCCTTAGCCAGCGAGAAGTATGAGGAGTTTAAGAAGTACTCTGTTATAACAAAAAAGTATGGAGGAAAGGTAAGCGTAGGCATATCAACAGGCGACTATGACAGTTCGGATCCCTGGCTGGAGAGGTATGACATTATACTGACAACAAATGAAAAGGCGGATTCGCTGTTGAGACATAGGGCAAAATGGATGGATGAAATCTCGCTAGTTGTTGCAGATGAAGTTCATCTGCTAAATGATGTGGAGAGAGGGCCCACCCTCGAGGTTGTGTTGGCAAGGCTGATGCAGATAAGTCCTGATATACAGGTTTTGGCTTTAAGCGCAACAATAGGCAATGTGGAAGAAATTGGAGAGTGGCTGAAGGCTGATTATGTGACAACGGAATGGCGTCCCGTGGTGCTTAAGGAGGGCGTCTTACTCCACGATGAAATTCAATTTAAGAATGGAGAAGCTAGGAAGATAGAGCGGGAAACCAAAAATATGGCAATAAATCTGGCCTTAAACACCGTTAAAACCGGCGGACAGGCTCTGATTTTCGCTTCTACCAGGAAGAATGCCGTCACCATTGCAAGAAAAGCCGCTGCCAAGATAGGCGAAGCCCTATCAAAGTCTATGAAGAGGGCTTTGGAGCGGGAAGCCGAAAAGATATTGGCTTCCGGCGAGAAGACTCGAATAAGCGAGCTTTTGGCAGAGCTTGTTAAGTGTGGGGTAGCCTTTCACCATGCTGGCTTGGGAAGTGAGCACCGGAAAATAATAGAAGATTCTTTTAGGCAAGGAAAAATTAAGGTTCTGACAGCCACGCCTACTCTGGCATTTGGTGTGAACCTCCCGGCAAGAGCCGTCATAATCCAGGACTACAGGAGGTATGAGCCGGGTTATGGATACTATCCAATAAGCGTTCTAGAGTATAAGCAAATGTCCGGACGCGCCGGCAGACCCAGATATGATAAGATCGGGGAAGCCATTTTGATAGCTAGAACAGATGACGAGGCAGATTATTTAATGGAGAATTATGTTCTGGCAAAGCCTGAGCGGATATGGTCAAAACTGGCCGTTGAGAGGGTGCTGAGAACCCATGTACTCGCAACTATCGCGGCAGAATATGCCCACACGGAGTATGGAATTTATGATTTCTTCGGCAGAACCTTCTATGCACACCAATACAGCGTAAGCGCCATGAAGAACATCATAGCGAGAATCCTCAAGTATCTCTACGATGAGGAGATGATCTATGTCAGCGGAGAAAACATTTACGCTACAAGATTTGGAAAACGCGTAAGCGAACTCTACATAGACCCCATATCGGCAGTTATAATCAGGAACTCTTTGAGGCAAAAACCAGCCGTCCTAACGGAATTAAGTCTCCTCCAAATGATCGCCCACACGCCGGACATGCGGCCTTTAATGCGGCCCTCTACAAGCGAGTTGGATAAGGTTGCAGTGTTTATGGAAGAGCATAGGGATGAGTTTCTGGTCGAGGTGCCCAGCGAATGGGATGATCGAATAATGTATGAGGAGTTTCTAGGCGAGGTGAAAACGGCGATGGTTCTTAAAGCATGGATTGAAGAGGTAAGCGAGGACGGAATCATAGAACAGTTTAGGGTTCAGCCAGGAGACCTTTATCGAATAGTTGAGAATGCAAAGTGGCTACTTTATGCCACGAATGAGTTGGCAGCGCTTTTCAGAAATAAAGAGGTGCCTCCGCTGGCCCTTGAACTTATGGAAAGAGTCGATAAGGGCGTTAAGAGGGAACTTCTTCCTATTGTTAGGCTGGAGGGGGTTGGAAGGATCAGAGGACGCATACTATACAATGCAGGTTATAGAACATTAGAGGACATTAAAAATGCTCAGATTGAAGAGTTAGCGAAGTTGCCTTCAATAGGTCCCAAGCTTGCGAAGAAGATTAAGGAGCAGGTCGGCGGTTTCGTTAAGAAGGAAACTTGGGAGAAGCTTGAAAAAGAGAAGGAATGGCAGCAAAAAGCATTAACAGAATACTAGACACCTTAAAGCCCTCTAGCTTTACGCTCATCTCTCGTTTTATTTACCATAAGCTCAACCTGTTCTAAAGCTGTTCCCAAATAATTTCTGGGATCAAGAGCCTCATCTATCTCTTTCTCGCTTAGTTTTTGACTTACAATTTTATCCTCAAGGAGAACCTCCTTTAGGGGACGCTTTTCCATTTCACTTTTTAAAGTTAATTTTCTGAGGAGCTCGTGGGCTTCTTGTCGATTCATCCCCTTTTTCGTTAATGCAATCATTACAGCTTCAGACATGGCTCTTCCTTGGGTTATTTCAATGTTCTTCAGCATGCGCTCCTCGTCAACTCGAAGGTTAGCGATAACGTTGCTCATCAAGAATAGCATGTAATCCACTAGAATGCATGCTTCAGGAATTATAAAGCGTTCAGCGGAGGATTGCGTTAAGTCCCTTTCATGCCATGTTACAACATTTTCGATGGCTGGAACCACTAGGCTCCTAACTATTCTGGACAAGCCGCAGATTCTCTCGCATGTTTCGGGATTCCGTTTATGAGGCATTGTGGAACTGCCAACCTGCTTTTCAGCTTCGAAGGGTTCGAAGAGCTCGCCTATTTCTGGTCTTTGCAGCTCACGAATTTCGGTTGCATAGTTTTCGAGACTTGACGCGATTAGGGCTAAAATGCAAATTAATTCGGCGTGGCGATCCCTCTGTACGATCTGACTGGATATATCCGCCGGCTTAATTCCAAGCTTCTGCATAACAAGCTCCTGAATCTTGAAGGCATACTCGCCCAGGCCGGCTTGGGTGCCCACAGCCCCGCTCATCTTGCCAGCCACAACCCGATCCTTGCATTGTCGAATCCTTTGAATGTGCCTCGAAATTTCACGCATCCAAATGGCGAATTTAAAACCCAAGGTTATGGGCAAGGCGTGCTGCCCGTGAGTTCTCCCCATCATCAGCGTGTTTCTATATTGCAAAGCCTTTTCCATCAAAATTTTCTCTAAATCGTTAAGCCTTCTTTCTATAAGGTCTAGGGCTTCTTTCAACTGTAATGCCGTGGCGGTGTCAACGATGTCATAGCTCGTGGCGCCTAGGTGGACATAGGCTCCGCTGGATCCGCTGGCTTCGGCTAGCGCTCTAACTAAAGCAGCCACATCATGTTTGATTTCCCGTTCAATCTCCTTTATACGAGAAATTTTAACATGTTCTATGGAAGCTGCAGCCATTATCCTTTCAGCATCTCTGCGCGGTATGTTTCCAACTTCTGCATGCGCCCATGCCAAGGCAGCTTCAACATCCAGCATCCTTTGAAATCTTGTTTCCTCTTCGAAGATTTTCCGCATTTCCGGTGTTCCATAACGGGCAGTATCTATTGGGAGGATGGGCAATATAGGTCCCTCGAAGAAAGAATAGCTATTAAAGATTTAATGCTTTACCAATCAGAGGGACATGAGGGCAATAGTAGCCGTTCTGAAAAGAAAAGGGAACAATGCCGCTGAGAAAGCGCTGGCTATGCTGGAGAGCTTAAAACATAAAGGAGCCAACGCCTTCGGACTGGCTTCAACCAGCGACTTAGAGGTAAAACCCAGCCCAGAACTTTTAGAAGCCCAAAATCTAAGAGGATGCACGGCTGTGGGGCAAGCTTTTGTTAAGATTATGCCATGGGACAGACCCCAACTATTCATGCTGGAAAGGGCGGCAATGGTTTTTGATGGTAGAGTTTACAGTCCACCTGAACCCATTGACTGGAATATCATAATCGGAGACAAAAGAGAGCCGCGCTGGGCGGAAAATGCGGAAGCCATTATCAAGATGTTTGAGGGAGGTTTTGCATTTGCGATAGCGGATGATGAAAGGCTTATCGTGGGCAGAGATCCCTTAGGATTGTATCCCCTGTATTATGGGGGAAATGAGGAAATATTCGCCGCCGCATCTGAGTGTAAGGCGCTATGGAAAATAGGCCTTAGAGATGTGAAATCCTTTCCACCCGGCCACATCGCAATCATCGACAAGAAAAGCCAGACTATAAGGGGGGTTAAAATTCTCAAGGGGTATGGCAAAATTCACTTAGACTTGAATGAGGCTGCCGGAGCTTTGGCGGCGCTCTTGGAACGCTCAACGAGGGAGAGGGTTCAGGGCTTAGATGAGGTTGCAGTAGCCTTTTCCGGAGGTTTAGACAGCAGTTTAATAGCTTTTCTCGTTAAAAGGGCTGGATTAAATGCTCATTTGATTCATGTAAGCCTTGAAGGGCAGCCTGAAACAGATAAAGCCAGAAAAGCCGCCGATCTGCTTGGCATACCCCTTCATGTTTATCTTTATAAAGAAGGGGATGTGGAGCAGAGCCTCCCCAAGGTTTTATGGGAAATCGAAGGTTCAGATCCGACCAAAGCGGCTATTGGAATACCCATTTTTTGGGCCGCTGAAAGGGCTGCTGAAATGGGTTTTAAAGTTTTGTTGGCTGGGCAGGGTGCCGACGAGCTTTTTGGCGGTTACATGCGGTATCTGAACGCCTATCTACAGCATGGTGAGGAATATGTCCAAAGAAAGATTTTAGACGACATTAAGCATATGTATGAAAACAACTTCGAAAGAGACTGCAAAATATGCAGTTTCCACAATATAGAGCTTCGTTTACCATTTGCTGCAAGCCCGCTTGTGGAATTCGCTTTAAAATTGCCTTTAGAGTTAAAAATTGAACCCAGAAACGGACTTAGAAAAATTGCACTTCGCAAAGCCGCCGAGACGGCGGGAGTGCCCTCTCAGATAGCCAACGCCCCTAAAAAGGCTGTTCAATACGCCACTGGCGTAAGCAAGGCTTTGTGGAGGTTGGCGAAGAAAAACAATATGCCCTTGAGGAAATACTTAGAAAATATATTTCTAGCTCTCCAATAAAATGGGTGTTAGCTTGTCGTACGATAAAAATAGAAGTGCGATAAGGTCACTCGATAACTTGAATTGCTCCTGCTGGACACTGGGCTTCGCAGGCCCTGCAAACTAGACATTCTTCAACTTTCACTGGAACCGATTTGTTGTCTTTTAGTTCGTACACTCCAACTGGGCAGGTGTCTACGCATGTTCCACATCCCGTACATTTGTCGTTATCAACAATTATTTTTACCACGCAACTCCTCTCCGAGCAGATTCCCATTCAAAGGAATAGTAAAATAAAAGTTTTTAGGTGGAACTAATGCGTTTCTTCACGAAGTCTCACGAGAATTCCGCTTATTCTAGCTTCAGCATCATCCCTCTTTTGCTCATATTCTTCTATGATTTTCCGGTAAGCTTCAAGAGAGAGTTCACCTCTGTAATACCGTGCATCAGCATCGCGTATCTTCGCTTCAGCCTCAGCAATATCCGCCTCAGCCCTCTCGAATTGAAACATTAAATCAGCATACCTGCCGCTGGCCGCTATTAACTTAAGCTTTAAATCCTCGAGACTTCTGGATACACTTGCTAAACGTGTTTCAAGTGTCTTCTTTCGCACCTTGTATGTGTGCCTTGGAATTCTACCCCTCCGAAGGCTTGCTTCAAGGGTTTCAATTTCGGAGAGTATCCGCCTTTTTTCCTCGTAAAAGTTTATAAATGATTCAACATCCCCTGAGACAAGTTCTACTGCCTTAGCGGCAACAGCGAGTTCAGCAGGCTTAGCAGCTGGCTTTTGGGTTTTCTTTATGATGGCAACTACAATAGTTCCGAAGGCTGCCAAGGTAAAAATCCACAAAGTGGGGCGGAAAGATAGCCACAACGGATTATATTTATAAGCAATCTTTATGTTGAAAGCATCCAGATAGGAAGCTCCTTGCGTGTATATAACACCCTTCCATACAAGTCCTTCCTGGGATAAAGTGGTCGGCAAGCCATTATTGCAGCTTAGTTGCGCAACCTCAGCGCCCTCTGGAAATGCGAATATTATGGATGCCTTTTCAATATAGTAATCAAAATCTTGGAATGCTGGTAGGATTATTTCGAAATTTAAGCCATCCTGTTTAACATAGATCTCCTTTGGCAGCTTATATTTAACAGCGAACCTAGTAAATTTGCCAATGTCAACGGGCATTAAAAAGCTGACCTTATATCGGTTTGTGGTTGCTTCAACCTTAGCCGGTGTCCCAGCCTTCCTTCCAAATTCATCCTCTGCTCTTATGTTTGAGGCGTTAGGAGGCAAAACCACAGCTATAGATGATATTTTCTCATCTGCGCGATTGCTAATGTAATAGCTTTCTGTAACCTCAATGTCGCCAGTGCCGCTTATACTTACCACTCTTTTGAACTCTTTAACCGTGAATAGACATATACTGTCGCCTGAAAGCATGAAGGTTATGTTTGCAGGGTTATACGTGAGAGCTGACAGCTCCAATTTTGTGTAATTAAGCCCCTCAACTGTTCCATTAACATATGTGGCACCCTTCGGCAACGTTATGGAGACATTACACATGGAGGCGGTTTTTGTGAGGACCGGGTATGCAGGAAAATTCACCGTGTACAAACTCTTGTTTTGAGCATCACGCGATATAAGGCTGTTTGATAGAACGAAGATAACTGTTAAAACTTGTGGAGACCGACCTAAAAGATCAACTTTAACTCCGTAGAAGTTTCTGTCTCCCAGTTGAACGTTAAGGGTTACCTGAAAAGTTTGGTCTAAGTTTGATGGGTTGTATGCCTTACAACTGACAAGTGAGGCGCCATATTCCTGTGGGAACCCTATTAGAAAACTTTCTGGAGGTGTTCCACTTAAATTGATGGTATCGTTTATAACGATGTAACCGTTATATAGGATTCCTACTTTATGACTGACATGCTCGATTGAATAGTTTTCTGAAACTTCAGCTCTCACGGATTCAACATTAATTACATTTATAGTTAGGATCAATGACAAAGCCGCGGCCAACGTAAGCATTTCCGAAATCTTTGTTTTCAACCGATCTCCTCCAAATTTTGGGGTCTGGCTTTAATTAAGAAGATATCTTTCAATATTTAACCTTTAGAATTTGGGCTTCCAATTTCGTGGTTATGCTACCGTCTAACAGAGCCCTGCACGTTTAAAATAATAGCCGTCCTCCTTTTTGGGGCCGAAGCTTCTTACACCTTTATCTTTAAGTTGTTTCCGCAGTTTCTCGGCATACTCCATTCCAATATCGCCCCTTCGCTCCATATATTCAATTATTTCCATTGCCTGATCTTCAGTGTCACATCTTCTTATGAAGTCGATAACATCGGGGTTATAATTGGCGAACAAGTCCCTAGTGGCAGCCTTTTCACCTGCGTTAGTGTCTGTTCTCACAGAGTTTATTGCAATCTTGTTCCTTCCAGACTCAAGTTCCTTAGCAAGACTGGGAAAAAGCTTTCTAAGCGTTTCTATGTCTATTTCCACAGATGCACCTTCAAAGTTTAGCCTCTAGCATATTATTTGGAAATCGGTATATTTAACATTAGCTTTAGGGCCTTGTAGAAAACTTAGAAGGGAACAAATCTTCTGGCAGGGTCTGTTTTGAGCAGATGCTCCAGCTCACATGTTTTAAGTCCAACTATCTCATCACCATATATTTCACAGCGCTCTCGCATGTTCATCTCTTCTGTGCCGCGTACTGTTATTTCCGCCCTCTCGCCTGACGGAAGCTCCAAGAGTATATGGAAGGAGAGTATTGTTCTCCCATGCTTCACAACGGCTGCGGGTTCTGTCTTTAGGATCTTAAAATGTGGCTTTAACAGTTCCAGCACCTCTTTCGGATCGTCAGAATAAACGGTGATGTCTATGTCGCTGTCGCGGGTTATTGTTCCGCGCCACACGCTTCCGACCAAAGTTGGATTAAAATTCTCGAGGAGCCTCATGAGTTTTAAGGCTTCTTGCCTCATGTGTATTAAGCGCTTATGCCGCATTGGACCTTCATTCTCCTCAGCTATCCTATCAAGTTCTAATGCTATTTCTAGGTTTGTTGGCAAAAGATAAACGCCTAGGGTTTCAGCGGCTTTCAGTTTTGCCTGCATATACTCTTTTTCGATTCCCTTGTAAAGGAGTGTTGCAGCTTCTCTTGCAATTTTTCTCCGGATGCCCATCGAATGCACGGAGTTCAAAATGTTAACACCGTAACTTTGGACATGCTAGCGTTTTAAAATCCTTTCATAAATGGCTATAGTTCGTTCAGCAATTTTATCCCATGTAAACTCATTTAGCACACGCTTTCTACCATTTTTTCCAAGCCATCTTTTTTTCTCCTGACTTTCTAAAACGTTGTTAATTCCCCATGCAATATCCGCAGGATTGTTGCCATTCACATGATAGCCACATTGATCTTCACCAGAGTGTACAACTATTTCTCTTAGACCGCTTACTCCAGCCGCGCCTACAACAACCGGCCGCTCCATGCTCATAGCCTCCAGCGCCACTATTCCGAAGGGTTCATAAAGGCTTGGAAAGACAGCCACATCGCAAGCTGCATAGTGTAGTATGCGCTCCTCTTCTGAAACGAAGTTGAAGTTAAAACGAACTACATCCTGCAATTTAAGGGTATTAACCAGATTTTTCAGATATTCCTGCATGTCGCCAACTCCGACGATCACAAGTTTTGCGTTGGGATGCTTGCTTAGGACGTGCGGCATAGCCATAACCAGTTTATCCACTCCTTTAACCCCTACAAGTCTGCCGATAAATAGTATCATGATGTCATCTTCTTTCAGGCCATAAAATTCTTTAAGCTTCTTTGTCTCCTCAGCTTTCACATTTTCTGGGTTATATTTTTGCGGGTCAACACCATTATAGCATACTTCTATCTTGTCTTTAGGGAAGCCGAGGCTTATCAGTTCGTCTTTCATAGCGTGAGATACTGTAATTATTAAGTCTGCAGCTTTTGCGCCACGGAGTTCAATGTTGCTCACAACTTCAGAACCATTTCCAAGGGTTCGCCCCTTTTCCGTCGAGTGAACATGGAAAACAAGGGGCAACCCCGTTTCTTTCTTAATGGTCACTCCGGAGATAACTGAGAGCCAATCGTGAGCAACAACAATATCATACTTAAAGCCCTCCTTCCTTATCAGTTCGTTAATTATTTTTGAGGCGCTTAGATAATTATAAACTAAGATTTTCGAGAAAAGCTGGATGCCCCTTCCCCATTTCTTAACATCGTCTGCAACAACGTCAGGCAGGGAGTCTGAAACATCTATATGTAAGGGGCGGTGAATTTCTATGCCGCGCCAGATCTCCCTTGTCGGCAAGCTTCCCTGGTCATCATTCATTGTAAAGACTGTAACATCATGATCCATAAGGACAAATCTCCTCGTTATTTCAGCCGCGTAGGTTCCTAGACCACCAACAATCTTAGGCGGATACTCATAGACTAGCACAATCATTCTCATATTTTTCACTGGCCTCTTTCTTAACCGACATCGTACATATCTATGTTTTCAACCCCACCGTTGTGAAGATGAATTTCCCATAAACCCTTAAGCAAACTGCCGGTGGCTATATTGGCTTGAATCTGCCTTTAAGTTTTTCAAGCACTTGGGAAATTGTGGTATACTCCATGGCTTCTACGCCCAGTCTTGCAGGTTCAAACTCACCCATATTCCTCAGCATCGCAGCATATTTTAAAGCCTCTTTTCTTGCCAGATTAAAGGCTGGATCATCAAATAAGTCTGCAATTAGGGGTTTACCCTCATCGTCGCTTGCTATCTTCCCATTTGCAACCTGAAAGCCCAAGGCCACAACCCTTGGGGGACCGTCAAAAAGCGTGCATCGAGCATCTTTAAGCCCCACTGGCATTAGTGGCCCCCAATGGCTTCCCCTCATCCATCCAGCCACTAAGTAGCTATGCATAAAAGGAACAAGAATTTCTCCAACCGCTGGCAAACCATGCTGGGCACGTACCATCATAACTGGATCATCTTTTCCAACATATTTTCCCGCTATTAGAGATAGTTTTGTGACACTGCTTGTTGCACATATCAGGTCATCTCTTGCGCGCCAAACCCTGGAGACTAAATATCTATCAACAGTGCCTATTAGGGCGATTAATTCGTACATTTCTTCGGGACATTTTACAACAACGCTTTTGCCTTCCAGAGTGTCTAAGACCTCGAATTTGAACCCTCCAGCCATGTTTGGATCTATGACGAGGCCGGCCGTGTTCATAGGGTCAGCGAATATTCGAAATAGCGGCAGGTTGAAGCTTCCTGCAGAGGTTTTGTCGGCGGCAAAGACTACTATGGGATCTGAGGCTCTTTCCTCGATTTCCATTTCAGCCACCCCTGGACCTAACCCCCGAATGTTGCCGCTGAAGGCATCGCTTAACAGGTCCTGTCCAGCACCATACAGTTTAAGGCTCATGGCCTTTTTAGCGGCTTCTTTGAATACGTCCCACGCGAGCTTATGAATTTCCGAGTTTGATTCGCCCTTCTCATGGACCATGAGCAACTGCATGTCATCTCCAACATTAAATACGTAATAGCTATTTATCACACCTTCATCTCTGGCCTGCTTCAGTTTTTTCTCACCCACGTCAAGGAGGGGTTTAGGGACAACATGGTGACCTGCAAGGGATCCAACATCACATTTTATTAGCGAAATTGTAGTTTTTCTAACCATTTAAATCACTTAAAGGAAGGACAACTCAAAAATTGGTTTTGAACTTTAAAAGATTTCCGAAAGATATAGGAACAAATTTACGTTTAGATATTGTAGGGAACACTACATGAACGAGTTAAGGGTTATTTCAGTCAAAATACCTGAAGAACTCTATAAGGAGATTATTCTCCGAGTCCCAGAAGGCGAAAGAAGCAATTTCATAAGGGATGCAATAATGGAGAAACTGCAAAGAATACCTAAAACTGATAAGATTTTGGAGCTTGAGAAGCGATTGAGTAGGCTCGAGGAAGATTATTCTCGAATAAGAAAGTACCTCGCAGATTTAGATTTATTAACTTATGAGCGGGGAGACGTGAATCCCTATAGTTTCTGCGCGGATAAAATGGATCATGAGATACTGGATTATTTGATACATTATAAAGGGGCGACAACCCCGGAATTAGCGAAGCACCTCAATACAAACAGGTGGCTGATACTAAGCAGATTAAGGCGAATTGAAAGAAACTCCAGGAAAAAGCTTGGAAAGCCCATTGTGGAATATTTTTCAGGGGAGAGAATGGGAAAGAAGAGGGCCTGGTGGATAAATGAAGAGCTTATAGAAGAAACAGGCGTGGACTCTGAAGACAACAGCAACCGTTAATTTTACGAAAACTCTACAATCTTTTGGGCCCGTAGCCCAGCAAGGATAAAGGCGCCGAACCACATGTGAACCACGGTGGTGCGTAAGCCTCCGGTTAGGCAATGTTTAGGAGAAAGCCGGAGAACAGGGGTTCAAATCCCCTCGGGCCCGCCAATCACTTGGGTTCGCGCTTCAAGCGGAAGCGGCAGTTTTTGATTTATAATACGCAATCTTTTATTGAAACTTGCGATATTAATCAGGTTGAAGTGAAAACATGTCTGAAGAAGAGGTTATAAAGGTTCCGAAAGGCGCTGATATGTACATGGATATTGACTTGAAGCTTCTCCCAGGTGAAAGTGTTGAGTTGATTATTAAGAGGTATCCTTTTTCACATTTCAGATCAATGTTAGTCTGCTTGCTTATCGCAGCTTTTGGATTTTCATTGTACATACTTTTTAGCCAGCCTCAAGTTTCCGTTGGCGACATCCTTTATCCGGCGGCTATCGCCTTGACGGCGTACTTGGTATGGCACTGTGGCGTAGCGAAGGATCTTAAGCGTGTTATTTTTGAAGTACTTAAGTTGGCGATAAAAATAGTAATAGTGAGCTATTTTTTCACGTTTGTTATGTCTCTCTTGGCGCGCATAGCTAGCATAGCCGACATCCTAGCGGGATTAGGCTTAAGCGAGAGCGTTTCAAACTTTAACATTAACCCCATAAGTAACCTGTATGGTTTACTTGAGTTTGGCACATCTCTTATTAATCTTCTTTTAGCGAAGAACAGCGCCTACTTAAGGCTTGCAAGCATAGCCTTAATTTTTATTCCTTTGCTCCTAGTGCCTCTTATATATTTTAACGCCAAGGGTCATCTTTATTATCTCACGAACAAGCGGATTATAGCAAGGAGAAAATTCTTAACGGTTAATGTTACAACCATGCCTCTTGACGGTGTTGTTGAAGTTACATCATTTCAGGGCATTCTTGGAAGGCTCTTTGGCTTCGGCGACATAATCCTTTCGATGGTAAGCGGTGGAGGCGTCACAGACTCTGTTGCCCCTGGAAGCCTTTCTGTTTCAGGTAACCTGTACACTGTTAAAAGAAAGCTTGAGGGAGTTAAGGATGTTTGGACTCTAAAGGACATGATAATAGCTGCGAGAGAAAGGTTTGTTCAAGCAAACTATCTATCGAAAATTCAAAAGGACATAGCTAAGTTAAGGGAAATAGCTGAAAAGGGTCAGACGTCAACCATAACCGTTCCAGCTTCAAAACAGGAGACAACGAACGAAAAAAGAGAAGAAAGCACATAGTATTAGGGCCTCCAAGTTCACGGCATGCCTAAAATTCTATGGAAGGTATTAGCTCCTCCCCTACCACCGCGAAGTCTTTGTCCTTAATAATGGTTAAAGCAAGGGCCGCAGCCGTGAAAACAAGTGATATAAGGGCTGAATATTGAGTTACGCTGGTTAAATTTGTTGTTTGTGAGGATATCCTGAAGGCGTATGTTATGGGCTCATAATCCAGAATGGGGTAAAGCCTATTATTAGGCCCGTATGTGACTTGAATTTTCACTATTTGTGTAGCTATGTCGCCCTCTCCATAACTCAGGAAACCCTCATCATCATACAAACCTTCAAAACTTTTCACAGTCATGTTAACGTAGACTATCTTGCTGAATGCTCCGAGTTCGATTTCTACGGGCACTCTAAATGCTTTATTCATTATTGTTATTTCCCTTCCTGCTTTCACCTCATCATAAAGTAGTCCAGCAGCATATATTCGATTTAACAATATTCGAGTGATATCTAAGGAGGAGGCTTCAATGGCTTCCTTGACGTTCGGCAATTGAACGCCAAAATAGTCCATGAATGTAGTGTTACCTGAAACATAATGCAGAGCGGCTGATTTGGCGATGCCCGGGTTTGCAAGACCTACCGTTGCATAGGCTTCCCCAGCCAATAATGAGGCTAACAAAATGGCAACTATAATTTTCGTTGAACGGGTAAGCCCCTGAGCTTTGATAGGCATAAAAACTAGATAGTATGGGGGAGTTAAACGCGTAATCTTTCTGAAATAATCAAGTCTCTCTTTTTGGGCTATCAGCGCAAGCATAGCTATACCTGCAACAAAACCTCCAGCATGAGCAAAAACGGCTGTACCTCCGGCTGCCCTTGCGTAGCCATAAAACACTTGTGCGGCAAACCAGAGAAGCAAATAGTAAGCTGCTTTCATTCTAAAAAACAGGGGGAATGGGAAAAACCATCCCATTATAAGGGATGTCCCAGGGTAAAGTATCAGGTAGGCGCCTAAAACTCCGCTTATCGCTCCTGATGCGCCTATGGCTGGAATAGTGTAATCCAACCAGGTTCCCATAAAGCCGAAGGCAGTGTGGAAAATTGAGGCAGTTATTCCTGAAACCAGATATAGTGCCAAAAATCTTAAGCCGCCAAGAGCTTCCTCAACAGCCCTGCCGAATAGATATAGAAAGTACATGTTGAAGAGTATGTGGAAGATGTCCGCGTGGAGAAACATGGAAGTGAAAATTCTATACCATTCAGAGAAATTTGGAATCAGCAAAGGCGCAAAGCCGCCAACCCTAACCCAGTATTCGCCAACCTCGGCGAAAATGTTCTCAAAAGATGTTATCGCATAAACGGCAACGTTTAATATTATAATGGCTAAGGTGACTATCGGCCTTTTTATGTATCCACTAGTGTGGCCTATCGGCATTCCAAAACTCAGCTTCAAAGCCAAAGCATACAACCTTTAACATTGATGTAAAATAAATGCTAATAGTCTGCTTCTTAAGGCTTCTGCAATATATGCCCCAAACACTGTGCATAACATTCCTTTACAGCAGTGACTTTTTAAGCAACAACACTTCCAGATAAGCGTGAAAAACTAGAGAGGGGCGGATGATGAAAACACCAATCATTACAACTGCCACATTATCCTTTATGCTAATATTAATTATGGTCTCAAACGCCGTCTCAGCTGCCTCCCTCCAGAGAGCAGGTCTGGAGGTTTTCGCTGATGGTGAGGCCCATTTTGAGGCTGTTCTATCCCTCGAAGAAACTGAAGCCTCTGCTAATCTGCCGCTCTTAGCCCCAAAAGAGCATGTTTATAATATTCTAGCGGTAGACAATGCAGGATCACCACTAGACTACGAGTTGGAAGACAAAAACATGACAATTTACGCTCTGGGAGCTGGCACAATAACAATAGAATATGACACTGACTATTTAACAACCAAGGAAAGTGGCGTTTGGACGCTCAGTTTTGAGGCGCCCTTTGAAATGGACATAATCCTTCCAGAGAAATCAACAATTATATACATAAATGCAGCTCCTTCAGCGTTAACAGTTGAAGACGGGGCAATAAGGCTAAAGATCTCGCCTGGATTTTGGGAGATAAGCTATGATGTTGAAGTGTCGGCCTATAAGCCCCCAGAGGGGGAAAAACAGACCCAAACAGGCTGGACTTTTCCGCTGCAATGGCTGATCGCCGTTGGCGCTCTAGCAGCTGCTGTTCTGCTGGCAGTAATCATTCTTAGGCGGAGAAAAGGCAATGTAACATTAAGATATGAAGAGGAGGAGGTTTTAAAATTCATTAAAAATAGGGGAGGAAGAGCTCTCGAAGCCGAGTTGCGGGAAGCCTTCCCAGACATCCCGAGGACAAGCATGTGGCGTCTGGTGAAAAGACTTGAGCGGCGAGGCAAAGTCAAAGTTAAAAAGATTGGATTGCAAAATGTTGTAGAGGCTACATAAAAACGGGGAGCGGCGGCTATGGAATCGAGAACTCAGCCGTAGCCTCCACGGGCGTCATACTGATTTTTGTCCAACCATGGACACGAACTCTATATTGGCCTGTTTGAGGTTGCCTTAATACTATGTTAATGCGTCCGCTGTGTCCGGCTTTAAGCGTTGTTATTACTTGGGCGGATATGGGAGCATAGGCTAGTTTCCATACGCCACCCTCATTCCTTTCAACGGTTATTCCATAGGCTGCATTCGGGAACTGCAGGTCAGCGGTTCCCACGTTTTTCACCTCAATCTCTAAAGTAACGGTTACATTGCGGACTGTTTTCTCTACGCTTACCTGCAACGAGGCTGTGCCCTCCTCCTTTTGTGGCTGTATGGCCGCTATGACGCCGCGACTAAAGTTCTCAAGTCTCCTCTTGAAATCTTCAAGTTGCCCAAATAGATCCTTCAGATTCTTTGTACCAAATTTGAGACCTTCCCTAAAGCGGGTGAGATTTTCAACGAAATCCCTCATACCGAATTTTTCCATAAAGGCGGTAGCATTTATTCCAAACATTTTCAGCCTGCTGGTGAGGTTGCCGTGAATTTCTTGTAGTTTCTCGCAGAATTGCCGCATCCTATCCCCGATTTTCGCTTCAGCCGCCTTTTTCAGGATTAGATAGGCATCGTTTATGAGTTTCCGCGCATCCTCAAGCCTATGTGCGGCTTCATCAACTTTGCCTTGCTCCAGAAGCTGTGTTAGCTCTGTTATATTGAGAAGCTTTTTAGCCTGTTCAAGGAGGTCTGTGATGGCTGTCACGTTCTCCTCTGGAATATGAGCCTTGGCTAGGATAGCTTCAATATGCTTTATGCGGTCCAAGGCGCAGTTCGCTGCAATAAGCAGTCCCTGAGCCCTAACAAGCTCGCCCTTTTCAATTTTCGCCTGTTCAAGTATAGTCTTAATATTCCTGAAGGCTATTCTAAACATTTCCATAGCTCTTATTGTGCAGTTTATGGCCTCTCCGTAATTCTGGTTCTCTATGTGAACCCTTGCTTGAGCCAGCAGACCCCTGCCCTCTTCATACAATGAAACATTGCCCTCGAAGGCATCACTTAGCCCCGCAGCTTCTATGGCAGCCATTGCCGTTGAGTTTGTTTTAATCATATTAATCAGGAGTTCAAGTCTATTGCTGGATCGCTCGGCAATATTAAGCATGAATTGGGCTTTCTCTTTATCGCCAGGAACCGTTGGAAGCGCATAGGCTTGAGCCACAGCCGCCGCCATCAACAATGCTGAGATCACGGCTGTCAGGAACACTGTGCTAAGCCTTT